>Ga0136846_1231140_pt1 | contig 49621 bp, 30 predicted proteins | sample HopSoiMetagenom2_FD_96841 | JGI IMG/M metagenome (GOLD analysis project Ga0136846, IMG submission 96841) | Grasslands soil microbial communities from Hopland, California, USA - 2 Assembly 2016 (version 4) | ecosystem: Environmental > Terrestrial > Soil > Grasslands | place: USA: Hopland...
CCATGAGACCCAGGTCGAAGTACTTGGGCAGCAGCTCCGGATCGAGCTTGGCCGCCCGCTCCATCGCCTGCACGCGCGGCCGAACCTCGTCATTCGCGAATGCGGCCACCGCGTCGCGGAACAGCTGCTCATCCTCGGAGAAGACGGTGAGCGGTGGGTGCGCGGTCGTTGTGGTCATCGGTCGAAGGCTGGTTCTGAAGGTGTTGCGGCGGCGCGTGATGTGGACTGCGTAAGGTAATCGCGAGCCGCCTCGCCCTCCCCCTCGAATCCACGGAGGTCGCCGATGACGTACATCGGCCGCTGCTTCACCTCGTCATAGATCCGGCTCAGGTACTCGCCGACGATGCCGATCATGAGAAGTTGAGCGCCCCCCAGCAACAGGATGACCACGAGTGTCGATGCCCACCCTCGGACGGTCTGGCTGCCGACAAACCGCTGGTAGATCGCCCAGATCGTCACCAGGATACTGAACGTGGATGCCGTCAATCCCAGATACGTCGCAATGCGCAACGGCACGCGTGAGAACCCGACAATGCCATTGATGCCGAGGCCGAGTGACTTGAAGAACGTGTACTTCGGCTCACCCGCGACCCGCGGCGGTCGCTCGAACGGAACGGCGGTCTGCCGGAAGCCAAGCCAGGCCCGCATCCCGCGGAGATATCGATTGCGCTCCGGCATTCGGTTGAGCAGATCGACGACCCGACGATCCATCAGGCAGAAATCGCCAGTGTCCGCCGGAATGTCGACGTCCGTGAGGCGCCGGAGCAGCCGGTAATACGCGAACGCGATCCCGCGCTTGAGCATGCCCTCCGCGTGCCGCTTGACGCGCTGCGCGTAGACCACGTGATACCCCTCACGCCATCGGGCCACCATTGCCGCGAGAAGCTCGGGTGGGTCCTGGAGGTCCGCATCCATGACCACGACAGCGCTGCCGCGAGCGAAGTGCAGGCCGGCCGTCACGGCCGACTGATGGCCGAAGTTCCGTGAGAAGTGGACGCTGCGAAACCGCGGGTCGCGCCGCGTCATCTCCGCGATCATTTCCCCGGTCCGATCCCGACTGCCGTCATCGATGAGCACGACCTCGTACGACACGCCAAGCCCCGCGAGCCGGTCGCGCAGCGTCGCGAAGAGTGCGTCGAGCGTGGCCTCCTCGTTGTAGACGGGGATCACCAGCGAGACCAGCACGGGTTCGTCGCGCGGTTGGGTTCCGCCCGCGAGCGGCTCCCGCGAGTGGTCGGCGCCACGAGCGTCGACCGGTCGAGCCGTGACCGGAGACTCGATCATCCCGGCGACGCGTTAGGCGCCGGGGCGGCTGCGGGCGACACGCTGGCCGACCCGCCAGACCGCGCCTGCTTGAGCACCCGAACCAGCCCCATCACGTTTTCGCGGAAGAAAAGCCAGATCGCCGCGGCGTACGCGAGTGCTCCCACGGCAACCTTCAGTGCCAACATGACCAGCAGCGGTAAGTCGCCCGGAATCGCCGCGCTCACGCCAAGCACCGTGACCGCCATGAGTGTCGTCGACACCAGCGCCGGGGCAATGGCCGGTACGTAATCCCGAATACCGATGCCCAGGTGGCGCGAGACGCGGTGCAGCATTGGGAAGAGTACGACCGGCGCATGCACGATGATCCACGCCGTCGCGATGCCGACAATCCCCCATCGCGAGCCGACAAAGAACCCGATCGGGAGGCAGATCGCGGCGGAGATGTTCCGGCGCATCGTGTAACGCGTATCGCCGGTGATCGTGAGCGCCTGTGCGAGAATCGGAGTCAACGAGCGCACCCCCGCGTAGAGCACGAGCAGACGCAGCGGCACGATTGCCGCCTGCCATTTCGCTCCCACCGCTGCTAGGACGAGCTCACGTGAAACCAGCGCGACTCCGGTGGTGGCCGGGAGGAGTATCAGCGCAAGCGCTCCCATGATGCGCGTGATGTATCGCGTGAGGAGCGCGCGATCATGCTTCGACGCGGAGAAGATCGATGAGGTGACGCCGTTCACGAGCGACACCACCTTGTCCACGATCGAGTAGGCGAGGCTCCACGCAAAGGTGTAGTTCCCGAGCGCTGCCTTGCCGAGCACCTTGCCGGCGACGAAGAAGTCGGCGCTCTGGGAGATGTACCAGGCAGCGCTCCCGATGAGGATTTCTCGGCTCGTCTTGAGCGTGCCGCGCAGCTCGTGAAACTGCGGCCATCGGAACCCGAGTGGTTTCCAGAACGTCGCAAGCGTCGTGGCCATGAGTCCTCCAGCCACCGTGCTGATGACGAGTGACCAGTACCGCGCTCCCGCAAATGCGAGCGTAACAGACGCGGCCGCGGTGACGAGCGCGTTCACTCCGTCCAGTATCGCATACCGGTGGAACTCAAGCTCTCGCTGCATCACGGCCTGTGGGACCGTTCGGAGCGAGACGAGAATGAAGTTCACGCTCATCACGACGATGATCCACTTGAGGGCGGGTGCGCCGAAAAAGCTCGCGATGAGTCCCGAAACGAGACAGGACAGCATGAACCCGCCCACCCCGACCAGGGCGGCGAACGTATGCACTTCCGCCAGCGTGGTTCCCCGAAGCTCGCGGAGCGCGATCACGGTCGTGCCCATGCCGGCCTCGCTGACGAGGATCAGGAAGCCGTAGTAGACGGCGGCCATGCCGACGAGCCCGTAGTCGTCTGGCGAGAGGATCCGTGCGACGACGAGCGTGGACGCCCACGCTGCGACCTGGGTGAGCCACTTCACGCTCCCCGTCCAGGCCACGCCCCGCACCAGGCTTCGGTCGAGCGACGCTCGATCGAGCGGCCGATGCCCGCGGGTGTCCCCGTCGGCGACCGGTATGGGTTGTGAAAGCGAAGGGTCCGTCACGTCTGCTTGAAAGAGAGTCGGCGACGTCGTCGTCGCTCGCGCGTCGTATGTAGTCGAACCCGCTGGTCGCACCGCGCGGCGGTCCAGCGGCGGCGCACCGATATGCACGGCGTGCGCCGGTACCAGCTGCCTTCACGTCGGATCCAGAGGCGTCCGGTGGATCCGTGTTGCAGGGCTGCCACATACAATGTGCACAGTCGGCCATCCCGAGTCACGCCCTCCCAGGCGCCAGGGTATGGTCGTTACCGTACTCCTCGATGCCACCCACGCCAAACTCCAGACCGCCGCTCCGAGTCGGGCTGCTCCTCGACTCGTACCAACAGCCGGCCTGGGTGTTGGCCACCATCGATGACATCCAAAAGTCGTCCGTCGCAACGATCTCGCTGATCGTGAGAAACGCTTCACCCGGGGCGGTCGTGGGGCCGCGCGGGTCGGCGGCAACGAGACTTTCCCGGTGGTACGCCAACCGCCACAGCCTGCTCTTCGCGCTCTATGAGCGGCTCGACCTGCGCAGGTTCGCCGCGGCCGACGATCCGATCCGCATGACCGACGCGTCGTCAGCGCTGGCCTCCGTTCCAGCGGTGGACGTCACACCACGCGAAAAGAAGTTCTCGGATTACTTCGACGACGCTGACGTCGATCGCATTCTCGCGTACGACCTGGATGTCGCGCTGCGCTTCGGTTTTCGCATCCTGCGCGGCCGCTCGCTCCGCATCGCACGGTATGGTGTGTGGTCGTATCACCATGGCGACAATCTCGCCAATCGCGGCGGACCTCCGGGATTCTGGGAAGTCATGGAGGGCGTTCCGACCACCGGCTCGGTTTTGCAGGTCCTGTCCGAGGACCTGGACGCCGGCCGGGTGATCTACCGCTCGCAGGCGCGGACGCAGCCGCTGTCGGTGACGAAGAACCGCGCCGGGTACTTCTGGAAGACGTCGGAGTTCGTGATCCGCAAGCTTCGCGACCTCTACGAGGATGGCGAGAGCGCGCTCGTCGATCCGGAACCCATGGCTCGCCACCCGCAGGCGTACTCGCATCGCCTCTACGTCACGCCGAAAAACGCGGAGCTCGCGCCGCACCTCGGTCGCCTCGTGACTCGTTATGCAGGCGTGAAGCTCCGCGAGCTCGCGACGGTCGATCAGTGGGCGCTCGCCTACCGCTTCGGGTCGAAGACCTCCACGGACCACGTACCCGATCTCGCGCCGTTCCGGTTCAAGCCGATCATCCCGCCGATCGATCGGTTCTGGGCCGACCCGTTCCCGATGCAGATCGACGGCCGCTTCTACGTGTTATTCGAGGAGCTCAAGTTCCGCTCTCCAAAGGGCACGATCCGCGGCTTCGAGCTTGGCGAGCAGGGCATGATCGGCGACTCCGTGCCGGTGCTCGAGTGCGACTATCATCTCTCGTATCCGTACACGTTCGAGTGGCGCGGCGAGCGCTTCATGATTCCGGAGTCGGTCGCGAATCGGACAGTGCAGCTCTACCGGGCCGTGAAGGCGCCGTACGAATGGGCGCTGGAGCGCGTGCTGCTCACCGACGTGCGGCTCGTCGACTCATCGGTCGTCGAGATCGACGGGCGCTGGTGGATGTTCGCGGGGACGGTGTCGCGAGGCGGCTCGCGGTGCGATGAGCTGAACATCTACTACGCGGATTCTCCGCTCGGGCCCTGGTGCGCGCACCGGAAGAATCCGGTGATCTCCGACGTTAGGCATGCGCGTCCCGCCGGTCGACCGTTTCAGGTTGGCGATACCTGGTATCGCCCCGCGCAGGACTGCTCGCGCCGCTATGGTTGGGGGGTGACGCTGCGTCGTGTCGTGCGCCTCGATCCGAGCGAGTTCGTGGAGGAGACCGTGACCAGGTTGACGCCGGACTGGGACCGATCGCTTCTCGCCACACACACGGTCAATGCCGTGAACGGTCTGACGCTGATCGACATGGAGCGACGGCGGCGCAAGGCGTGGCTGGGCGGCAAATAGAGCTTCTTGAACGGCATCACTGAGCTTCGCCGAATTCAGTGTTAGGTCTTGCCGTTACCCCCACGGTCCCGGTCGTGTGCCAACGTGGTGCAGTCCTGTGACCTCCGTGGTTCATTCATTTCTTTTTTGCGTCGACCGTGTCGACCAAGGTCGGGGGAGCCATCCCGTTAGGCTGGAGTGTGATCGCGGAACACGTCGAGCGCGAGCTCCACCTTCCCGAACGGCGCCGACACCTGGACGCCCTGCACGGCCGACTTTACACACGCGAGCATCTCGCGCGCGATCATGATCCCCTCGGCCACCGCGTGCTCTTTCGACTTCTCGTTGGCGCGACGCATCCGCGTGATCACGCTCTCCGGCACCACCACGCCGGGCACCTCGTTCGCCAGGAATTCCGCGTTGCGGACGGACACGAGCGGCCAGATACCAGCGATCACGGGGATGCGGACGTGATCGATCTCGCCGAGGAAGCGCTCGAGCTGCGCGACATCGAATACCGGCTGCGTGATCGCATACTCGGCCCCCGCTTCGACCTTGAACTCGAACCGCTTGAGCTCGAGGGCCGGGTCGACCGCCGCGGGGTTCACCCCAACACCGATCGCATACCGCGTCGGGGCGCCGATGGGGTTGCCGCCCGGGTCGAGCCCGTGATTGAGGTTGCGAACGAGGTTGGTGAGCCCGATGGAGTCGATGTCGAAGACCGCCGTGGCGTCGGGGTACGGGCCCATCTTCGGCGGGTCGCCCGTAATGACCAGGATGTTTCTGAGCCCCATCGCCGACGCGCCTAACAAGTCGCTCAGCATGCCGAGCAGGTTGCGGTCGCGGCAGCAGTAGTGTGTGACGGTCTCGATGCCGACCTGCTGCTCGATGAGGAGGCTGGTCATGACCGCGCCCATGCGGCTCTGCGCGCGTGGCCCGTCGGGCACATTGACCGCGTCGACGCCTTCGCGCTTCAGGGCTGCGACGTCGGACAGCATCTTGCTCGCGTCGACCCCGCGCGGCGGAACGATCTCGACGGAGGTGACCATCTCGCCCTTCGCGATCTTCGCAGCGAAATGCGAGCGGTCCGCCAGCGGAACTGGTGTACAGCCCTTGGACGGGGAACCGGGAACAGGGAACGGGGAACCGCGGCTCCGAGACGCTTCTGTTCCCGGTTCCCCGTTCCCTGTTCCCGCCGTTCCGGTTCCCGGTTCCCGGTTCCTGGTGCCCGTTATGCGCGGCGCTAACGGCCGGACTCCGGAGACGATCGACCGGATATGATCCGGAGTCGTCCCGCAGCACCCGCCGATGAGCTTCGCGCCTGCCTGGATGAGATGCCGCGCATACGACGCCATGTATTCAGGGCTCGCCATGTACATGCTGCGCCCGCCGACATCGCGCGGCATGCCGGCGTTAGGCTGGGCGCTCAGCTTCTTCCGCGTCACGGTCGCCATCTTCTCGATCGCTTCGAGAATGGCCTGCGGGCCGACCGAGCAGTTGAGTCCGATGACGTCGACGTCCAGCTGCTCGAGCGTGCGGGCGACATCGTCCGGGCTCGCGCCATACGGCGTGCGCCCGTCGACACCGATCGTCATCTGCGCGATCACCGGCATCGTCGGGTCGACCGCCCGGGCGGCACGAATGCCCTGGCTGATCTCCGCGAGGTCGCCGAACGTCTCGAGCAGGAAGAGATCGACCCCACCGTCCCTGAGCGCCTGCATCTGCTCGTGGAACGTCAGGTAGGCCTCTTCGACGCTCGTTGGCCCGTAGGGCTCGATGCGCACGCCTAACGGCCCGACGGCGCCAGCCACGAGGTGGTCGTCACCGGCCACCTCGCGCGCGATACGTGCCGCCTCCCGGTTGATCTCCCGGACCTGCGACTCGAGCCCGTATTGCGAGAGCTTCAGCCGATTCGCGCCGAACGTGTTCGTCTCGAGAACTTCAGCCCCCGCCTTCGCGTACGCGGCGTGGACACCGCGCACGAGATCCGGCGTCTTGAGGTTGAGCTCATCGTAGCACTGGTTGATGAACACGCCTTTGGCGTACAGCATCGTCCCCATCGCGCCGTCGAAGACGACGACGCGCTCGGGATCGAGCAGGCGATTCAACAACCCGGCTCGCGTGGTCACGCCGCCGACTCTCCCGCCGCCGTTTGAGCTGATGGCTGATGGCTGATGGCGGATGGCTCACCACCCGATGTACCACGCACCGCGTAGTATTTCGCCTCCGGGTGGTGTACGATCATCGCCGCAGTCGACTGTTCAGGCACAAGCTGATACGCACTCGTTAGGGTCATCCCCAGCGCCTGCTCGACGGGCAGCAGCTTGAACACCTGTGCGTGATCGTCGAGATCCGGGCAGGCTCCATAGCCCCAGGAGTAGCGCTTCCCCTGCGCGCCCGAGATCCCGAGCTCGCGACGGATCCGCCGATGCATCCACTCGGCCGTTGCTTCCGCCGCTTCGACCGCGAGACCGTGCGAGTAGAACGCCTCGGTGTACTCACCCGCCTGCTGTAGCTCGTCGAATCGGCGCGCGGCCGCATCGCCAACCGTCACTACCTGCAGCGCGACAACGTCCACGTCCGATGACTGCGTCGACCGGAAATAGTCCGCGAGGCAGAGCCGATCGCGTCCTTCCTGACGCGGAAAGTGAAATCGCGCGATCTCACGAAGTGATGCGCCATCGCTCTCATACGCCGCCGGATCGTAGACGACGAGGTCGTTCCCGTCGCTCTGCACCGGGAAGAACCCGTACACTGCCTGCGCCGCGAGCCAGCCATCACGCTTCGCTTCCGACGTTAGGCGGTCGAGCGTTGGCTTGAACTCGTTGCGAACGGTCGCCTCATACTGCTCGCCCGACCCACGGCCGCCCCACTGCAGGCGATAGAGCTCATCGAGGTCGAGCAGCTCGAAGACTTCGTCCAGCGGGATGTCACGCACGACGCGCACGCCGAAAAACGGAGCGACGGGCAGGGCATTGTCCGCGCGGACATCGCTGCGCTGGCCGCCCCGGTCGCCGACTGCGATGTCCTTGCCCACCGTGGTGCGCAGGAAGACGTCGTTCCGCGCGGCCTCGAGCGCCCCCGCAACGAACTGCGAGCGACGGTCGACGTCCTGGAGTACGTCCATCGTCTCGAGCCCTTCGAACGCGTCCTTGCAGTAGAACACCCCGGGTCCGTATGGGCGCTCGCCGTCCACGAAGAGCGCCCGTCGCCCGAATCGCCGGTTGATCGCCGCGCCTCCGATCAGCACGGGGATCTGCATCCCGCGGCGATCGAGCTCCTGAACGCAGAGCGGCATCTGCTTGGATGTCGAGACGAGCAACGCGGAGAGACCGATTGCGTCGGCGCCGACCTCGATGGCCTTGTCGAGAATCGTGTTCACCGGCACCTGCTTGCCGAGGTCGAACACGGTATAGCCATTGTTGGAGAGGATGGTATTGACGAGCGACTTCCCGATGTCGTGCACGTCGCCGTACACGGTCGCGAGCACGACCTTGCCCTTCGTGTAGCCCTCTTTGCGTTCCAGGAACTGCTCGAGGTGCTTCACGGCCTTCTTCATCACCTCGGCCGACTGCAGCACGAACGGCAGAATGAGCTCTCCGGCTCCGAACTTGTCCCCGACCTCCTTCATGGCGGGGAGCAGCACTTCGTTCAGCACGCGAACCGGGTTTTCGCGAACGCCCGCTGCGTCGAGCGCCGCCTCGACGCCGTCCTTCTTGCGGTGCAGAACCATCCAGTGAACCCGGGCTTCCGGCATCTCGAACTGCGGACCGGATTCCGCTTCTTTCCCGCTTCCCTCCTCCTTCCCGCTTCCCTCGAAGTGCTCGATGAATTTCTGAAGGGCGTCGGGAGACTTGTTGAACACCAGGTCATCCGCCAGGCGTCGCTCATCGTCGGGCACTTCGAAATACGGCCGAACGTGCGCTGGATTCACGATCGCCGCGTCGAGCCCCGCCTGCACGCAGTGGTGCAGGAACACCGAGTTGAGCACCGCGCGCGCCTCGGGCGTGAGCCCGAAGCTCACGTTCGACACGCCGAGGATCGTGAACACGCCCGGGAGCTCGCGCTTGATGAGTCGGATGCCCTCGATCGTCTCCTTGGCACTCTCGATCCACTCGGCATCGCCGGTCGCGAGCGTGAACGTCAGCGCGTCGTAGATGAGATCCGATGGCGAGAGCCCGTACTCATCGACGACGATATCGTGAATCTTCCGCGCGACCTCGAGCTTCCGTTCGCGCGTCTTCGCCATGCCGATCTCGTCGATCGTCAGCGCGACGAGCGCGGCGCCATGCTTCTTTGCGAGCGGCACCACGGCGTCGATGCGTTTCCGGCCGTTCTCCATGTTGATGGAGTTCACGATCGCGCGTCCCGGCACGTGCTCGAGCGCCTTCTCGATCACGGACGCTTCCGTCGAGTCGATCATGAGCGGTGTCTCGACGGTCATCGAGAGCAGCTTCACCACCTTCGACATCTGCTCGGCCTCGTCGGCGCGCTCCGTGAGCGCAACGCACACATCGAGCACGTGTGCGCCCGAGTCGACCTGCTCCCGCGCGACGTCCACGATCGATTCGTAGTCGTCGGCGAGGAGCAGCCGCTTCACCTTCCGGGATCCCTGCGAGTTGACCCGTTCCCCGACGAGCAGGGGAGGGGGATCCTGGTGAAGGGTGATGGCCCGCATCGCGCTGCTCACGCGCGCTACGCGCGCGTGCCTCCCCGTTCCCGCCTTTGCCCGTTCCCCGTTCCCGGTTCCCGCGCCGCGAATAGCCTGAACGACGGCGGAAAGGTGCTCGGGGCGCGTTCCGCAGCATCCGCCGACAATCCTGACGCCGAATTCGTGAACGAATTCGGCCAACGCACGCGCCATGGGCTCCGGCTCGAGCGGGTACACCGCCTCCCCGACGCCCGTGTTGATCGGCAGCCCCGCGTTAGGTATCACCGAGATCGGATGCGTCGCGTGCTGCGTGAGGTAGCGCACCGGCTCGCGCATGTGCTCCGGACCCGTCGAGCAGTTGAGCCCCAGCACCTCGATGTCGAGCGCCTCGATCGTCGTCATCGCGCTCGCGATGTCGGTCCCGAGCAACATTCGGCCGCTCGTGTCCAGCGTCACCTGCGCCTGGACCGGAACGCGGAACTCGAGCTCCTTGAACAGTCGCTCGAACCCCGCCAGCGCCGCTTTCACCTCGAGAATGTCCTGCGACGTCTCGACGAGCAGTACATCGACGCCGCCCTCGATGAGATACTTCGCCTGCTGATAGTAGTTCTCGCTCAGCTCCTCGAACGTGATGTTCGAGAGCACGGGATCGCTGCTCGACGGCAGCATGCCGGTCGGACCGATCGATCCCGCGACAAATCGCGGTCGCTCCGGCGTCGCGAACTTGTCGCACGCGGCTCTCGCGAGCCGCGCTGCAGCGACGTTCATCTCCCGAACCTTGTCGCCCAGCCCCCACTCCTCGAGCCGCCGTGGGGTCGACTGGAACGTGCACGTCTCGACGACGTCGCAGCCCACGGCGAGAAACGATTCGTGAATTGCCTGAATGACATCGGGGCGCGTGAGAACCAGATGGTCGTTGCACCCCTCCAGCGATTTTCCGCCGAAGTCGTCGGCCGTCAGGTTGTAGCGCTGGATATTCGTCCCCATCGCACCATCGAACACGAGGACGCCGGCGGCGAGGGCGTCGAGGTAGCCCGTATCGCGATAGGGGAGTCGAGTGCTGCTCTTCGCTGTATCAGTCATGTTCGAGGCAATGAAAACGGCCCGGATGCGTGAGCGCCGGGCCGGCGCTTTAGCGGATGTTTTACGTGGCCGCAAGTTGCCCTAAATCGCCACGATTCTGTTGTCTCAGTCGACTTCGTCGTACGTCGACCGGCTCTGCATACATAGCCTTCGACGACTCGAACGGCAAGCGGAATGCCGCCTTGACAAGCGGCGCTGACCCTCGCTATACCGCCCGATCCTCCGGCGGCGTGTTGCGAGGCGCCCGACCTGTAGCGACCGCGCGTTCGGTAACTCGTTGCACCATCGTGATCAGGCGCTGTCGCTCCCATGGGAGGATCAGATCGGCGAGTGTCTGCCGCTGCACGCTGGCCGGCAGCGAGGGCACCGGCCCGTCGTCGTGTCGATACAACACAATGGCACACCCAGGCGGCAATCGAAGGCGGAGAAACTCGGGATCCGCGGCACAGGTTCGATCGACCATGGTCACGAGCGGCTGAATCTCCGAGAGCACCGCCGCTGCCTCGGCCATCGAACGCACGACGTGGGCTCGATGCCCCGCCGCGGCCAGCGCCTGCGCGATGCCTTCCAGGACGCCTTCGTCCGAGCCAATTACGAGCGACGTTGTCATCGTTTGCCTCCCTCCACGCCTTCCTCGGCAAGCCGTTCCACGGCCGCCGTTGAAACGCCTTCGACCTCGATCATCTTCGTCCTGCTCGTCGCCCCCGTGACGATGCGAACCCCCCGCCGAGAAATCGCCAAACGATCGGCGAGGAACGCGACAAGCGCCTGGTTTGCTGCACCGTCGACCGGTGGAGCGTGAAGCCTCACGCGCAGCGCTCCGCCCACGACACCAGTAATCTCGTCTCGCGACGCGCGCGGTTGGAGCCGGACCTGGAATCGTACTATCGTCCCGTGAGATTCCACAGCGAACTGCGTCACAGTGGCAGCGCGTTCACAACCAGGCCCGACAACAGCGTGATGATGAAGTACGCTACAAGTGGTGTCAGGTCGAGCATCCCGCCGACGGGCGGAATGAATCGTCGCAGCGGGCGCAGCAGCGGTTCGGTCAGGGTGTACGACCAGCGGACCCACCAGCTGGACCCCGACGTGCGAATCCATGACGCGATCACGCGCGCGAACAGTGCGATCTGCAGGATCCCGAAGATCCACTGAATCACCAGCCGGAGGATCCCGCGAGATCCGGCGCCCGCCGCGAATGCTGCGGACTCGACCTGTGCCCGAATGAATCCGAGCAGCCAGATGACGACAATGCCGCCAATGACGACCGCGGCAAGTGCCCACCACGGTGCGTTCGATGGGATGCCCCCGCCTCGAACGAGTCGGCGCTCGATGGGCGCCATGAGCGGGTCGATCGATCCGCGAAAAAACCGTGCGACGCCGGAGAATGGGCTAATACGTCTCGTGCGGACCGCCCAGTCGACGACACAGATCGCCGCGGCCGCCACGGCCGATACGAGGAACGCATAGCGCGCGACCAAGAGGATCGCATCGAGCGTGGCGATGAATGCACTCACGCGCGAATTCTGATCGCGGGCTCCGAGAGCAGCAAGTGCGGAACACTTGTCCAACGTCGTTTTAACGCCAGCTTTGCTTGAACCGCAAACCCGATTCGATCGCTCAGTCATGTACCTCGTCACCGGCGGTGCCGGCTTCATTGGATCGGCCGTCGTCCGGATGCTCATCCGGCGCGGCGCGGCGGTCGTCAACGTCGACAAGCTGACCTACGCCGGCAACCTCGACTCGCTCAGCGAAGTCGAGGCCGACTCGCGCTACGCGTTCGAGCGGGCTGACATCGGCGACGCTGACGCCATGCGCCGGATCTTCGAGCGATATCGACCCACCGGCGTGTTCCATCTTGCGGCCGAGTCGCACGTCGATCGATCGATCGACGCGCCGGCCGATTTCATCGCCACCAACATTGTGGGGACGTCGGTTCTGCTGGGGCAGGCGCGCCGGTACTGGACGTCGCTTCCCACGGATCGCGCACGCACGTTTCGCTTCGTGCACGTGTCCACGGACGAGGTGTACGGGTCGCTGGGTGCGCACGGCCATTTCACCGAGCACTCGCCCTATGCGCCGAGCTCTCCGTACTCGGCAAGCAAGGCCAGCGCGGACCATCTCGTGCGCGCGTGGCACCGCACCTACGGCTTCCCCACGCTCGTCACGAGCTGCTCGAACAACTACGGCCCGTATCAGTTTCTCGAGAAGCTGATTCCGCTCACGATCCTGAATGCGCTCGCGTCGCGGCCAATCGCCGTGTACGGGCGCGGAGAGAACGTTCGCGACTGGCTCCATGTGGACGATCACGCCGACGCGCTGCTGGCGGTGATGGAGCGCGGCCGGATCGGCGCGACGTACGCAATCGGTGCGCGAGCGGAACGCCGGAACATCGATGTGGTCGAGGCGGTGTGCGGAATCCTGGATGAGCTGAGGCCTCGGAGCGGAGGATCTCGCTACCGAGAGCTCATTGAGTTCGTGGCCGACCGTCCGGGTCACGACTATCGCTACGCCATCGATCCGTCCACGATCGAGCGAGAGCTCTCGTGGCGTCCGACCGAATTGTTCGACGCGGGTCTTCGCAAAACCGTGGCGTGGTACCTCGAGAACGAGGCCTGGCTCGACCGCGTTCGCAGCGGCGCGTACCGCGGCGAGCGCCTTGGCCTGGGCACGGGCGTATGAAGGGCATCGTCCTCGCGGGCGGCTCCGGCACGCGCCTGTACCCCATTACGCGCGCGGTGAGCAAGCAGCTGTTGCCGGTGTTCGACAAGCCGATGATCTACTACCCGCTGTCGACCCTGATGCTGGCCGGCGTCCGGGACGTGCTCATCATCTCGACACCGGACGAACTGCCGCGCTTCCAGCTGTTGCTCGGCGACGGCTCGCAGTGGGGCGTCTCGTTCAGCTACGCCGAGCAGCCGGTGCCTAACGGGTTGGCCCAGGCGTTCGTGATCGGCCGTGAGTTCGTCGGCGGCGATCGTGTCGCCCTCGTTCTCGGTGACAATCTGTTTTACGGCGGCGGCCTGGGGGCGCTTCTCCAGAAGGCAGCCGCCCGGTCGTTAGGCGCGACCGTGTTCGGCTACACCGTGAGCCATCCGCAGCGGTACGGCGTCATCGAGATCGCCCCGGATGGCCGCGCGCTCGACATTGTCGAGAAGCCGGAGCACCCGCCGTCGAACTACGCGGTCACGGGCCTGTATTTCTACGACAACGATGTGCTGTCGATCGCGGCCGGCCTCCAGCCATCGCGCCGGGGAGAGTACGAGATCACGGACGTGAACCGCGCGTACCTGCAGCGTGATCGACTGCACGTCGAGCTGCTCGGGCGCGGGATCGCGTGGCTCGACACGGGCACCCACGAGTCACTACTCGACGCGAGCAACTTCATCGCGGTGATCGAGCACCGGCAGGGACTCAAGGTCGGCTGCGTCGAGGAGGTCGCGTTTCGCGCTGGGTACATCGACGCCGAGCAGCTACAGCGCCTCGCGACACCTCTCTCGGGGAGTGGATACGGTGAATACCTGATGCGGGTGGCGCGAGAATCGAATCCCGAGCGGCTCACGGACTACTGAACCGCATCGGAGACGGCGGCGACGCTCGCGCCGCCGCGTCGGACGAGAAAGCGGGCGCCGCGCGCCTTCCAGAGCCATGCCGCGCCCGATCCGGCGACCGCGCCCGCCGCTGCACTCGCCCACTCCCACCATGCCGCCGGCGCCGTCCCGGCGAGCATCGGCACGATCGTCAGCCCGACGAGAAAGGCGATTGCGAGCGCTCCGAGAGCCACGAACGGCCCGCGGGGCCAACCACGTGCTGTCGCCCCGGCCCCGGTTTGTTCTTCCATACCACAGCCGATCCAGTAACCAGCCGGGAACGCGAGCGCCATCAGCCAGATGGCCCCGAACCAGAGGAACCGAGGCAACGCGAGCGCGAACGGGTCGAGAAGCCGCCAGCCGAGGGATGGTGATAGTCGCAGTGCTTCCTGACGGTCTTCAGTGGCGGCCACGAGCGAACTGCCCTCGCGAGCGCAGGTGAACCGGACGCGTGTCGGCGACACACCCTCGGGCCCGAGCGCGTCCGGCAGCGCCACCCGTGGTGACCGAAAGCGAAAATCGGCCGAGCGCGTCTTCTCTTCGCACGTGAGATCCCATCCGTGCTGCTCGATCGAAACGAGCACGGTGAACTCCTCGGCGATCCGCGCGATGACCGAGCGCCGCCTTCGAATCCCTTTAGTCTCGAACGAGACGGTGGCGTGCCATCCGGGCCTCGCGAGCTTGCGATCGAGGCCGAGCGATCTGGGCGGGAAGAAGGCCGGCGAAAGGTCGATGCCATCCAGCTTGAAGTCGAGCACTCGGCCGGCGAAGGGCTCGAACGATTCGCGTTCGGGAGTCCACTGTATCCAGAGGCTCCACGGGATTCTCGCCGGACGAAGTCCGAGACTCGTGAGCGTCGTGACAAGGAGGAACGCCGCCGCGCCGACGGCTGCGAGCACCGTCGCTTCGCGCCCGCGTGGTCGAAGGAGAATCGCCCGCCGCACCGCCAGCTCCACGCCCAGCAGACCACCTAACGAATTGGCGAGCAGGTCGCTGAGTGACGAATCCCGGCCCGGAACGATCCGCACCTGCATCGACTCGATGAACGTCGTCACTGCCACGCACGCGAGCACGCTGCGCCAGCGGTGGCCGGACGCCAGGGCGAACGCGAAGCCAAGCGGCAGAAACAGCACGATGTTGTTCAGCACGTCGAGTCCGCCGAACTCACCGCAGGGGATGCACCAGAAGCTGGACGACGACGTGTCGCTGGATGGCGTGAGCGTCGCGAGGAAAACCACCGCGAGCACCAACGCCGAGAGAACGATCCCTACGCGTCGTGCGCCTGGTTGGCCCCTAGCGCCAAGCATCCCCGGCCCCGGCAGTCCTGGCCACCCGCTCGAGCACTCGGCAGGCGGCGCTCTCTGGTTTCGGCGGCGCGTCCTCTGGTCGCACCGCGAGCAGCAGCGTCTGCGGAGAGAACGCCTGCACGAGGTCGAGCCGTGCGCAATCGCGGAGGCTGAGCCGGACCACTGTAGCGCCGTCCGAGAACACAGGCGTCGTTATGATGTACGACACACGCTCTCGCCGAAGTAAGCCATCGAGGGAGTCCGGAGGGAGGCCCACGACCTCGTCCCAGTAGAGGGCCTGCCGTCTCGAATGGTAGTAGAGGCTCGGCGCTTTCGGTGCGATTACACGCGCCCCCGGTGCCGAGTGGATGGCCAGGTACTGAACGGCGTCCAGGAAATCGAGCTCCCGAGGCAACGCGCAATCAACACGGGCCCGGTCGCAGTCGAGCGCGCGCGTCACGCGGTGCGCGTCTTCGAATAGCGCGGAGCCGGCCAGGAGCATGGCGACGATGGCGGGCGGAAGCCATCGGCGGTCGCGTGCGAGTACGCTGGACGCGACGCTTGCCCCGATGACGACCAGTGCGACGAGCAGCGGCAGCACTGGCCCCACAAAACGCTCGATCATCCATGCCCAGACCGAGAGCAGAGCCCCGTACGCACCGAGGTACCATACGGCCGCGTTCCAGCGCCCCCACGCCGAGATCATTCCAAGGGTCAGCAGCACGCCGATCACGAGCGCCCACCCCACGTTGTCGAGTTGCGTGCGGGGCGTCAGAGGCAATGCGAGTTGCTCGAGGACCGTTCGCCCGCCGTACATCGCGACGTTTTCCTTTAGCCGCGTCACCATCGTGCTCCGCAGCGAACCATCGCCCACGCGGATGTTCACGGCGTCGTCGACGTATGACCGCCGCACCTCTCGCGCCGGGGCGACGACCGTCCACGCCAGCCACGCACCCACAGTGACGGTCGCCGCGGCGCCAAACACCATCACCCAGCGGTAGCGTCGCCGGAGGAGCCAATGCACGCCTAACGCGCCGATGAGCGTGACGCCCGCGCTCCGTGTCAACGCCGCCGCAATCGCGAGACCGCCGGCGGCCAGAGCCGCCCGCGCGCCACGTTGACGGCCGTCACGCTGGCCGACGGCGCGGTCCGCTGCCCACAGCGATGCGAGCGTGAGCGTCGTGTACAATGTTTCCGACTGCACGCTGCTCGCATTTACAAGCAACTCCGGATTCACGGCCGCGCCGGCGGTCACGAGGAACGCGAGCTCGACCGACCAGCGGCGTCGCACGACGTCGAACAGAAACAGCAGGCCCGCGATGGAAACCAGAATTCCGGCGGCCGAGATCAGTCCGAAATGCTCTCCGAACGGCGCCGTCAGCACGGCGAGAAATGCCGGATACCCTGGCGGAAACCGCGCCGCCACCGGGTTCCCGACGAAATACGGCTCGCGGTAATTGAACGCCTGCAGGGATCGGCTCAGGAGCAGATATGCGGCGTCGTCACCGAAGGTGAAGATGCCGCGGGCGCGTAGTTGCCAGGCGAGCAGTCCGTGTCCCGCGAGCAGGGCGGCGAGCAGCATCTTGTGCCGACCGATCATCGTCGCGGGCATCGAAGACTCGAACGCGGACGAGTTGCCGGAATGCCGCATCGGTTGTGACGTGCGCAGCAACGAGGGCCTATCGCTGGCGCGCTGTCGCGCTGAGCTCCTCGAGCGCGTCGAACAGGCGCGCCGACTGCGTCGCCCGGTCGAATCGACCGTCGCGGTTCAGCGCGGCCGGACGGACACCCGCACGGAACTGGGCGAAGCGATTTGCGATCGCGCGCTCCATCGAGTCGACGTCGTCAGGTTGCACGACGTCCGCGTCGGTGTCGGCCAGCAAGCGAGCCGTCGCGCTGTCCGAATCCGCCAACGCCAACAACCAGGCGTCGAATCGCGTGTACTCGAACAGCTTTGCCGGCAGCGTCATCTCCGTCCGAAGCGGCAAGCTCACCAACAGCGTCGCGTTCGAGAGCAGCTCGAGGGCCTCGCGGCGCGGCCGGAACCCGTGCGAACGGAAGTGGGCCCCGAGGCCTTCCTCGCGGGCGATCGTCGTGAGCGGAACCCCTTCGCAGGCGTCACCGCCCATGAACTCGACCGCGAACTCGTTAGGTGCCGCCCCGGTACTGCGCGCAACCCGCGCGGCGGCGCGAAACAATGGCCGCGGATTTCGACCGAGATAGATCAGGCCAGTGAAGGCGATCACGAACCGGTTTCCGGGTGATCCCTTCGGCAACGGATCGGAGTCGGCGCCGTTCATCACCGTGACGATCCTGCCACGAACATCGGGATACTTCGCGAGCTGCAGCTCCTCATGCGCTTGCGACGTGACGACGACCAAGTTCGCGGCCGAGACGCACGCGCGTTCACGCGCCCGAGTCTCACGCCGCCACACCGCGCCGCGCAGCTCGTCAGGCATCGCACTCTCGTCGGACCACGGATCCCGCATGTCCACAACCAACGGTAACCCGGCGCGCGCCGCGATCGTCATCGCGGCCTCGTGTGCGGTGTGAGGCGGGCCGGAGCTGACCACGACATCGTACTGATTGGCCGCCGTCAGCTCATTCCCGATCGCCGACGCACGACGTGCGAGCGCATCGGCGAGCGCAAAATGTGCGCGGGTGCGAAACAGGCGGCGCCAGGCGGTGCCGGCCGGGTGATACGGCTCGGCCCCGTTCGTTCGATCGACGCGCGCGGGACCACGAGCGGCTTGTGGCGCGCCGCGCCGGCGGATCCTTCCCCACGCCGACATCATCGTTCGATACCACGCCGGGCGATCGCCCGAAAATCCGAACACTCGAATGCCCTGCGGAAGCTGGCGCAACCGAGTCGGGTCGACCGTTCCCATAAACTCCGAGTGGAGTGAAACGACGTCGATCGCCCACCCGCGCTCGGCACCGAACCGAGACAGCGACAGCCATCGGAGCGCGCCCACCTCGGCGCTCGGCGGGAAGTAGAAAAAGACGAGGAGCAGCCGCCGTGTGGCGTCAGGGTTCGGTTCCGTCTGGAAAAATGGCGTCAGCGAACCCTGACGGATGGTATCCTCCCAACTCACCACGCCCAGATCATCGGCGACGCGAGTTCCCACGAGGGTAGTTGCTGTCAGCTGCAGACTACTCTCAGCCGACGGCATGCGCGCGAATGACCCTTCGTGGTAGCAGTGCGGACACGCCACTCAGCCAGCTCTCGAACTCGAGCGCCGAGGTCGCGAGCGTGTCGATGAGTCTCGGCAGCATCATGGGCTTGGACGCGGCCGACGCGAGCCCCGGGAAGCATGTCGTCGCCGACTTGACCCCCAACCGGCCAAGCCGCTCCGGAAACGACGGGTGGGTCACGCCGCTCGGGTAACAGAAATGCGTCGCGTCCTGGGCGCTCGTGAGGCTTGCGATGATTGTACGATTCTCCACGATCTCCTGTTCGAACGCGCCGGCATCAGTGGGAACGCGATGCCGATGCGTGTGCAGCTGTACATCCACGAGATCACGCGGGAGCTCCGCTACCTCGTCCGGCGACATCAGATGAAGCAGACGTCTGCGAAGCATGTCTTTGTAATCGAACCCCACTCGTGCCGCCGTCTCCACCAAGACGTCATCCTTGTCACGCCCCGTCAGCCCCTGTTTGACGCAGTGATGTCGTACCGCAACGAATGCCGCGTCACGTTCACTCGCGCTCGCGAGCCGGAACGACTTGCCCTTCGCAGTCAATCCAGTCGTCTCGAACGTCCGGTCTTGGCTCTTCCAAAGTATGTAGCGGAGCGCGGTGGTGAAAACCGGCCGCTGATGCACACAGTAATAGCTCGTCAAATAGACGGTGGCCGGAAAGCCGAACTCCTGGAGCAACGGGAGTGCCATGGAGTGGAAGTCGACCGAGCCGTCGTCGAACGTGAGCGCCACCGCTCGGGGCGGCAGCGATCCATTGTATAAGCGCGTGATGGCCTCGCCAAGCGGAAGGACCGCGTACCCGCCATCGCGAAGTGCGGAGAATCGCTCGCGGAGCAGCTCGGGGGGGATGTAGAGCTCGGGATCCCATAGATGCTCGTCCGCCGTCGATATGCCGTGGTACCCAAGGATCAACAAACGACGTCTGCGCCACAATGTCTGGCGGGCAAAGCTCAAGACCCCGGTCTTACGTGCTGCGCCCAACGTGCCACGCTTGATTCGTTTCAGCATCGAAGCGGGCGCGGATGTGCGAGTCATATCCTCTTTTAAGGTCGAAGAGAAATGCGACATGCAAAATCAGAGTTAACCGGGCTCAGTCGCAAGTCGGGGACCCCAGGTCGATCGGGTCCGCGCCACGCCTTTGGCTATTCCGCCAAGCTGATTCTCGACCCGGTTTCCTCGATGGACGGTGACTTGAGGGCCTCGCGAGGGGCCTAGCGCTCAGTTTGAGACGATCCGGGCGCGCGGCGGGCGTCCGTGATGGTTGGGCTCCCCGGGACCGACCTGGGCCTACCTGTGGCGCTCGTGCGGCGGTCGAGTGGCGGGCTCGCGACTCCCACATATCATTCCCGCCAGGTAACGAACCGTTATTACGGTTTGATGGTTCGGCGTTGGGCCTGGTGCCGAGGAATTCTGTGGCCTCGGCCGGTCCCCGACGGTCTTACCCTTGCGGTGTAGCGGGCGAAACCGCACGTCGGTGGGACTCATCGTCCAGCCGACCGTTGATCAATTCATCGGTGAGACATGTCCAGTCAGATCGCCACGGCGAACCAGTTCGACCAGCAGGCGCTTGAAGTCACTCGCGGAGAGCGATTCGAGTTCGGAAAGAACTGGAGCAACTTTCTAAAGGTCGTCGACGAGGAGAAGATCGAGCAGGCCGTGGCGTCGCTGCGGCGCCTGCTCGGGGTCGAGGCCCTCAGCGGATCGACCTTCCTCGATATCGGATCGGGAAGCGGCTTGTTCTCGCTCGCGGCTCACCGATTGGGTGCGCGCGTGCGATCGTTCGACTACGACACGCATTCCGTCGCGTGCACGACGGAGATGAGGCGCCGGTTCGCCTCGCCCGGCGCCGATTGGACCGTCGAGCGCGGGTCTGTGCTCGACCAGGCTTACATGAGTTCACTCGGCAAATACGACTACGTCTACTCGTGGGGCGTTCTGCACCACACGGGACAGATGTGGTCAGCGATCGAGAACGCGGCGAGCCTCGTTGCACCCGGTGGCACCTTCGCGATCGCGATCTATAACGACCAGGGCGTGTGGTCGAAGCGATGGGCGGCGCTTAAGCGCTTCTATTGTTCTGGGCCATTCGGGAAGGCCGTCATGTGCTCGACGTATATCCCGGCCGTGGTGGCTCGTGAGTTCGCCGCCGACGTCTTCTGGCGGCGTAATCCGTTCAAGCGCTACACCCAATACGGATCGTCGCGCGGCATGTCGGTCTTCTACGACTGGTTCGATTGGCTCGGCGGCTATCCGTTCGAGGTGGCGAAGCCGGAGGAGATCTTTCAGTTCGGCCGTCGCAACGGTCTCGAGATGACCAATATGACGACCTGCGGCGGCTCCGTCGGCTGCAACGAGTTCGTGTTTCGCCGGCCGCGGCTTCATGCGCACGGGTAACCCGAGCGCCGCTATCGAGTCGATCGACGATCGATGTGTGGAATAGCCGGCTTCGCCGGTAGCCTGGCGGATGGTCCCGATGCGGCCGAGCGGCTGCGCCGGATGTGTGACGCCATTCGGCACCGAGGCCCCGACGACAGCGGGTATCATGTCGCGCCCGGCGTGGCGATCGGCATGCGCCGGCTCAGCATCATCGACGTCGCCGGCGGCCATCAGCCGATGACGAACGAGGACGGCACGCTCCACGTCGTCTTCAATGGCGAGATCTACAACTATCAGGCGCTGCGGGCACGGCTGCTTGCCGGCCGGCATCGCCTAACGACTTCCAGCGATACCGAGACCCTGGTCCACCTGTACGAGGATCACGGGGCAGGGCTCGCGCGGGAGCTGCGCGGCATGTTCGGCTTCGCCATTTGGGATGATCGGCGGCGGCGCCTGCTCATCGCCCGCGATCGCCTTGGCATCAAGCCGCTCTACTACTGGCCGACGCGTGACGGAGTCGCGTTCGCGTCCGAGCTGCGCGCGCTCGTCACGCTGCCTGAGTTCCCCCGGGCGCTGGATCCGGACGCCGTCGTGGACTACATGGCGGTCGGCTACGTGCCGGAGCCGCGAACCATTTTCGCTGGTGTGCACAAGCTCCCGCCTGGGCACCTGCTCGAGTGGACGCGCGAAGGCGGCGTTCGGATTGAGCGTTACTGGTCGCCCTCCGTCGCGGAGAACACGCGGATCACGGAGCAGGAAGCCATCGAGGAAACGCGGCGCCTTCTCGACGAATCGGTTCGCATTCATCTGCTGTCGGAAGTTCCGCTCGGAGCATTCCTGTCCGGCGGCATCGATTCGTCGGGAGTCGTGGCCACAATGGCGCGCATGTCGGATCGCGCCGTCCGTACGTTCTCGATCGGATTCGCGGAGCGCGAGTTCGATGAGTCGCGCCATGCCGCCGAGGTGGCGGGTGTGCTGGGCACGGAGCATACACAGCTCGTGGTGCGCCCGGACGCCGAGCTGCTCTTCGAGCAGGTCGCTCGCGCGCTCGACGAGCCGTTTGGTGACCCGTCGGCGGTGCCGACATTCCTTGTCTCGTATCTCGCACGTCGCGACGTGACCGTCGCCCTCTCGGGCGATGGTGGCGATGAGCTGTTCGGCGGCTACACGCGCTACTTCGAGCTGAACGGCGCCAGGTCGCTGCCGCCGCTCGCGCGCTCGGTGCTGCGCAACGTCGCCCTCCGGCTGCCGCACGCGACGTATGGCCGCAACCGGTTGTTGTCGCTTGGTCGTACGATGCGCGGACGGTACGCCGGCACCGTCGCGCTTCCGCTGCGTGAAGCGGAGGGCGGGCTGCTGCGCGAAGACGTCGCGATGCGTGCGGTCCCGTTCGACGAGACCCTCGATCGTTGGTTTACAAACGATTCGGCTCGCGACTTCATGACGCAGCTCATGATCGTCGATGTGCAGAGCTACCTGCCCGGCGACATCCTCACGAAGGTCGACCGCATGAGCATGGCGCACTCACTCGAGGCGCGTGTGCCGCTGCTCGACCACGAGATTGCCGAATTTGCGCTCTCGTTACCGCCGTCACTCAAGTTCCGTGACGGTGTGGGGAAGTGGGTGCTGCGACGCGCGCTCGGCGATCGCGTGCCGGACGAAGTGTTCCGGCGGCCGAAGCAGGGATTCGACGTTCCACTGCGGGACTGGTTCCGCGGCCCGCTCGCGCACCGGCTCGACGCGCTCGCGGATCGCTCGTCGGCCGTCTACGATTTCGTCGAGCCGCGCGCAGTCGAGCGTGTCGTGCAGGAGCATCGCGTCGGGCGTCGCGATCACGCGCGCACCATCTGGCGGCTGGTGATGTTCGACCAGTGGTCACGGCTCTATTCGACCGGAGAGTTCGTGCGTCCGGTCACGATCACCAGCGATGTCGATGCGCTCCTCGGGCGTGCCATCGCGGACGGAGATCTCGTTAGGTCAAATTGACCGCGCGCGGCCGCCCGCCGCGCAATCTAAACAACGCCTAACGTGTTGTGGCGCACGTCGAAACGGTTCGTTCCGGGCGTCGTGACTCCGCGCCGGCCATGTCGTCTACTGGCTGACATTCGGCGTCGCAAACTGCGCGGCACGTGGCAGAATGCGCCGTACATCACACGGCAGGATCGGCCCTCGGGCATCGAGGGCGCGACAAGGGCACACCCGATCGAAAGACGGGGCCGCAAAGCCAACGGGGCTACCGCGCGCGGTCGCAAGTCAGCCGCACGCCACGCCGGCCGGGTTGCCGAACGCCTTGCGCTGGAGACGCATCCATGCCCCGCACTCGTCAGCCGATTGCTCGCGGTTGGGTGCTCGGTTGCCTCATCGCCGTCGGCGCGTGCGCCGGCGGAGAGACAGTTGGCACCGACGCGCAACACGATGGCTCGTCCGTCACGGTCCGCATCACGCCGCCCGTCGACTCGTTAGGCGTCGGCGAGACGCGCCGACTCACCATCGCGGTCACGGACGAGGACGGGACCCGGCGCTCGGCGATCGTCAAATGGAAGTCGGTGAACCCCGCGATCGCGACGGTCAACGCGACCGGCGATGTCACCGCGCTCGCCGAGGGCGCTGTTGCCGTCGTCGCGAAAGTCGGGCCGAGAGCCGACACCGCAAGCATCTACGTTCGCCCCGGCAACCTCTCCGTCCAGCCGAACGCCGTCAACACGGTCGTCGGTGAGGCCATCCAGTTTTCCGCAACCACCAGCGGTGGCGACGGCGCGTCCGGGATGACCGTGACCTGGTCGTCGTCCAACACCAACGTGGCGGTCGTCGACCCCGATGGCACCGTCTCGATGGTCGGGCAGGGCGAGGCGATCCTCACCGCGACCGCCGGCAAGCGGACCGGGACGGCCTCCGTGTCGGTGCGCCAGCGTGATGTCGCCTCGCTCCGGGTCACGCCGTCCACGAGCACGATGTATCCGAACGATACCGCGCAGCTGCACATCGCCGCGTTCGACGACGCGGGCCATGCAATGGCGCTCGTCGCGGGCAATAGTCAGTGGAGCTCGTCGGACTCCCGCGTGGCCACCGTTAGCGACCGTGGCGTCGTCACCGCGCTGGCCGCGGGGTCCGCGGTCATGACGGTCCATATCGGCAGCAAGACGGCGACCGCCGCCGTGAACGTTCAGGGACTTCCCGTCGCGTCCGTGTTCGTGTCGCTCGAGACCGGCACGCTGGAAGTCGGTCAGGTCACCAAAGCGAAGGCGACGCTCGCCGACGCTGAGGGCACCGCCTTGTCAGGTCGCGCCGTCGCATGGCAGAGCTCGAACCCCGCGATCGCCACGGTCAACTCGTTAGGTGTCGTGACCGCGGTCGGCCGCGGCAGCGCCACCATCAGCGCGATCGCCGAAGGCAAGACCGGCAGCGCCGACCTCACCGTGGCCACGAAATCGGTCGCGTCGGTCGTGATCTCGCCGAACCCCGCGTCCGCCGCCGTCGGTCAGAAGGCTCGCCTAACGGCCACGGCGAAGGATGCCGGCGGCGGTGTCCTCACCGGCCGAACCATCACCTGGACGAGCGGCAACCCGACCGTCGCCTCGGTCTCCGCGAATGGGCTGGTCACCGCGGTCAGCGCCGGCACGGCAACGATCTCCGCTTCCACCGGCGGCGTGAGCGGCACCTCGCAGTTCCAGGCAACGACGGTGGCCGCGGCGTCGGTCAGCGTCGCACCGACCGCGCCTAACGTGCGCGTTGGCGAAGACGTGCAGCTGACCGTGACCGCCAAGGACGCCAGCGGGAACGTCCTCGCTTCACGCGTTCCCACTTGGAGCAGCTCCAACCCGATCGTCGCCACCGTCTCGGCCTCCGGGCGCGTGACCGGCGTCTCGAAGGGAACCGCCACCGTCACCGCCACCGTCGACGGGAAGAGCGCTCCCGCGAGCGTTTCCGTCGCCAACGCGGCGCCGGCGCCGGTCGCGTCAATCGCCGTGACGTTGAACGCCAGCTCGATCAACGCCGGCCAGTCGACGCAGGCCGTCGCCGTCACCCGTGACGCCGCCGGCAACGTCGTCGCCGGACGCACGATCACGTGGAGCAGCGGAGCGCCGGCACTCGCTACCGTGTCCGCTTCCGGCGTCGTCTCCGCGATCGCCGCGGGCTCCGTCAGCATCAGCGCTACCAGCGAAGGCGTGTCCAACTCGGCCACCCTCGTGATCACCGGCTCGACGCAGCCGGTCGCGAGCGTGTCACTGAGCGCGCCCTCGGCGTCGATGGTCGCCGGGCAGTCACAGGCAATCGCGGTCACGCTGAAGGATGCGTCAGGCAATACGCTCACCGGTCGAACGATCGCCTGGTCGAGCTCCAGCACATCGATAGCGACGGTCTCTCCGTCGGGTCAGGTGACCGCGGTCGGTGCCGGATCCGCAGTCATCACCGCGACCAGCGAGGGCAAGAGCGGCACGCTCGCGCTCAAGGTGACGGCGGCACCAGTCGATCCACCAACATCCGTCGCGGTCACCGCGCCAGCGACGACGCTCTCGATCAAGCAAACCACGCAGGCGACTGCGGTCCCGAAGGACAGCAAAGGCACTCCCCTGACCGGGCGTACCGCAACCTGGTCGAGCGCATCCCCCAATATCGCCACGGTGTCGGCGACGGGTCTCATTACCGCAGTCGCTGCGGGAACCGTGGCGATCAAGGCGACGGTCGATGGAGTCGTAGGTTCGCTCGGAATAACGGTCAGCGGTTCCACCACCACAAGTGGCGCAGTTTCAACCGTCAGGGTGACGCTCGCCCAGGCGGTGGTTCAGCCGGGCGGCAGCACACAGGCCACCGCGGTCGCGCTCGATGCAAGAAGCGGCGTGATTTCGGCTGGCACGCCGACGTGGTCGAGCTCCAATACGAGTGTCGCCACCGTGTCATCGAATGGCGTCGTCACCGCAGTCGCGGCGGGCCAGGCGACGATCAACGCGACGATCTCGGGTGTGTCTGGCTCCGGTACGCTGACCGTTTCCAGTACGACCTCGGTGAGCGGCACCGCCATCGCCACCGTTCCGACGCTTCCACAGGCACTCCCCTCGACAACAGTCGGCGCGCCGACTCGAGTGGTGCGCCTCCCGGCGGGCGGTGACCTTCAGGGCGCCCTGAATGCGGCGCGCCCCGGCGACGAGATCCGTCTCGCTGCCGGCGCGACGTGGACCGGCAATTTCGTGATTCCCGCGACGTCCGCCTGCTCAGTGTCGGAGTGGATTACCGTGCGGTCGGACGTGTCGGATGCACAGCTGCCCGCGTCAGGCGTGCGGATGACCCCAGCCGCGGCGACGGGACTCGCGAAGATCGTGACCAACAACGCCACTGCCGCGCTTCGTACCAACGGCCCGACGTGCGGGTGGCGATTGTTTGGGCTCGAGATCGTTTCGACGAACGACCCGACAGTCCTCAACTACGGTATCCTGAAGCTCGGCGACGGTGGCTCGGTCAGCGCCGGCGAGGTTCAGATCTCACTGAGCAAGGTGCCGCAGGACTTCATTCTCGACCGAGTGTATGTGCACGGCACCAAGACGGCGAACGTGGTGCGCTGCATCGTGCTCAACTCGGGTCGAACCGCGATCATCAACTCGTGGATCTCCGACTGTCACTCGAAGGGCTGGGACTCGCAGTCGATCGAAGGCTGGAATGGCCCGGGGCCGTATCTCATCGAGAACAATTTCCTTTCCGGCGCGGGCGAGAACGTCATGTTCGGCGGCGCTGACCCCGGAGTCTACGGACTGTCGCCGAGCGACATCACGATCCGTGGGAACCACATCTGGAAAGACCCGACCTGGAAGGGCACGTGGACGGTCAAGAACCTGTTCGAGCTCAAAAACGCCCGGCGGGTGCTCATCGAGAACAACGTCTTCGAGAACAACTGGGCCGATGCGCAGCAGGGCATGGCCATCGTGATCAAGTCGTCGCAGGACTCCTGCGGCACATGCACGTGGCAGGGCACGACCGACGTCACCTTCCGCTACAACATCGTGCGGAACTCGCCGCGCGGGTTCAACGTGCAGGCGGTCGACTGCACCGGCCAGGCGTGCGTGGACGTCCACGTGCAGCGCGTTCGCGCGGAGAACAACCTCTTCGAGAACATCGGGACGTTCAACGGCACGGGAGTCGATGGGTTCCTGACGCTACTAACCCATGACCTCACCGACGTCGCGCTGTTACACAACACCTTCGTTGGCAACTTGCCAACCAAGGGCATAGGAACCGTGATGGATTACGGCGCGGGCGCGGCACGACGACTCCAGATCGACGACAACGTCTTCGCCGGGCAGGCCGACTACGCGGTGTTCTACTCCGGGATGCAGGTCGGCACCGCATCGCTGCAGGCGATGGCGGGATCGTCCTGGTCGTATCAGCGGAACGTCACTGGCAACGTGAACCCGTCGTACACGTCAAAATTTCCTGTCGAGAGCTGGTACCCAACGCTCGCCGGAATCGGGTTTACGAGCGCTACGGATTACCGCTTGTCCGCGGCAAGTCAGTACAAGGGCCGCGGGTCCGGCGGCACTGATCCGGGCGCAAATATCGACGAGCTGTCTCGCCGAACCGCCGGTTCAAAGGTTGGGATGTAGACAGCGTCTTTTTTCGCCAAAGCATTGCAGCGGGGCCAGGAATTTCTTCCTGGCCCCGCGTTTCTCATGCGCCAACCGCGCGGCCAGTAGACTGACGATTTGTTTAGTCTGTGATGCGGATCACCAAATTAGAAGAGCGTAATTCATTGAGGTTAAACGAGATACAGATTGACCACTCGGACAGCATTCGCCCAATAAAGGGCGCTTGAACGGGTGGACGCACGTCCCCGGGAATTCGACATTGCCGGCTGAACAATTCGGCAGGATCGCGGACCCTTGCTCTCTGGAGGGTAGCGACAAAGGCAAAGCCGCTCGAAAGGCGGTGACGCAAAGCCATTGGGGCTACCGTGCGCAACGAGGCGCACCACGCTTGCCAGGCCGCCGACCTAACGGGGAGTACAAAGACGATGATGGTCCGCCGCACCCGCACGCTTGCTATCAGCCTTTGCGCCGCCGCGATCGCTGCCTGTGACTCGCCCACCGATCCCGCCACATCGGAAATCAAGGGTGGCCTCGATCCCGCCGCGCACGAAGTCGCCGCGACTACCTGCGTCACCGGAGCGACCACACTCGTCGTCTCCGTCTACCCGAAAACGATTGCCGTGAATGGCGCGGCTACGCCCTACGCGAGCGTGTATAGCGCGACCGGGGGCGGCCTGAGTTCGCGGGGGGTCAAGTGGACTATCCAGGACACGACCATCGTGCACGTGACGGGTATCGATTCGAACGGGCGGCCGATTCTGACGGGCCGCCGCGGCGGAACGACCAACATCGTCGGCTGGTGCGGTTCCATCAACACGTCGAAGCCGCTGACCGTCACCGGAATATCGACATCGAGCGCCGACGTCATGTCCGTCAGCTTCTCCGCGCAGTCAGTGCCAATCGGGCAAACGACGCAAGCGGTCGCCAAGGAGACCACCTCGTCGGGTAGCCCAGTCACCATGGGCACGGTGACTTGGACCAGCTCCAACACGGCAATCGCGACGGTCTCGACCACCGGCCTTGTCACCGGCAAGGGCACTGGATCGGCTACGATCACTGCCAAGACCTCCACCGCGACCGGATCGAAATCGATCACGATCGGGAGCTCGTCGCCGGTGGCGTCGCCGAGCGTCTCGGGAATCACCGCCGCCGAACCGGCCGCGCCGCAGACCACGCCGACGTACAGTGCACTCCCGTCTGCGTCTCGCGTAGTTCGCGTCGCCGCGGGCGGTAACCTGCAGGCTGCGCTGGATAATGCACTGCCGGGCGATGCCATTCTCCTCGCGCCTGGCGCGAAGTACACCGGCAATTTCATTCTCCGCAACAAGAACATCGCGTCGCCGTGCAGCGCCTGGATCACCGTTCGCACTGACGCCGCCGCGCCCACGCTGGGCCAGCGCACCACGCCGTCCATCGCTGCCGGTTACGCGAAGCTCGTCTCGACGACCGTCGCTCCGGCGCTGAAGACCGCACCCAAGGCATCGTGCTACCGGGTGTCGGGTCTCGAGATCGTGCTCCCGGTCATCAGCTCATACAACTACGGTCTCATCTTCCTGGGCGACGGCGGGAACGTGAGCGCGGGCGAGAGCCAGACGACCACAGACATCGCGCCACGCAACCTCGTACTCGATCACCTCTACGTGCACGGCGAGTCCGGGTCGAACTTCACGCGCTGCATCGCCCTCAACTCCGCTAGCACCGTGATCGCCGATTCGTGTATCAGCGAGTGTCACGCGAAGGGGTTCGACTCCCAGGCGATTGGCGGCTGGAACGGACCCGGCCCGTACCTGATCCAGAACAACTACCTCGCGGCCGCTGGTGAGAACATCATGTTCGGCGGCGCAGACCCGCGTATCACGAACCTCGTGCCGTCAGACATTACCATCCGCGGCAACCACTTCTACAAGAATCCCGCGTGGAAGGGCGTCTGGACGATCAAGAACCTGCTGGAGCTCAAGAACTCGCGGCGTCTCTTGATCGAGAACAACGTCTTCGAGAACAACTGGATCGCGGCGCAGACGGGGATGGCCATCATCTTCAAGTCGGCGAACGACGGCGGCACCGCGCCGTGGCAGGGCACGACCGACGTAACGTTCCGCTACAACATCGTACGGAACTCGCCGCAGGGCCTGGCCATCGCCGCGCACCCCGAGACCAACCCCGCCGTCCACGTCGCGCGCGTTCGAGTCGAGAACAACCTGTTCTACAATATCGGCACCTACAACGGCACGTCGTACGGCCGCATGCTGATTCTGCTCCAGGACCCGCACGACCTCACCATCGTGCACAACACGATGATCCATAACTACACCGGCGATGGACAGATGATGATTTCCGACGTGTCGAACGGTGCGGCGCGGAACATCGTGCTGAGCAACAACGTGGGTACGAAGGGCGGCCCGTACGGCGCAGTGATGTACTCCGGCGCCCAGATCGGCACTGCGAGTCTGAACGCGTTCGCTTCGAGCTCTTGGGCGTTCGACCGTAACGTGGTCATTGGGCTCGCCGCCGAGTTCGTCCCATGGCATCCGCAGTCGAGCTACTACGCGGCAACGATGGCGGCGGTCGGCTTCGCCACTGCGAGCGGCACCGACTATTCGCTCGGTAGCGCCAGCCCGTATCGTGGCAAGGCCACCGACGGCAGGGACCCTGGCGCCGACTTCCCGGGGCTCCGGCAGAGAACGAACAGCACGATCGTGCCCTGAGCCGATCGCGGACAAACGACGAGGGCGGCGACCTGACAGGTCGCCGCCCTCGTGGCATCCAGACCTCTCGCGTTAGGCCGGCCGCCCGTCGGCTTTGCCTCTCGCCGCGAGGGCCTCGACAATGCGCCTGGACGCCTGGCCGTCCCACCCTTCCGGCACACGTCCGACACGCTTCTGCGAGCGTAACGACTCGACTCGAGCCACGAGCTGGTCGGGATCGGGGACGAGCTCGTTCGTCCCCTCGGTGATCGTCACCGGGCGTTCCGTGTTGGCGCGAACGGTGAAGCACGGTACGCCGAGCGCCGTCGTTTCTTCCTGAAGCCCGCCTGAATCGGTGACCACCGCGTACGCGCCCTGCACGAGATCGAGCATGGCGAAGTAGCTGATGGGCTCGAGCACCTGAACGCGTCCGAGGTCCGCCCCCGTATCTCGCAGTCGCTGCTGCGTGCGCGGGTGTACCGGAAACAGCACCGTGTGCTGGTCGGCCAGCCGGCGGAGCGCAGTCGCGATACGCGTTAGGCGCGCCGGCTCATCGACGTTGGAGGGGCGGTGCAGGGTGACGACGATTGACTCGGCCCCGGCACCGATGCGATCGCGAAACCCCGTCGCGCGGGCGGTCGGGAGCGAATGGACCAGCGTGTCGATCATCACGTTGCCGACGAACTCGATCTCGTCCTCGGGTTCCCCCTCGTTTCGGAGCGTTTCACTCGCGTCGCGAGACGGCGTGAGCAGCAGATTCGCGAGGCGATCAGTCACGAGCCGGTTGATCTCCTCCGGCATCGTCCGATCATAGCTGCGAAGCCCCGCCTCGACGTGAGCGAGCCGGATTCCGAGCTTCGACGCGACGAGCGCCGCGGCCACCGTCGAATTCACATCGCCGTACACGAGCACCCAGTCGGGCCGTCGCGCATTCAGAATCGGCTCGAGCCGCTCCATGATCCGCGCCGTTTGCACGGCATGCGTCGCCGACCCGACCTCCAGGTTCTCGTCCGGATGCGGGATCGAGAGCTCCTGGAAAAACTGATCTGACAGAGCGGCATCGTAGTGCTGGCCGGTGTGCACGATGGTCTGCTGCCACCCGGCCCCGCACGCTGCCCGATGGACGGGCGCCAGCTTGGGAAAGTTCGGGCGTGCCCCCGCGATGTGGAGAAGATGCATTGCGGCGTTAGGTCCCCGTTCGACGCTGCGCTGCCGACGGCCGGCCAGCCGAGGCATCGACGAGTCGCGCGATCTCCTCGCATCGGTACGCCCAGTCCTCGTGCGCGACGCGTCGCGATTGAGCTCCGCGTGCCGCCGGATCCTGTCCATGCTCGACCGCCGTGCGCAGGGCGTCCACCCACTCGTCGAACGACGACGCGCAGGTCGCGATGTCCGCGCACTTGAGGACTTCCGGGAGCGGCGATGACACAATGGGCAGCCCAGCGGCCGCATACTCTCGCAGCTTGATCGGATTCACCGAATGCGTGAGCTCCGTCATCTTGAACGGCACGATCGACGCGTGGAAGCCGCGACTGTACGCCGGCAGCTCCGCATACGGCCGCCGTCCGAGGACGAAGACGTTAGGCTTGCCTTCCACCGGGCTCATGTCCGTCTTGGCCGACCCGATGACGACGAACGAGTACGGCAGCACGTCCGCCAGCTTCCCGATCAGCTCCACATCGACCCACTCGTGAATCAGCCCGAAAAAGCCGACGCGCGGTTCCGGGATGCTCGCGAGGTCCGCCGGCAGCGGCCCCGCCGCCAGTGCCGACGCGAAGTGGTCGTAGTCGACGCCGTGCGGAACGTAGTGAACGTTGTTCGAGAATCGTGCGCATCGCTCGGCGAGGTCCTGCGCCGAGGCGATCACCAGATCGGCGGCCTCACACAGCTCGCGCTCCCCGCGCTCCATCGTCGCCGGATCGAACCCCTCGAATGCCGACCACTTGTCCACACAGTAGTAGATGAGGAGCTCGCGCGGGATGCGTCGGATGTACGGAGCGCACTGCGGCACGAACGAGCAGAGCACGGGCCGCCGATCCATGCCGAGGCGATCGAGCTCTCGCGAGATCGTGTACTGGTAGAGAAACGCGTTCGCCTGCTGCGCGATCGCCGAGTGCGGGTAGGGAAGCGCCGGGGGTGACAGGACATGCAGTCGCTCGAGCGCGGGACGCGACTTGCGGAGCATTGCCTTCGCCTTCGTGAGCAGTCGTTTCCGGTCGTACGCGCTCGCCAGAAGCTTGGGCGCCCGCATCCCGGCTGCTTCGACCCAGAGCACATCGTTCGTCCGGGCGAACCGCCGCATGATATGATGCTTGCTCGTCGGGTCCGCGTTCCAATCGTTCGCGAATGTGACGAGGTCGAGACCGCCGAGGAGCGGCGGCGCAACCGTAATGGGCATGAGCTGAGGAGCCATCGTTAGGCCACCGCTGCCCGGACGTCCGCCGGCGCCGCCAGGAGCTCACGACGCCACACCTGAAACGCCAGCACTCGCCACAGCCGCGCGGTGTGGTCTCGACCGCCGCGGTGCTCGTCGAGCAGGCGGCGTACGTAGGCGGACGAAACGAGCGAGTCGTTGGACTCGGGCATGTATTCTCCAAAAATGTCCTGGCCGCGATCGCGCAGCCAGCGCGTGAGGGGAACGAGGAATCCGCGCTTCTTCGCGTGCGTGATCGATCGAGGCAGCACGCGCTCCGCAGCCAGACGGACGAGTGCCTTGCCACTGCCGCCCCGCAGCTTGACGTCGGGCGGAAGCTGCGCAGCCCACTCGATCAAATGATGGTCGAGAAACGGGACGCGGCTCTCGAGGGATGCGGCCATGCTCATCTGGTCCTGCTTCGCCAGCAGCTCCTCCATGTACGTGACCTGATCGAACCGGAGCATCGCTTCCAGCGGGTTCACCGCCAAAAGCTTCCGGTCGATGAGCGGTCCGAGCTCGGAGTAGGCGCCACCTGCGTGCCCGTTGAGAACGAGCGCGCGATGCGCTGCGTCGAAGTCGGCGAACGGCTCGAGGTAGGACTCCTCGAACGACGACGCGCGGGCGAGGAACGACCGCTTGAGACGACTGCCGACGTAGTCGTCTCCCAGCCGCCGGATCGCGCGCGCGAGGGACCCGCGTGCGGCGTTAGGCAGCACCGAGTCGAGGGCACCGCCGGCTCGGAGGTTGAGCAGCGCGCGCGGATACCGTCCGTAACCCGCGAACAGCTCGTCGCTGCCCTCGCCCGTCAGCACGACCTTCACGCTCGAGACCGCGAGCTCCGAGACGAAAAAGAGCGGAATGCTCGCCGAGAACGTGAGCGGGTGGTCACGATGCCGTGTCAGCCGGGGCAGCGCGTTGAAGAAGTCGTCCGCCGTGCACGCGACCTCGTGATGCTCCGTCTCGAACGTCTTCGCGACAATACGCGCGAACGGCAGCTCGCTCGCTTCCGCCTCGGCAAATCCGACTGAAAAGGTCCGCAGCTCGGACACGCCGCGCTCGCGCATGGCCGCGACGATCAGACTCGAGTCCAGCCCGCCGCTGAGAAACACTCCGAGCGGGACATCGCTCATGAGCGTGATGTCGACCGCTTCGACGAATCGCCGCCAGAACTCGTCCGCTGCGTCGGCAAGGTCGCGAACGACGACGCGCCCGGGCTCGTACGCCGGCGGTGACCAGTAACGCTCGATAGAGACACGGCCATCCTTCCACGTCAGCGTGTGCCCCGGCTCGAGCTTCTTCACGCCTCGAAACAGCGTGCGACTTCCGCTCACGGTGCCCAGCGCGAAGTACTCGGCGACCGCCGCGTCGTCCACCTCGGGCGTGACCATCCCGCTCGCGAGAATCGCCTTGATCTCGGAGCCGAACACGAGGTCACCGCCGGGCGTCGTCGCGAAGAACATCGGCTTGATGCCACTGCGATCGCGCGCCAGGAGCAGAGCCCGCCGCTTTTCATCCCAGATGGCGAATCCGAACATGCCGCGCAGCTTGCGCGGGCACGCGCTACCGTACTCCTCATAGAGATGGACGATCGCTTCGGTATCGGATCGCGTGCGGAACTGATGCCCGCGCGCCTCGAGCGGCGCCCGGTGCTCGGCGTGGTTGAAGATCTCGCCGTTGTACGCGATCCAGACTGTTTCGTCCTCGTTGGCCATCGGCTGATGGCCGCCACTCAGATCGATGATGCTCAGCCGACGGAAGCCGAGTCCAACGTTTCCGTTCACGTACTGACCGTCGTCGTCCGGGCCGCGATGGGCTATCGCGTCGCTCATCCGCTCGATCACACGCGGATTCACGCGAGCATTCGGATCGGACAGCACGATCCCGCAGATGCCGCACATTATCGGATCACTGGGAGGGAAGAGGCCGGCGCGTCCATCGCTTCGAGCGACGGCGCTTGCGCGGCACGGATCGAGAGGATTCGGGCCGGTCCAGTCACGCCGTCCGGAAGCTCGAGGCGCACCGAGTCGCCGTCGTGCAGATGACGACCGAGGCGGGTTGCCGGATTCGTGAAAGAAGTGATGACGGACACCGGTAGCGGCCCGCGGTAGCCGAGGCGCAGCAGTGCCGCGTCGACCTGACGTGCGTACCCGGGTGCTCGCGTGGTCGACTCTACCGATGCATCGAGCGGCCCCACAGCTCCGCTCCACGCGATCTGATAGTGCGGCGTTGTCGCCGCGGATCCCGACAGCGACACTTCGTTAGGTGGGATCCCGAGGGGCCAGTGGACCGCGATCGGGCCATCCGTCACCCCGGCGATCCAGTCGCAGATGATCACGCCCACGCCGCGGACGAGCAACACCTGCCGCCGATGCGTCAACCGTCCGCCCACGGCATCACGCTCGTAGGCGAGGTCGCACCACCAAACCTGCCCGTCATCGCCGAACCGATGCGTTGGCGTAGGCGCCAGCCGCGCCCACGAGAACGAGCCAGCGGGTTCGGCAAGCGGCGACCGTTCGATCACAAGGCAGGCATGGGCAGCTTCCGAGCGGGCGTGATCGCGCGCAGGGCGACCGATCGTGTAGCCCGCGCAACCCGGGTCGACGACGATGTGGGTCGCGCCGCGGGCGATTTCCACATGTCCCAGGTCTGTGTGCGCGTGGCCCGTGCGATCTCCGCCGTGCGGCCCCGCATCTACGAGACACCACCACGCGTCCGCTCCCTCGCTCTCGCGCCCGACGAAATAGCCGGCCGCGGGAAGGGCGCCCGAGTCGCGCTCCATTGCCGGCTCGCGTCGCGTTCGCGTCGCGACGTACTTACCGTTGCTGCCTGACGAGGCACGGTCCGCCATATCGCAGAGCCACAGCCACGCCGGCTCGTCGACGAGCCACCACGCGGCCGCGCGATGAGCATCCGTCGTGAAAGGCACGAGATCTGGATCACGAAACAGACTCGCCCCGAGGGCGAGTACGGGTCCCTGATCCTGTGGGTCGACGGGAGCCAGAAGGAGTGTGTCACCGCTGTCCTCGTCGCCGATGACCGGCCAGGTCCCGTCGGGTCGGCGGAGGAGTCGCGCGGCATCCACCTGCGCCCGCACCCGATCACGCGCGGAATCGGGCACGGCGAGGCCGAACGCACGAGCGAGAAGCAGGTAGTGGAGGTAGAACTCCGCCGTGTACTTGTGGTATCCGACCGAGCGCTCGTAGTGCATGCCGTCGCTCAGCACCTGTGCATCAAGCTCCGACTCGAGAATCTCCTGCCCGAGGGCCGCCCAATCGGCGGCCCGACGCAGCTCCGGGAACATCAGACCGACGTACAGGAGACCGAGGCCTTCACCTGTGAGGTGAGTGTTCGGGCTGTGGTGAATCGAGTCGAATCGCTCGATGTGCCGCGCGTGGTGCCACAGTGAGACGAGAAAGCACTCCACCCGCGCTGGGGTCCAGGCCGGCGACTGACACGTCAACGCCCAGATCCAGCACCACGCGATCGCCCGGAACGCCACCTCCAGGCTGCTGGTCCAGTTGATTCCGATGCCGTGTGGATTCTCGGCGATCCAGGAGTCGAGCAGCGCCATCAGTCGCTCGGCCGTTCCTTCGTCTCGGTCGAGGAAGTAGCCCTGTGCCAACCGAACGAGATGGTGGTGGCGGCTGAGCTCCCAGATCACCTTCACGTCGCCGCCGGCGATCCCGTCCATGTAGCGGACCCGACTCCAGTGTAGGCGTGAGACGACGGCCCGTGAAGTGGGGTGCCGGTTCCACTCGTGCCGGGCCGGGTCGATCGCCAGCGGCATCCCGAACACCGACCACCGGCCGCTCGCGGCATCGTCGACCGATCGCTCCAGTGCCTCGCGTGCGGGGAGCGATCCGACCGCGCGCCCGCGAAGGTGCGGGAGCGGGAACCGATCCTGGGACGCGGCAGCCAGTGCTCGTCGCAGCGCGTCGCGATCGGAGCTCGAGGCCAGTTCGCCGAGCGTGGACGTGAGCAGGCCCCCAAGCGCCGACGGTCCCCGTAGATACGGGGCAACGCGATCGAGGCGCTTTTCGACCTCCTGACGAATCCGAATCAGTGTCGCGAGACGGCGGCGAGACGCTTTGGGCACGACCTGGCAAAAGAGAAACGACCCGCGTGGCCGGGGTGGCGTTGCGGGGAGAATTCCGACCGAACGATAGCATGCGGCGGAGGCGAGCTGCGCCTCTCGAGACCACCTGCACCGGTATGCAAGTCCCCGACCGGACTATCCATGGCTCATGGAAGCCACCCTGCCATGGCACCTGAGTCGTCCATGTAGGGATGCCTGGACACGTTGTGGCGTTTCGCCCACAGCGCGCTAGGTAACTAACTTTGGCCGCGCACGTTGCGGTTACCTGACCCGCCCGGTATGGCGTCCATGTCGTAAGGCGGGACTCTCAGATCGGGAAGGGAAGGACAGCGGGACGCTGGCCCGTAAGCTGCTTTGACCGATCCGACATCTGCCGATGGGCGGCGTCTCGCCTATGCGGTACGCAAACCGTGATGTCCGTACGTGTCCACTGATCGCAATGACCCGCAATCAATGACGGGCCTCGCCATAGAATCGCGAACCAACCCCGCCGCCACCACGCAAGGCGACGGCAATCGAAGTCGTCCCGTGCGCGTGTGCATACTCGCCCCGTCCATCGACGTGCTCGGGGGTCAATCGCGCCAGGCGGAACGCCTGATGAACGGGCTGGCCGCCGAGACGTCCGTCGAGATCGGCTTCATTCCGCACGCGCCGCGTCTGCCTCGGCCACTGCGGTTTCTGCAGCGGATCAAGTACGTCCGCACCGTGGTCAATACCGTCGTGTATTGGATCATGGCGGTGACCCGGCTCTGGCGGTACGACGTCATACACGCCTACTCGGCGTCGTACTACTCGTACCTGCTGTCGGTGCTGCCGATCATCCTCCTGGCAAAGCTGTATCGAAAGCGGCTCCTGCTAAACTACCACAGTGGAGAAGCGGAAGATCATCTGGCCAACTGGAAGCTGACGGCGTTGCCGTTCATCCGGCTGGCTGACCTGATCGTGGTGCCGTCCGGCTACCTCGTCGACGTGTTCGCGAAGTTCGGCCTCAAGGCACGCGCGATTCACAACGTCGTGGAGCTCGACGTCTTCCGCTACCGCGAGCGCAAGCCGATTCGACCCGTCTTCCTAACGAGTCGCCTCCACGAGCCGCTGTACAACGTACCCTGCGTGCTGCGAGGGTTCGCGGTGGTGCAACGGCACTACCCGGAGGCGTCGCTGGTGGTGGCCGGCGATGGCTGGATGCGACCGCAGCTCGAGCAGTTGGCGGTAGAGCTCGGCCTGAAGAACACGCGGTTCGTTGGACGCGTGCCGTGGGGGGACATGCCGGACCTGTATGATGCGTCCGACGTGTACCTCACCGCGACGAACATCGACAACATGCCGGGTTCGGTGATCGAGTGTCTGTCGTGTGGCCTCCCGGTCGTCACCACCGATGCCGGCGGCGTTCCCTACATCGTCACGCACGACGAAACGGCGCTGATCGTGCCGCGTGACGATCACGAGGCGCTCGCCGAGCAGGCGATGCGTCTCCTTCGCGATGCTGATCTCGCGGTGCACCTCGCGCGAAACGGGCGAACCGCCTGCGTGAACTACGCGTGGCCGGCAGTTCGCTCGGAATGGCTCGAGGCGTATCACGAGCTCGGTCGACAAGTGATGTCATCCGCCCCCTCCCCGATTCGCTCGGAGATTCAATGAAGCAGGTGTTACGAAAGGGCCTCAAGCACATCGTCGTGGACGAGGTACCGGATCCGGCGCCCGCGCCGCATCACGTCCTCGTTCGCCCGGTGTATTCGCTCATCAGCGCCGGCACTGAAACGGCGAGCATTCACAAGGAAAGTCTCCTGAGCAGCGTCGCCGAGAATCCGTCGCACCTACGCAAGATCTACGACGCGATGAAGGTGGCAGGGCCTGTCCGGACCGTGGCTGAGGTTCAGGCGAAGTTCTCGGAGTACGCCGCATTGGGCTACTCGGGCGCCGGTTACGTGGTGGACCGCCACCCGTCGGTGACGGACCTCGAGATCGGCAGTCGCGTCGCCTATGGCGGCGAGGGCACCGGACATGCCGAGACGGTGCTGTCCGGGCGCCTGCTGACAGCCCGTATTCCGGATGAAGTGTCGTTCGAGGAAGCCTGCTTTACGACGTTAGGCGCCATTGCCATGCATGGCGTCCGCATGGCGAACCTCGGCGTCGGCGACGTCGTCGCCGTCGTGGGGATGGGGATGATCGGCCAGCTGGTCGCGCAGATTGCGCGCGCGCAGGGTGCTGTGGTGATCGCGCTCGACCTGCGCCCGGACCGAATCACGCTTGCCGAGCGACTCGGGGCGGATCACGCATTCGCCCCGGGCGACGAGGCCGAGCGGCGTATCGCGGCGCTCACGGCGGGACGCGGCGCGGATTGCGTGATCGTCGCGGCCGCCGCCAAGTCATCGGCGCCGGTGGAGTTGGCGCTGCGACTCTGTCGCGAGCGCGGACGGGTCGTGGTCGTGGGCGCGGTGGAGATGAACCTCTCGCGCGACCTGATGTACGTGAAGGAGATCGACGTCGTCGTCTCGCGCGCCTATGGACCGGGGAGCTATGACCCGGCGTACGAGCGTCAGGCGCGCGACTACCCGGCTGGGTACGTCCGGTGGACCGAGAACCGGAACATGGAGGAGTTTCTCCGGCTCATCGCGACGAAACGTGTCGACGTTAGGCCGATGATCAGTCACACGTTCGACCTTGCCCAGGCGTCCGCGGCGTACGACACGATCATGGCGCCGGGGTCGAACAGCCTCGCGGTCGTACTGCGCTACCCGGACCCCGCGGTGTCTGGTTCGGAGCTGACGTTCACGCCGCGCCGGCGCGTCGATCTGGCGCCGGCGGCGCCGCGAAAATCGGGCGATCTCAAAGTGGCGTTAGTTGGAGCAGGCAATCTCGCGCGGTGGGCGCACCTCCCGAACATCGCGAAGATCGATGGCGTCTCGCTGCACGCGGTGTATTCCGCGAGTGGTCCGCGCGGCGCGACGTACGGCAAGCGATTCGGCGCGGCGTACGCCAGCTCGGACTACCAGCAGATCCTCGACGATAAGGACATCGAGATCGTGCTTATCGTGAGCAGGAACCAGCAGCACGCCGAACAGGCCGAGGCAGCGCTGCGCGCTGGCAAGCACGTATTTCTCGAGAAGCCGATGGCGCTCACGGAGCTCGAGTGCCGCGCGCTGAATACCGCGGTCGAGGAAAGCGGCAGGCTGCTCACCGTGGGATTCAACCGGCGCTTCGCGCCGTTCTACGTCGAGCAGAAGCGGATGCTGTCGCGCCGCAGCGGTCCGGCCGTCGTGAACTGCCGCGTGAACTCACCGGGACTCTCGGGCACGTACTGGGCAGCCGAAGCGGCGCACGGCGGAGCGATTCTCGGCGAGGGTTGTCACTTCACCGACCTGCTCTACTGGCTTCTCGAGTCCGAACCAGTGTGGGTGAGTGGGGCATGTCTACCGACCACCGCGAAGGAGCCGATCGGCGACCATAACGTGGCGACGACGATCGGGTTTGCCGACGGGTCGGTTGCGAACCTCACGTACTGCACGATCGGCAGCAAGACCTCGGCGGGAGAGCGCGTGGAAGGCTGGGCGCCCGGCCTCGGTGCGATCGTCGAGGACTTCAAGTGGTTCCAGTCGCGCACGGGAACGCGCAGCACGAAGTCGAAGTGGTGGCCCGAGAAGGGCTACGAGCAGCAGATGCGTGGGTTCATCGAGTCGATCCGCAAGGGCGCCGCGCCCGCGGTGTCGGTACGCGACGGCGCACGATCGACGCTCGTGTGCCTCCGCATCCTCGAGTCGGTGCGCGACCGCACGCCGCGCACCGTGGATCTCGACGCGCTGCTGGGTTGATCGCCTAACGATCTACGACGACCCCTTCCAGTCGCTTTTTCAGTCCGTTCAGGTCGGCACCGGGATCGGTGCCGCCTGGACCCCGCTGTTTGAAGTCGCTCTTGGCGCGGAGGCGGAAATCGTGGCCCTCCTGGTCGACGAAGCCGATGTGCGCGATGGTCGGCGCGTACCAGTTGCCGGTCGGGTGAAGGCGCACGTACTGCGGGTCGACGCCGCCGATGACGTTGCGCGCAAACGTCCACGAATCGCCCGCCATCGCGCGCAGGCTCTCCGAGCCGACCTGTTTCCCCGAGTAGAAGACCCCGTAGCCGACGCCGCTCGTGAACACGTTGTCGGTGATGGTGAGGTGACGCGCCTTGCCGTTTCCGTAGTCCATGACGAGGGGCGTACCGCGGTTCGGTATGTTGCCGACGAACGTGTTGTGCCGGATCGCCACGTCGCGCAGGTCGTGTGTGAGCAGCATTAGGAAGCCGTCGGATCCTGTTTCGTTGTACGTCCCGATGTTGTAGAACAGGTTGTTCTCTGCGCGAACGCGCTGCACGTGGACGTCCACGCACGCCTGGCCGGTGCAGTCGACCGCCTGGAGGTTGAACCCGCGCGGCGAGTTCTTCACCATGTTGTAGCGGAAGGTGACGTCGGTCGTGCCCTGCCACGTACACGTGCCGCAGGAGTCCTGCGACGACTTGATCACGATGGCCATGCCTGACTGCGCGTCGGCCCAGTTGTTCTCGAAGACGTTGTCCTCGACGAGCACGCGGCGGGCGTTCTTGAGCTCGAAGAGATTCTTCACCGTCCAGCGACCCTTCCAGCGGGCGTCCTTGAAGAAGTGATTCCGTCGAATGGTGATGTCGCTGGGCGACAATCCCTGAATGCCGGGATCGGCGCCACCGAACATGACGGTCTCGCCGGCGCCGGAGAGGAAGTTGTTCTCGATCAGGAACGGACCGGGGCCGTTCCACCCCTCGATGGCCTGCGAATCGAACCCCTTCGCGTGGCAATCCGAGACCCACGAGTTCACCACCGCCGATCGCGCCGAGTTGAGCGCGATGCAGCGCACCAGGTTCGTCGCCGCTGTTCCATGCACGTAGACCCGGTCCAGGATGATGCGGGACGGGACGCGGCCGGGTGACGTCTGCGTATCGCCGCCCTTGGCCCATCCGCCGTCGCCTAACGCGATGAGCGCGTAATGTATCGCCCCGGGGGCGAGCTCCGACGCGACCGTCACCTCGAGCCCGAAGAGCCGCCAGCCGCAGGTCGGGTTCTCCGTGCGAAGCGCCGGCTTGTCGTTGCGCGTCGCGATCTTGGCGAGGCGTGCCGACGCGGCGGGCGTGATGCGCTCGCCGTCGGCCGGGAGGTCCGAGTCCGGCACGTCGGTGCGCACGACGATTGGTGCGGCGCCACACGGCTTGGTGGGCAGGATGAAGTTCCCTGCGTACGTCGCGCCGGACGCGAGCCGGATCACGTCCCCCGGCTTCGCGCGGCCTAACGCCGACTGCAGGTTGTCGTTCGCCCCGACGCGGATGGTCTGACCCGTGGACGGCACCGAGCGGACATCGACCTCCGATCGCGGGAGGTCCGCGACGCTGTCACGCGGGGTGGTGTCGTTCTGCGCCGGCGTTGCGGCGATCGCCGCGCGCACGTCGCGCAGCGTGGTGGAATCGGCGGTGGGGTTCGATTGCGGTGTGGAACGCTCGGGGCACCCGAGGAGCACGGCGAGGCCAGCCGCGGCGCCGAGCAGGCGGTGCGTGAATATGACGTTAGGCATCGATGGAAGTCAATGAGAATGACCGGCGTCCGCCAACAGCCGCTCGTAGAGCCGCTCGAGCGATCCAACCACGGCCGCGGCGTGAAACTCTTCACGGGCGCGTTGCGCACCGACCGCGCCCATCCTCCGTCGTAGGTCTGCGTCCCGCAGTAGCACGCGGAGTGCATCGGCGAAAGCCGGCGCATCGCCGGCCGCCACGAGCAACCCGTTCTCGCCGTTGCGCACCGCGTCGCGCACGCCGCCGACGTCGGTTGCGACGATCGGCCGACCAGCCGCCATCGCCTCGACGAGCGAGTTGGGGAATCCCTCGGAGATGGAGCTCAGCACGGAGATGTCGAACAGAAAGTGAAAGCTCGGGACCTGCGGCCGCAGCCCCGCGAAACGTACGGCAGGCGCGATCCGGAGCTCGTCGGCGAGCGCGCGGAGGCGCTCCAACTCCGGCCCCTGGCCAACGATGACGAGACGCAATGTAGGCCACTCCGGAACGAGTGCTGCCACCGCTCGGAGCAGGGTTGCGTGGTCCTTGATCGGCAGGAGGGATGCGACGATGCCGACCACGACGGCGTCCGGTTCGAGGCCAAGTTCCCGGACCCATGCCTGCCTAACGTTGGAGGCGGGGGCGCCGAACGCCGCTTCGTCGACGAAGTTAGGGACCACCACCACACGGCCACGTGAGAGCCAATCGTCGCGCTGCAGTGACGCGGCTACGGCGTCACTGTTCGCGATGACGCGCGTCGCGGCGCGAAACCCAACACCATTCGCTATGCGATATCGCCATGGCGAGTGGAGCCAGCGTTTGCTCGCGACGATCACCGGGACACGGGCCCACCGCGCTGCCATCGTCGAGAAGAAGTTCGAGTACTGGTCGTGACAGTGGACCACGGACACCCGCTCGTCGCGCAGGAAACGCGCGAGGCGAACGCCCTGCCGTACCGTCTCGGTTCCGTAAAGGTTTTGGATCGGAAAGCGAAGGACCGGCACACCCATCCGCTCGTACCGCTCGGTGAGCGGGCCTTCGCCGCGCAGCGTCACCACGCTCAGCCGATAGCGTTCCTGATCAAGACGCTCGGCCGTGCGGACCGCGTTCATCTCCGTCCCACCGACGCTCATGGTGTCGATGGAAAACACGACGTGGACTCGGTCACGCTCTCTCACAGGGGCCGGGCGGGCGTCAATCACAGCTGAGGACATGTAGTGTCAAATGGGACCGGTTCGGATGACGACAACCAGACGGGTGCGACGTCAGAAATGGTACACGGAACGCGAAGCGACGGTATGAAACGCTTGGTGACACGTACCCGTCCTACCAGCGAGCAAGCGCGGTTCCGTTCGCCTCGGACGGTGCGATGGTTGCATTCCCCGGGGCGGCCCACGCTACGTTGCAGTGAGGCTTTCCCGAAGCGTCTTGAACCCTCCGTCTGCATGAGACCTCGTCAGGGTGGTTGGCGAAGTGCACGTCATGTGGTGCCACCACCACAGATGGCGGTCGTCGACGCAACGCCAGCGCAAACGGGCACCGTTGCGCCCGTCACGCGGGCGCAACGGGGACGCGCCCGCGCCGCGAGCGCCGCCACCAGCGAGTCGCTGGTCGCATCGTTCTTGAGGGGGACGGCGCAGCATCCCGCGACGTGGTCGGTGAGCTTCGTCGGCCTGCTCGTGTACCTCTTCTCGGCCGTGACGTATCGTCTGCCGCTCGTCATTCCGGCGATGGTACTGGCGCTCCTTGGGCTCCTCATGGAGCGCCGCGTCACGGTTCCGTTTTTCGTGATGCTGTTTGCTGCCTACTTGGCCTGGGCCGCGGCGAGCTACACGACGAGCGTCGACCCCGCAGGCACTCTCGCGCAGACCATCGTGCTCGCGAAGGTCTTCGTGATCTGCTTCGTCATCGCCAACGTCACGCGCGACGGTTGGCGCATGCGCGTGTTCATGGTGTTCTTCCTCGCGTGCTTCGCGTTGTACCCCGCACGCGGAACGTTCGTGAACTACTTCATCGCGCGGTACACCGTCTTTGGCCGTGCGTTGTGGAATTACATCTACAGCAACCCGAACGACCTCGCGGCGCTCACGTTCTTTCCCCTCGCGCTCTCGGTCGCGGTCGCGCTCACCGAAACGAACAAATGGATCAAGCGTGCCGCGCTCGCGGGCGTCGCCGGGCTGCCGCTGATGATCCTGCTGACGCAATCACGTGGGGCTTTGATCGCGCTCGTCGTCTCCGGCATCGTGTTCTTCATCGTGCACACCAAGGGGCGGCGTGTGCGCTCATTGCTGGTGGCGGCCGCCGCGGCGATTGTCCTTCTGCCGTTCGTTCCGCGATCCGCTTGGCAGCGTTTCGGGGGATTGGGAAAACTGGCCAGCGGGAACGTGATCGAGGCTGACCCGGAAGGCTCTGCGGACGCGCGCTACAACATCTGGCGCGTCGCGGGGACGATCATCAAGGAAAATCCGGTGTCGGGGATCGGCCTCGGCGTGTACCCGCGTGGCCACGCCATGTATGCCCCGCGCGTCGGCGTCCCCGACGCCGCGCTCGGATTCCGCGACACGCACAGCACGTATCTCAACGTCGCGGCCGAGACGGGAATCCCCGGCCTTCTGCTGTTCCTCGCCACGGTCGGCGTCGTCGCGGTGGCGTCGGAACGCACCCGTCGACTCGCGCGCGGCTCTCCTCGTGCCCAGCAGCTGTTGGCGCTCGAGCTCGGGCTACTGGGTTTTATGTTGGCCGGCGTCTTCGGCTCGTTCGCGAAGTTGAGCTTTCTCTACATGCAGCTGGCGATCATGTGGTCGGTGACGGACATCACGAAACGAGAGCTGGCCGCCGGAGCCGTGCTACCCATGCGAAGCGCGATCCCGCAGGGCCGCCGTTCGCAACGTCTCGCTGCCCGTTAGGCGCCGCGCCGCGTTTGAACCGACTCGTGCGAAGATGGCTCGGCGAAGTTCCTGGTCCGAGCGCCCCAGAGTTGTGGCGCCGAGGCAACATGGAAACATCTCGCGCGTCGATTCGCGACTTTGCTCGGCGGCGTATCAGTCCGCTAAACCCGCTCTACGATTTCAGATAGCGGGCATGTCCGTGAGTCGCCGCAAACACATGCTGGGGCGCCATCCTTGCACATACGGCTTTCGAAATACACCGGGTCCGGTTGGTAGTTGGCGATTAAATTCTGCTCACGGTAAACCGGGCTCGGCGTTCGTTCTCGAAGTAAAGCAGGGCGGTTTCACCAGATCGCGATGGCCATGTTCGACGTGTCGGTGATCATCGCATCGGTGGAGTCGGCACGATCGATCGAGCGCTGTATCGAGTCGGTTTGCGCGGCGCTCGAAGGGAGAAGTTCGGAAGTGATCGTCGTCGATGCATCACGCGACACGAGCGCGGACATTGCGGAGCGCGATTTCGGACACGCGGCGGTCGTCATACGCTGCGCGCCGGGCACGCTCACGCCCGAGCTCTGGGCAATCGGGATTCGTCTGTCGACCGGACGTGTGATTGCTTTGACGACCGGGCACTTCGAGGTAGGGCAAGCGTGGGTGGAGAATCTGGAGTCGGCGCTCAGAGCGGGTCACACCGGCGCAGCCGGTAGACTCGATCTCGCCGATGCGACGTCCGTTACCGACTGGGCAGTGTTTTACCTCCGATATTCGGAGTTTTTGCAAGAACCCAAGGAAGTGTGGCGCGGTGTTCCGGGGATTCCCGCGGACAACGCGGCTTACGACGGTGAGGCGATTCGGCGATTCGTGATGAATTCAGACGACGGCTTCTGGGAAGTGGAATTTCACCGCCAGCTTCACGCCGCTGGTGGCTCGCTCGCGGTGGTGCCCGGTGCGACGGCGCGCTACGCGCGCTCGTTCCCCTTTCCAACCATCGCTCGCCATAGGTTTCACCACGGTCGCCACGCCGGCGCGTGGCGTGCTTCGCGGGCTGGCCGTTCGGCGGCCATGATTGTCGCCGGCACTCCGCTCGTTCCGTTCGCGCTGGCGCTGCGTGCCTGGCGTCGCGTGCGTCCCATGGTGGAGCACCGCGGTCGATTCGTGCGCGCGCTCCCGGCGTTTCTCGTCCTTGCCACCTGCTGGGCGGTCGGTGAGGCAGTAGGCGCCATCGGCGGGGCCCCTGCGCCGAGTGGTTCCGTCCCGAGGCGCGCCTAACGATGTCCTCGCCCAGCCGACTGGACAGCGACGTGGCGCGTTCGCTCGGGCGTGGCCCCAAGCGGGGGTCTGGCCCCACGGTGTCGGTCGTCGTCGCGTCCAACCGCGACAAGACGCTCCTGCACGCCTGCCTCGGCTCTCTGCTCGGTCAATGTCAGCGACTGAACGCCGAGCTCCTGGTGGCTCGTGCTGGAAGTGCGCCGGACGTCGCTGCGCTGGCGAAGACGTACCCCGGCGTCCGATTCGTGACGGCGCCGGCCGACGCCTCGATTCCACAGCTGCGCGCTGTAGGAATGGCGCAGGCGTCGGGTGATGTCGTGGCGCTCACGGAAGATCATTGCGTCGCCGACGCCAACTGGGTCGAGGCGCTCACGCAGAGCGCCAATAGCGACGCCGATGTGGTCGGTGGCGGAATGGACAACGCGCGTCGGTCGCGCGTCGTCGACTGGGCCGCGTATTTCGCGGAATACGGATTCTTCTCGACCGACCGACCCGAAGCCCAGCAAGGCGCGCCGCTGCTTACGGGCGCCAACGTGGCGTACAAACGTCACGTCATTGCGGACGTGATCGGCTGGGCACAGGACGGTGAGTGGGAGAATGTCGCTCATACGCGGCTCGTGGCCCGCGGGAGCATGCTGCGGTTCGCGAGGACCGCTGCGATCTATCAGAACCAGACCTACAGCGTGGCTGCGTTTTGCACGGACCGCTACGAGCATGGCCGGGACTTCGCGCGAAAGCGGTTGGCGGACGAGCCTGGAGCCCGTCGCTGGTTCTTGTTTATGGTGAGTCCGCTCCTTCCGGCGCTGCTCACGTGGCGGGTTGCACGTGCGGCGGCGCGCGGACGGTGGGGAACGTTCCTCCGTGCGTTGCCTGCGACGATGTTGTTCCTCACAGCCTGGTCGATAGGAGAGGGCGTCGGATATCTGCGCGGGCCGGCCGGTGCGCCCGCGCCGAAGCCGGCAGGCGATGACTGAGCCATCGCTCACGGTCGTCGTTCCGTCGGTGAACGGCCTCGGCGACCTGATGGACTGTCTCGCGGCGCTTACCCGGCAACGAACGGACGTCGATCTCGAGGTACTCGTCGCTGATCGGTGTGGTGAGCCGCTCCGGCAGGAAGTTCGTGCGACCTATCCGTGGGTCCGCGTGCTGGAGGCGCCACCGGCGACGACGATCCCCGACCTTCGCGCACTCGCGTTTCGTGAGGCGCGGGGCAGGTCGGTCGCGGTCATCGAGGATCACGTCATCGTTCCGCCTGGATGGGCGCGCGCGCTCCTCGATGCGCAGGCCGGAGGGGACATCGTCGTCGGCGGAGCCATCGAGAACGCCGCCGTCGATCGCCTGGTGGATTGGGCGGCGTTCCTGTGTGAGTACAGTCACTGTATAACCCCGCTACCCGAAGGGCCCGCCGACTGGCTGCCCGGCAACAACGTGGTGTATCCGCGCGCGTTGCTCGGGCGGTACGAGGCAGTCCTTGGTCGGGGTCAGTGGGAGAATAGACTCCACGATGCGATGCGCCGCGACGGCGTATCGCTGGTATGCCGACCGCAGATTGCCGTGGGCCACAAGAAACACTACACGATGGGCGAGTACCTCTCGCAGCGATATCTGTACGCGCGGTCGTACGCAGGCGCGCGGGTTGCTGGCGCGCCGTTGCCGAAGCGACTCGGGTATGGCGCGGCCGCGCTCGCGCTTCCGCCGCTCCTGTTCTTCCGAACCGTGTCGCGAGTGGTGTCGAAGCGCCGTCACCGTGCTGAGCTGGTGCGATCGCTGCCGCTTCTCGCGGTCTTCGTGGTGTCGTGGGCGCTCGGCGAGATGGTGGGTTACGTGGCGGGCCCTGGTGACTCGCTCGCCAAGGTGTGCTGAGATGTTCGCCGTGTTGACCTCGCGCGCGCTGCGGGCGAACGTGGTTGGAACGGAGGCCGATACCTGATGCGCATCGGGGTGGATGCGACGTGCTGGGCAAATGCCCGCGGGTATGGGCGGTTCGCTCGCGAGCTGCTTCGCGCAATGGTCGTCGAGGGCGCGTCGCACGAGTTCGTGTGTTTCGTCGACGAGCGCTCGGCGCGGTGCTTCGATCTGGTCGGTGCTGGCGTGCGCACGGTGTTGGTGCGGCAGTCGGCGTCACCGACGACCGCGGCGAGCGCGAACGGCAACCGTTCGCTGAGTGACATGTGGCGCATGACGCGAGCGGTTGCGCGCGAGGACCTCGACGTGTTTTTCTCGCCGTCGGTCTACACGTATTTCCCGCTCCCACCCATGCTCGCCGCGGTGATCACGTTCCACGACGCGATCGCCGATAAGTTTCCCGAGCTGACGCTCCCGTCATCACGAGCGCGGCTTTTCTGGCGCATGAAGGTACAGATGGCACTGGCGCAGTCGCGCCTCGTGCTCACGGTGTCGGATTACGCGGCGGCCCAGGTCAGCCGGACGCTGGGCGTGCGTCGCGATCGCATTCGCATTGCGGTGGAGGCGGCGGCGCCGGCCTACAGGCCGAGCGAGTCGGCAGAGGATGTTCTCGCGGCGGCGCGGCGCGCCGGGATTCCCGACGGCCGGCGCTGGTTCGCCTACGTGGGCGGCTTCAACCCGCATAAGCACGTCGACGCGATCGTGCGTGCGCACGCGGCACTCGTCGGTGATCTCACCGATCCGCCGATGCTCGTGCTCGTTGGCGCGATCGACGACGACCCATTCTTCGGCGCGCAGAAGCGCATCCGTGACGAGATCGCGCGATGCGGCACGGGTGATCATATCCGCTGGGCGGGGTACGTGCCTGACGATGAGCTGCGCCATCTCTTGTCTGGCGCGCTCGCACTCGTGTTGCCGTCGGAATCGGAGGGGTTCGGTTTGCCGGCGGTCGAGGCGGCTGCCTGCGGCGTCCCCGTCATCGCGACCACCGAGAGTCCGCTTCCGCAGTTGCTGGCGGGCGGCGGGATTTTCACCGCGCCGCGGGACGAGATGGCGTTAGGCGCCGCGATGCGGCGCCTTGCGACCGACGAGCCGCATCGCCGCGCGCTCGCGGCCGGCGCGCTCGCGCGTGCCGGTACGCTGAGCTGGACGTCGAGTGCGAGAGCAGCGCTCGACGCGCTGGTGGAGGCGGCCGCGTGACCGGCCCGCTGCGCTTCTGCATGTTCTCCACGTTCTACCC
>Ga0136846_1221230_pt1 | contig 49608 bp, 47 predicted proteins | sample HopSoiMetagenom2_FD_96841 | JGI IMG/M metagenome (GOLD analysis project Ga0136846, IMG submission 96841) | Grasslands soil microbial communities from Hopland, California, USA - 2 Assembly 2016 (version 4) | ecosystem: Environmental > Terrestrial > Soil > Grasslands | place: USA: Hopland...
CCGTTCGCGATCCGGTCCCCGATCTGCTGGTAGAGGAACCAGGTCTTGCCCGACCGCCTCATCCCCACGACCACGTCCGCCTTGCCCGGGAGCTCCGGGAGGGAGAAGTCGCGAGGGGTCACCCGCGGCAGCTCCCGTTCCTGGAAGTCCGCGATCAGGCGGTCGATGAGCTCGGCAAGTCCGGTCTGTCCTTCCACGAAGGACAGATTAGCGTAGATTTGTCCTTTGGGGAAGGACAAAAGCAGCCCGCGCCCCTCGATCCCGCCCCTTCAACCGCCGCCAGCGGATATAGAATGGTGCCGGTGGTGGTAGAAATTACGAGCAGGAGATTACATGCCAGAGTTGAACATGCCTCTGAAGGTCTTCTTCTCATACTCACACCAAGACAAAGCTCTACGGGACGAGCTTGAGTCTCATCTCAGCTTGCTCAGGCGTGAAGGTCTCATCACGACATGGCACGATCGGGAGATCGAGGCTGGGCAAGAGTGGCAACGAGAGATCGACGATCGTTTAGGAACTGCGGACATCGTTTTGCTGCTGGTGAGTCCGCCCTTCATCGACTCCAGCTACTGCTGGAGCTTCGAGACGGAAATAGCGCTCAAGCGTCACCAGCGAGGCGAGGCGCGGGTCATTCCAATCATCTTGCGGCCAGTGGACTGGAAATCTTCACCCCTCGGGGTACTGCAGGTGCTCCCCAAGGGCGCGAAGCCCGTTGTCGAATGGGCGCTGCGCGATAGCGCCTTTCTCGAGATTGCGTCGGAGCTACGAAAGGTGATTACAACTCTCGTGGCTTCCCGCTTGTCGGCTGCTGCCGCTCTCGGACAGCCAAATCCACAAGTCAAAGATGACCGGTTTGTAAAGGCAGATGTGTCAAGTGGTGCATCGTCACCGGTTCAGCCGCAGCCTCTTCTTTACCTCCCTCCCTCCATCCGTGTCTCCACTAGAGAACAAGAACCGCATAGCACAGCGACGCAACCAGATCCGACTGCGCGTGTTGCGAGAGTTTGGCGTGACCACCGACGCCCGCTGTCTTGGCTGGTCTCTTGGTTTTTGGCTACTGCAATCGCGTTTGCGTTCCGCCCAGCGATATTCGGAATGATGATTACTATAACTTCAGGAACATTATTATCTACATTATTATCTCATGCCGCTGTGCAGGACTTCCTCATGATTGCCTTGCCCGGCATCCTGCAATGGGCTGTTATCGCAATTTTCTTCAGGCACAGCCTGTCGGTCTTACGAATGACCCTTTGGATTGCAGTGATGACGGCGTTTGCTGCAACTTCCGCGGTCCCTCAAGAGATCCTGAGGAACGAATACGTACTACTCGCATGGCTGGCCTTGGGGATGCTTGTGGGCCGGCTCGCAACCTTCCCTGATCAAAGGGACTTGGCCCAATTTCGATCCTGGCGCGTCGTGCTGCTGCTGTTGCCCTTCGCACTCTTTCCGATCGCTCTAGAACTGGTTGGACCATGGAGCGGAGTTCTCTTCACTCTGGCAATCGTCTCGATGATCATGGCGCCGGCCATCGAGTTGCTCCGGTCCCTTCCTAGGCCAGAACGACGGCGTGAACTTCTTGTCCAGTGCCGCGCGGCGCCCGGAGAATCTCCCTCCTCAGTTCAAAGACACTGATTTTACGTCACTTATCGCAAAAACTGCTCCCTCTCCCGGCGAGGGGCGAGAGAGGGGGCCAGGGGCGAGGGCTTTCGGAAGGGAGGCCGCTGCAGGGACTCATCGTAGTGGGCTGGTGTTGCACTGGCTATTGTCATGCCTCGTGACCCACTCCACCTTGTGATGAGAGCAATGGAACATGGAGCCAACGCCATAGGTGCTGCGGACCTGGCGTGACGTCTCGACGAAGGCCGGCGTGCACTGCATGCAGGCGCCGCTCTCGTTGCCGCAAGTCGATGACGCATAACTGAGGCAGCCATCCACACCCTCCCGGCGGCAGACCGTGCACTAGTCGCTGCAGTTGGAATACGGGGGTGCACTGGTCGCAGGTCTGCGCCTCTGCTGGGGCGCCTTTCAGCGCCTGCGGAGCTGCCCGACGGCCACGCAATCCAAGAAATTGGATTCTCACCGTAAAATTTCGCTGCGCAACGGCTGCGCGAGTTCAGATGCCTCCGGCAAAGCCGGAGGCATGAAATCTGGGAGCCGCTCAAAGCGGCTGAGCCGCCTAAAGGCGGCGGCCCTTCTCGCAATTCTGCTGGATCTTCTGGGTAGGACGCTTTCCCCCACCCGAGTGCGTGGACTCCAACCATCAACCCGACCTCGTTGAGTTTCCCAGCCATCGGTGACTTCGCCAGTGAGCCCGCCCTCCGGAGCTGTCAAACTTTGAGAGTCACCCCGGCAGAGCCGGGGCTTACCCTTGAGTCAATGATCCGGGGGCGCGATCAAGATTGAGGCCTTTCGTCTCTAAGGCGGCTCACGGAAGGACGCATCGCACCCGGAAAGAAGGCCCCGCGGCGTCGCCGGTCTCCGCCCCCGGCCGGTCGTGGAGCCAGGCGAGCAGCCGGGTCTCGATCTGTTCCGGGCTCTCCTGGGGGAAACGTCGGCGCAGGTTCTGGCGCATCATGGCTTCGGCCGCCTCATAGAGGTCAAAGGTCGTCTGTACTCGAGCGATCAGGGCAGGGTCGCGTACCGGCTTCATGGCTAGATTTTACCGCACTTTACGCCAGAAAGGGAGTGTGTTCCCGGCCTCCCGCGCCCCTCAATCCCCGCCCTTCAACCCCGCCTTCTTCGCGTAGTACCTAAACACCGATCTCGTCGAGGAACAGGGTGCCGCGGTCGGCCTCCTAGAACAATCCCTTCTTGTCTTTGGTGACCCAGCAAGAGGTACCAGCCTGCTCTCCTGGCGAGTATACTCGGCTCTTGGAGCCCCATTGCCGCCTTGAGGGCTAATCAGTAGACTCTACACGTGAGGATCTACTTGGACATGTGCAGCATCCAGCGCCCGCTCGACACGAAAGCCCAGGTGCGGAACGCAGTGGAAGCCGAAGCCATCCTGGGGGTCCTCGCTCTGTGTGAGTCGGGGCAACTGGACCTGGTGTCCTCAGACACCCTGGTCTTTGAAGCTGAGCGGAACCCCCTGCCGACGAGAAAGCGCTTTGCGTTTGCGGTTCTGGCCCAGGCAAAGCTCATTGTGCGCACAGACGAGGAGATCGAAAGGCGGGCACGCGCGCTGCAAGCTCAAGGACTCAAGACTCTCGACGCCTTGCACATGGCGTCGGCTGAAAGGGCCCAGGCAGATTTCTTCTGCACATGCGACGACCGATTTCTCAGGCGAGCCAGGGTGTTGGGGATTGCTCCCACCCAGGTCGTTTCGCCGCTCGAACTGATCGCGGAGGTAGGACCATGAATGTCGAAGTGAGACCCCTGGCCGAAATCACCCAGCAGGCGATCGAGATCCTGTACAGGGAGTTGGGAGTCGTGGAGACGGTCCGTTTTCTGAGCCAGTTCACGCCAGGATATGGCAACTACACCGAAGAACGGGAATCCCTTTTCGAGGGGCTGACGTTGGACCAAGCCCTTGCGGCAATGAAGAAGACAGGAGGCCCGGGGAGCGCATAGCGCCAGCCAACCCTCAATCCCCGCCCTTCAACCCCGCCTTCTTCGCATAGTACCTAAACGACCGGAAGCTCATCCCCAGCAGCTCGGCGGCCTGGGTCTGGACGCCGTCGGTGCGCTCCAGGGCCTGGATCATGAGCTGGGTGCGGATGGATTCGAGGTAGGCCTCCAGGTCCAGACCCTCCTCGGGGAGCTGCACCAGGTCGGGATGGGTCCGCCGGTTGGTGAGGAGGTGGACGGGCAGGTCGCGGGTGGTGATGGTCTCGGCGTGGGAGAGGGCGAGCACCCGCTCGATCAGGTTTTCGAGCTCGCGGACGTTCCCGGGCCAGTCGTAGCTCTCCAGGATCTGCATCGCCTCGATCGAGATCTGGCGCAGCGGCAGCTCCATCTGCCGGCTGTATTTCTGCAGGAAGAAGTCGACCAGCAGGGGGATGTCCTCCCGCCGCTGGCGCAGGGGCGGCAGGTGGATGGGCAGGACGTTGATGCGGTAGTACAGGTCCTCGCGGAACTCGCCGGTCTGCAGCCGCCCCTCCAGGTCCTGGTTGGTGGCGGCGATGATCCGCACGTCGACCGACTCCTCCTCCGTGCCCCCTACTTTGCGCACCACCTTCTCCTGCAGGGCGCGCAGGAGCTTGACCTGCATCGAGGGGGTCATCTCCCCGATCTCGTCGAGGAACAGGGTGCCGCGGTCGGCCTCCTGGAACAGTCCCTTCTTGTCCTTGACGGCGCCGGTGAAGGCCCCCCGCTCGTGGCCGAAGAGCTCGCTTTCGAGCAGGTTCTCCGGCATCGCGCCGCAGTTGATGGAGAGGAACCGGCGGGTCGACCGCGGGCTCGCGAAGTGGATGGCGCGGGCGATCAGCTCCTTGCCGGTGCCGCTCTCGCCGTGGATCAGCGCCGTCGAGGCGGTGCGGGCGATGCGCTCGACGAGGGAGAAGATCGCCTGCATGCGGGCGCTCTTGCCGATGATGTTGTTGAAGGTGTACTTCTGCTCCAGCTCGCGGCGCAGGTAGACGTTCTCGTCCGCCAGCTCGGCCCGCTCCAGGGCCTTCTGCGCCACGATCTTCAGCTCGTCGACGTCGAACGGCTTCGAGACGTAGTCGGCCGCCCCCAGCTTCATCGCCTCGATGGCCGACTTGGTGGAGGTGTAGGCGGTCATCATGATGACCGGCGGGCCGCCGCCGTTCACCTTGATCTCCCGCAGCAGGTCGAGGCCGTTGCCGTCCGGCATCAGGATGTCGCAGAGCACGAGGTCGAAGGCATTGCGCTCCAACTGCTTGTGGGCCTCGGTGACCGAGCGTGCCGTGGTCACCTCGTACCCCACGCCCTGGAAGAGCAGGGAGAGGAAGTCGAGCATGCTCGACTCGTCGTCGACGATCAGCAGGCGCACGCGCGGGCTCATGCCGGCGCCTCCGCGGAGACCAGGGTGACGCTGGAGCCGACGGTGGGCAGCTCCACGGTGATGGTGGTGCCGGCGCCCGGGCGGCTGGCGACGCGCAGCCGGCCGCCGTGGTCCTGGACGATGCGGTAGACGATCGCCATGCCGATGCCGGTGCCGCCGTCGAAGAACGACTGGAACGGGTGGAAGAGGTTGGTGCGCTGCTCTTCCGACATGCCGAGGCCGGTGTCGATCACCTGCAGGCGGTACCAGTCGCCCTGGAGCTGGCCGACCACCCGCAGCACGCCGCCGTCGGGCATGGCCCGCAGGGCGTTGCGCGCCAGGTTCCAGAAGATCTGGCTCACCTGGTCGGGATCGGCGAACAGCCGCGCCGAGGGCGGATCGAAGTCGACTTCCAGGCGGTGCCGGTCCGAGACCTCCTCGCTGTTCTTGAGCAGCTCGACGTTCTCGGCCAGCAGGCGGCCGATGTCGAAGGAGACGCTCGACCGCTCGCGGGGGCGGGCGAAGCGCAGGAACCCCTTGATGGTGCGGTCCAGGCGGTGGCTCTCCTTGAGCAGGATCTCGATCAGCTTGCGCTGCGCCGGATCGCCGTCCACCGAGCCGGAGAGCATCTGGACGGACCCCGAGATGGCCGCCAGGGGGTTGCCGATCTCGTGCGCCAGGCCGGCGGCCAGCTCGCCCACGGCCACCATGCGATCTTTCATCCGCAGCTCCTCCTGCATCCGCCGCCAGCGGGTCAGGTCCTGGAAGATGATGATGTAGCCGCGGTGGTGCTCCTCGGCGTCGGTGAGCCGCGAGATCGAGAAGCCGACGTAGCGGGTGTCGCCGCCGCTGGTGACCTCCACCTCCGAGCGCATGCGGCCGGTCTGCTCGCTGGCGGCGGTCGCTTCGTCCCACTGCGCGGCGTCGAAGAGGCCGGACTCCTGGATCGGCCGGCCGGCCAGCTCCGTCTCCTCACGGTTGAGGATCTCCAGTCCGGCGTGGTTGGCGCTGGTGACGAGGCCCGCGAGGTCGGTGGTGAGGATGCCGCTGCTGATCGACTGGATGACGTCGCGGTGCACCACTTGGAGGTCGGCCAGGTGCTCGCTCTTCTCCTCCAGCGCGCGCTCGGCGCGGGTGACGTTGTGGGCCAGGTAATAGGTCAGGAGGGCGACGGCGTAGAAGCCGAAGCCGTGGACCGCCAGGTTGTAGCCCAGGCGGACTCCGGAGACCGCCTCCTGGCTGCGGCTGGCCGGGTGGATGGCGCCGAAGTAGAGGCCCACGATGAGGAAGGCGTAGAGCAGGAACGCGATGCTCGCCACGGTGACGCCGGCCCGCCGGCGCAGCAGCGTCGAGGCGACGGCGATGACGATCAGGTAGAGCAGCGAGAAGGGGCTGGTGGCGCCGCCGAGGAAGTAGACCAGGCCGGTGATCAGCATCAGGTCGCCGATGAACTGGATGTAGGCCTGGACGGTGGGGTAGCGCCGCAGCAGCCGCATCAGGGCGATGTAGATGAGCGTGGCCACGCAGGTGGCGCCCCCGAGCAGCAGCAGGAAGTTGCGGGGCACGGCCTCGGGCTCGGGCAACGCGGCGGACTGGGCCGCCGGCGCCGGCGGTCCCACGAGCTCCCCCCGCTCGGGCTGTCCCGCCGTCGTCCCCGTCGCCGTCTGCGTAGAGGGGACGACCCAGAGCTGGAGCAGGAAATAGGGGAGCAGGACGCTGACGATCGCCACCACGCGGATGGCGGTGTACCAGCGGAGCTGATGGACCAGGGGAGTCATGGCGAGCAGGGCCGGGGCGGTGAGGCCGCCCCGGCCAGGGATGTCGCAGCCAACGTTACCCGATCTTGGAGAGAATCGAGTAGAGGGGCAGGTACATGGCCGCCACGATGGTGCCGATGACGGCGCCCAGCACGGTGATCATCACCGGCTCGATGAGCTTCATCAGGCCGGCCACCGCCGTGTCCACCTCGTCCTCGTAGAAGTCGGCGATCTTCTGCAGCATCTGGTCCAGGGCGCCGGTCTGTTCGCCGACGTTGATCATCTGCACCACCATCGACGGGAAGACCTTGGTCTGCGCCAGCGGCTCGCTGATGGTCTTGCCCTCCTCGACGCTCTTGCGCACCGCCATGATGGCCTCCTCGATGATGGCGTTGCCGGCGGTCTTGGCGGTGATCTCCAGGCCGTCCAGGATCGGCACGCCGGAGGCCGTCAGGGTGCCCAGCGTGCGGCAGAAGCGGGCGACGGCGATCTTGCGCAGCAGCATGCCCACCACGGGGATCCTGAGCATGGCGCTGTCCAGGATGTGCCGGCCGTGCGGCGTCTTGTGCCAGCGGCTGATGGCCACGCACCCGAAGATGACGACCAGCACGATGAGGATGAAATAGTCGGCCACGAAGTTGCTGGCGCTGATCACGATGCGGGTCAGGAGCGGCATCTCGCTGCCCAGCCCGGCGAAGAGCTGGGCGAACACCGGGATCACCTTCCACAGGATGATGAACACCACCAGGGCGGCGATGACGATGATCGACACCGGGTAGATGAGCGCCGACTTGACCTGGCTGTTCAGCTTGACGGCCTTCTCGATGTAGACCGAGAGGCGCTGCAGGATGATGTCGAGGATACCGCCCGACTCGCCGGCCGCCACCATGTTGGTGTAGAGAGCGTCGAAGGCCTTGGGGTGCTTTTTCATCGAGTCGGCGAGGGAGGCGCCGGACTCGACGTCGCTGCGCACCTGCTGGATGATCCCCTGGAAGGTGCGGTTCTCCTCCTGGTCGCCGAGGATCTCCAGGCACTGCACCAGGGGGAGACCGGCGTCGAGCATGACGGAGAACTGGCGGGTGAAGATGGCCACCCGCTTCGAGCCGACGCCGCGGGGGATGCGGGGAATCAGCTTGATCTCCCGTCCCTTCTCGCGCAGGCTGGTGATCTGGATCTGCTGCCGCCGCAGCACCGCTGCCGCGGCATCGCGGGAGTCGGCCAGGAGCTGACCCTCCTGGACCTGGCCGGACCGGGACTTACCTTTCCATATGAAGCTGGGCATCCTCGAATTCCTCTCGCTACTGCGACGTCAACACCGGGTTCAGGGAGGTGGGGCCGCGGTTGATGATCTCCTGCAGCTCGTCCGGATAGGACGACCGGGCGAGCGCCGTCTCCAGGGTGATCATGCGTTTGAAGTAGAGGGCGGCCAGGGCCTGGTTGAAGGTCTGCATGCCGTGCTTGGCCTGGCCGGTCTGCATCATGCCGTAGATCTGGTGGACCTTGTCCTCGCGGATCAGGTTGCGGATGGCGGAGCTGGGGATCAGGATCTCCATCGCCATCGCCCGTCCCTTCCCCCCCACCTTGGGCAGCAGCGCCTGGCAGATGATCCCCTCCAGCACCAGCGAGAGCTGGGCCCGGATCTGCCCCTGCTGGTGGGCGGGAAAGACGTCGATGATGCGGTTGATGGTCTGCGCCGCGGAGTTCGTGTGCAGGGTGGCGAAGGTCAAGTGGCCGGTCTCGGCGATGCGCAGCGCCGCCTCCACCGTCTCCAGGTCGCGCATCTCGCCGATCAGCACCACGTCCGGGTCCTGCCGCAGCGCCGAGCGCAGCGCCGCGGTGAAGCTGTGGGTGTCGGCGGCGACCTCGCGCTGGTTGACGATGCACTTCTTGTGGCTGTGCAGGTACTCCACCGGGTCCTCGATGGTGACGATGTGCTCGCTGCGCTCGCGGTTGATCTTGTCAATCATGGCGGCCAGCGTCGTCGACTTGCCCGAGCCGGTGGGGCCAGTGACCAGGATCAGCCCGCGTGGCTTCTCGCACAGCCGCTCGATGATGACGGGCAGCCCCAGCTCGCGGAACCCCTTGATTTCATAGGGGATCTGCCGGAACACCGCGGCGATGGCGCCGCGCTGGTGGAAGATGTTGGCGCGGAACCGGGCGAGCCCCTTGATGCCGAAGGAGAGGTCGATCTCCAGGTTCTCCTCCAGCCGGTGCTTCTGGTTGTCCGTCAGGATGGAGTAGGCGAGCTGCTTGGTCTCCGACGGCGTCATCGGCGGCAGGCTGAGCTGGCGCAGGTGGCCATCCACCCGCACCTGCGGCGGCGAGTTGGTGGTGATGTGGAGGTCCGAGCCCCCCATCTCCACCATCGACTTCAAAAGCTGATTCAGTGTCGGCGGCATGCCCACAGACTCCAGCGGACGGTCCTCTTCTCCTGAAACCGGGTTGAAACTGGGGCAGTCTACACCATTGAGGGAATAGATGAAAGGGTATAAGGGAGGCGGCGGCGGTCCCCCATAGACGCTAACTTTGCTTAGGGTAGGGGCGGGTCTGTACGGCAGGTTGGGGGCTCGACCCGCCCTGCGACGGCGAGATCATCCTCCCAGGGCGGGTCGAGCCCCCAACCTGCCGTCCAGACCCGCCCCTACCCTAGGCAGCGAGGCAAAGTCGGACAGTCCGCAAGAATCTGCAATCCTTTCGCGCCTTCCTGCTGTATACCAGAGGCCAACGTCCTCGCGGTTTGAGGCATACACAAGGAGATGCGCATGAAAAGGCTGGCCGCTCTTACCCTGGTCCTCGGTCTCTGCGCCCTGCTCGGTCCGGCGAAAACGAGCTCGGCCTATACCTGTGCCCAACTCTGCGACGGCGACTACCACTCCTGTCAGGTGGACTGCCGGTTCTCTCCTTACCCGGGCTGCGCCAACGATTGCCGGAACGAGTGGCAGACCTGTCTCGCCGGCTGCTGAGGGATCGCCTGCCGTGACAACTGTCACCTCAAAGTCCTGACATCCCTCCCTGGGGTCCTCCGGGCGAATCTCCCAGAATGTCCTTGGAAGATTCGAACGGAGGATGCCATGAAATCTCACAGACAGTTCGACGACGACCGGCCGCTCGCGGAGCTGCGCCGGGCCGTCAAGCGGTTCGGGGCCGTCACGGCCCTGGATGGAGTCGACTTCGCGGTCCAGCCCGGGGAGGTGGTGGCGCTGCTGGGTCCCAACGGCGCCGGCAAGACGACGGCGGTGCAGCTCCTGCTCGGCCTCATGCGGCCCAGCGGCGGCGAGGCGCGGCTTTTCGACCAGGACCCGCGGAGCACGGCGGCCCGCGTCCGGGTGGGCGCCATGCTGCAGATCTCCAAGGTGCCGGAGACCCTGAAGGTGCGCGAGCACGTGGACCTCATCTCCAGCTACTACCCCAACCCCCTTCCGCCGGCCGAGGTGATGGCGGCGGCCGGGCTCGCGGGCCTGGAGGAGCGCCTGTTCGGCAAGCTCTCCGGCGGCCAGCGCCAGCGGGTGCTCTTCGCCCTCGCCCTGTGCGGTGATCCCGATCTCCTCTTCCTCGACGAGCCCACGGCGGGTCTCGACGTCGAGGCCCGGCACGCCCTCTGGTCGGTGATCGAGGGCAAGGCCGCCGAGGGGCGGTCGGTGCTCCTCACCACCCACCACCTGGAGGAGGCGGACGCCATGGCGGACCGCATCGTGATGCTCGTCAAAGGCCGGGTGATCGCCGAGGGGACCCCGGGCGAGATCAAGGCCCGCGTCGCCGGCCGCAGGATCGTCTGTCGCACCGGCCTCTCCCTGGCGGCGGTGACGGCCCTGCCCGGCGTGCGCAGCGCGAGCCGGGAGGGGGAGCTGACCGCGCTGTTCACCACCGAGGCGGACCGCGCCGTGCGCGAGCTGCTGCAGCGGGACCCGGGGCTCTCCGGCCTCGAGGTCAAGGGAGCCGACCTGGAAGAAGCCTTCCTCGCCCTGACCGGGGCGGATCTGAAAGACGAGGTAGCGGCATGAACACCGCAGCGATGACGACGACGACCTCGATGACGATCCAACCGGGCCGGCGCAGCCTCGTCCGGATCTTCTCCCTCGAAGCAAAGTACGAATTTCTGAAGCTGCTGCGGCTGCCGGCCTACATCGTGCCGACGCTGGCCTTCCCGCTGGTCTTCTACATGCTCTTCGGGGTGGCCCTGAAGCAGGGGCCTCGCGGGGCCTTCGACTTCCCGACCTATCTCATCGCCACCTACGGTGCCTTCGGGGTGATGAATGCCGCCCTCTTCGGCCTCGGCGCCGGCCTCGCCGTCGAGCGTGGCCAGGGGTGGCTGCTCCTCAAGCGGGCGACGCCCATGCCGCCGCTCGGGCCCTACGTGGGCAAGCTCGCGATGTGCCTCCTGTTCGGCACGCTGATGGTGGGCTCGCTGTTCACCCTGGGCGCCACGGCCGGCGGCGTGCGCCTCCCCCTCGCGACCTGGCTGGCCCTCGCCGCGGTGCAGATCGCCGGCGCCGTGCCCTTCGCCGCCTTCGGCCTCGCCATCGGCTACTGGGCGGGTCCCAACTCGGCGCCGGCGATCATCAACCTGCTCTCGCTGCCCTCCGCCTTCGGCTCCGGCATGTGGATCCCCATTCAGATGATGCCGGCGGTGGTGAAGAAGATCGCCCTCTATCTCCCCTCCTACCACTATGCTCAGCTCGCGCTCAAGACGATCGGCATGGACCGGGGGGAGCCGGTCGGGCGGAGCGTGGCCGTGCTGGCCGTCTTCACGCTCCTCTCGCTGGGGCTCGCCTGGGCCGGCTGGCGGCGGGACGAAGGGAAGACGTTCGGATAGAAGACCCTCATCACCCCGGCCCTCTTCTCCCGCCCCCTCGCCACCCCCCTCACCGGGAGAAGAGGGAGACCAGCGAGACAGCTCCAACCGGGTTCCCCTCTCCCGGGGAGGGGGGTGGCGAGGGGGCGGGAGAGGGGCCAGGGGTGAGGGCTTCGGGGCGGGGGGCGTTCCGAGCCTAAGTTAGCGCCTATGGGGCCAGGGGGTGAGGGTCTTCGGGAGGAGGGATGGCGAGGAGCCTGCGTCCTCTATATATAAGGTAGGGTAAGAGCCCAGAGAGGAGACCCGATGCGCCTGCGCCCCCTCCCCGACGACCCCGAAGTGGGCTGGACCCCCTACGCCTGGCTGGTCTATCTCGCGTTCGTGCTCGTACCCCCCATCCTGGGACGGGCCTCGGCTCTCCAGTGGGGGCTGACCGTGGCGGGGGTGGCCGTCTTCCTCGTCCTCTACTTCACGGCGCACTGGCTGAACGGCCGCAAAATCCTGTGGTGCATCGCCGGCATCACGCTGCTGGGGATCCTGCTCGCGCCGACCAACCCTGGAGCGAGCACCTATTTCATCTACGCCGCCAGCTTCATCGGCTACTCAGGCCGGCCCCGGTTCGCGTTCTGGGGCCTCCTGGTCCTGACCGGCGTGGCGGTGGGGGAGTCGCGGCTCCTCCACCTGCCGATCTACTTCTGGGGGCCGGCGATCCTGTTCTCCCTGCTGGTGGGCGGCGTCAACATCCACCAGGCGGAGGTGTCGCGGGCCAATTCCAAGCTGCGCCTCGCCCACGAGGAGGTGGAGCTGCTGGCCAAGACGGCCGAGCGCGAGCGCATCGCCCGCGACCTCCACGACCTGCTGGGCCACACCCTGTCGCTCATCACCCTCAAGGCGGAGCTGGCGGGCAAGCTCCTCGCCCGCGACCCGGAGCGGGCCGGCCGCGAGATCCGGGAGGTGGAGCGCATCTCCCGCGAGGCGCTGCGCGAGGTGCGTACGGCGGTGGCCGGCTACCGCTCACAGGGGCTGCCGGCGGAGCTGGCCCGGGCGCGGATCGCCCTGGAGGCGGCCGGGGTGAAGCCCGAATACTTCGCCGTACCCGTGGAGCTGGAGCCCGCCCAGGAGACGGTGCTCGCCCTCGCCCTGCGCGAGGCGGTGACCAACATCATCCGCCACGCCGGCGCCGCCACCTGCCGCATCGCCCTGGAGCAGACGGCGGCGGAGACCCGCCTGGAGGTGCGTGACGACGGCCGCGGCGGCTCGGCGCCGGAGGGGATCGGTCTCGCCTCCATGCGCGAGCGGGTGGAGGGGCTCGGCGGGCGGCTGGAGCGCCGGGCCGGAACCGGCACGTCGCTCTCGATCGTCCTGCCGCGCCCGCCGGCCGCGCAGGAGGGGGGAGGGGCCCTGCGGGAGGAGACGGCGTGATCCGCGTCCTGCTGGCCGAGGACCAGTCCATGGTCCTGGGCGCGCTCGCCGCCCTGCTGGAGCTGGAGCCGGACATCGAGGTGGTGGGCCGCGCTCACGACGGCCGCGAGGCGCTGGCGCTGCTGGCGACGGCGCGGCCGGACGTGGTGCTCACCGACATCGAGATGCCCAACCTGACGGGCCTCGAGCTCGCCGCCGAGCTGAAGCGGCGGGGGAGCCCGGCGCGGGTCGTCATCCTCACCACCTTCGGCCGCAGCGGCTACCTGCGGCGGGCCCTGGACGCCGGGGCCGCCGGCTATCTGCTGAAGGACGCGCCCGCCGAGCGGCTGGCCGAGGCCGTCCGCCGCGTCCACGCCGGCCTGCGGGCCATCGACCCCGAGCTGGCGGCGGCCGCCTGGGAGGAGGCCGACCCGCTGACCGACCGCGAGCGCCAGGTGCTCCGCCTGGCCGCCGAGGGGCACTCGAGCGCCCGCATCGCCGCCGAGCTCCACCTCTCCGAGGGGACCGTCCGCAACTACCTCTCCGAAGCCATCAGCAAGCTCGGCGCCGAGAACCGCGTCGACGCCGGCCGGATCGCCCGCCAGAAGGGATGGCTCTGAAGACGCGAATTCGCCGCCGGATTGTCTCCGGATTATCGCCGGACCGTCGCCACGTCTTGACGCCGGCCGGAGTTGGGGTACCATAGATCCCAAATCGGGTCCATCAGTCTGCACGAGGCGCCGACATGCGATTCGTGCGGAGTCGCGATAAGCCCCACGCGCCGATCTTCCTGGAGGGAGAGTTCCATCATGGTACATCGCATCTTGTTTGTCTGGAGCCGGCTGCTGACGCCGGTGCTCGTGCTCCTCTTGGCGTTCTCGGTCCCTGGGCGGGCTCTCGCCCAGGACGACGAGATGACCGTCACTCCTTCCGAGGGCGGCCTCATCAATGTGCTGGTCGAGCTGCAGCAGGCGCCGGCGGCCGTGATCTACGGCAACGTGCTGCGGCAGAACGCCGGGCTGGACCGGGCGCAGGCGCGGGCGCTGGCCGTCGCCGCCTCCAGGGTGCAGCTCAAGACGATCGCGGCCGAGCAGCAGCGGTTCGACGCCGGCTTCGCGGGCGCGGCCGTGCCGGCGAAGGAGATCTACCGGGTGCAGAAGGCCTACAACGGTGTCGCCTTCCAGGTCGATCCCGCGCAGATTCCCGTCCTGCGCCGGCTGCCCGGCGTGAAGGCGGTGCACGTGATCGTCCCCGAGTTTCCCACCAACTCCACCAGCGTCCCCTTTCTGGGCGTCCCCAACCTCTGGGGCAACACCATCGGGCTCCCCCAGGGCGTGACCGGCACCGGGATCAGGATCGGCGTCATCGACACCGGCATCGACTACCAGCACGCCAATTTCGGCGGCACCGGCCTGTTGACGGACTATCAGGCCAACGACCGCACGATCATCACCGACACGATCGGCGGCAATCCGATCTTCCCCACCGCCAAGGTGGTGGGCGGCACGGACTTCGTGGGCGACGCCTACACCGGCGCCAACTCGCCGGTGCCGGACACCGATCCGATGGACTGCAACGGCCACGGCAGCCACGTCTCCGGCACGGCGGCCGGCTTCGGCGTCACGGCGGCCGGCACCACCTTCACCGGCCCCTACGACGGCAGCGCGCCGTTCGGCACCTTCCGCATCGGCCCCGGCGTCGCCCCCGGCGCCACGCTCTACGCCCTGCGGGTGTTCGGCTGCTCGGGCAGCACGGCGGTGACGGTCCAGGCCATCGACTGGTCCGTGGACCCCAACGGCGACAACGACTTCTCGGACCACCTCGACGTCATCAACATGTCGCTGGGCTCCAACTTCGGCAGCGTCAACAGCACCACGACCCAGGCCGCCGAGAACGCGGCCTCGGCGGGCGTGATCGTCGTGTGCTCGGCCGGCAACGCCGGCGACACCTACTTCATCACCGGCAGCCCGGGCGCCTCCAGCCGTACGATCTCGACGGCGGCGATCGCCGATTCCGGCCTCGGCGGCGTGGTCCTCACCGTCAATTCGCCGCCGGCCATCGCCGGCGGTTACGCGGCCTCGGCGGCCAACAGCTTCGCTCCCACGCCGGCGCCCAATCCCTCCGGACAGACCGCCAATATCGTCCTGGCGCTCGATGCCGCCGACGGCGCCGGTCCGAGCACGACCGACGGCTGCTCGGCCCTGACCAACGCCGCCGCGGTGGCCGGCAATATCGCGCTGATCGATCGCGGCTCCTGCGGCTTCCAGGTCAAGGCGAACACCGCGCAGGCCGCGGGTGCCATCGGCGTCATCATCGCCAACAACGTCCCCGGCGATCCCAACCTGATCGCCATGGGCGCCACGGGAGCCACCCCGGTCACCATCCCTGCCCTTTTCATCTCCCAGGCGGACCGCAACACGATCGTGGCGAGCCTCCCCGCCAACGCCACGCTGGCCGCGGCCACGGCTGCCGACACCCTGGCGAGCTTCTCCTCGCGGGGTCCGCGGCGGGCCTCCTCGCCCATCCGGCTGAAGCCCGACATCGCCGCCCCCGGCGTGCTCATCACCTCGACCCAGACCGGGGTCTGCAACAGCACCTGCCTGCGCGATGCGGCGACGCCGAACGGCGCCTTCATCCCGGGCAACCTGTCGCTGACCATCTCCGGCACGTCGATGGCCAGCCCCCACATGGCGGGCGTGATGGCGCTGCTGCGGCAGCTCCACCCCGACTGGACGGTGGAGGAGCTCAAGTCGCTGGCGATGAACAACTCCCTCCACGACGCGACCCTGGGCTCCAACGGCGCCGGCCTGAAGTACGGCCCCAGCCGCGTCGGTGCCGGCCGCGTCGATCCGTCGCTGTCGGCCACGGCCACGGTCCTCGCCTTCAACGCCGAGGATCCCGGCCTGGTGAGCGTCTCCTTCGAGACCGAGGTGGTGGGCAACGTCACCCGGACGAAGAAGATCCGGGTGGTCAACACCGGCACCACCAGCCAGACCTACGACCTGAGCATCGACACCCGCCTCGACGCGCCGGGCGTCGCCTTCGGGCTGCCGGGTGGCAGCACCCTGACGGTGCCGGCGAGCAGCGCCACCGAGATCGACGTCCAGATGACGGGCGACGCCACGCAGATGGACCACGTGCGCGAACCCACCCTCGCTCCCACCTCGGCGGTGGCTTCGCCGGCCTCTATCGCCAACATCGCGATCCCCCGCCAGTGGGTCACCGAGGAGGCGGGCTACGTCATCTTCAGCCAGGCGGGCAACCCCAAGCTGCGCGTGCCGATCTACGTGGCGCCGCGGCCGGCCTCGACCATGGCCGGCGCGGCCACGATCGTCACCGGTGGCGCGGGCTCCGGCTCGACCACCATCCCCCTCTCGGGCGCGGACGTCTGCACCGGCACCCTGGGCGCCGGCCCGGCCTGCACGGGCACCTTCCCCAACGACGTGGTCTCGCTGGTGAGCCCCTTCGAGCTCCAGGTCGTCTCACCCCTGAATCCGAGCGTGCCGCCCGCCACCGATCTGCAGTACGCCGGAGTGGCGACGGACGGCTCGCGGATCTGGTTCGGCCTCTCCACCTGGGGCGAGTGGTCCTCGCCGACGGACGTGTCGTTCACCATCTACGTCGACAACAACCTCGACGGCGTGTATGACCGGCAGATCTTCAATACCAACTCCGGCGGCCTGGCGCGGCAGATCTTCGGGCAGTCGGCCCAGAGCGACCTGGACACCTACCTCACCTCCGTGTTCACGCCGCCGGGCACGTTCTCGAACGTCATCGCGGCCAGCACGCCCAACTACGTCAACCGGCTGAACGCGTCGTCGGTCGACACCGCGATCTTCAACAACAACGTCATGTTCTTCGGCGCCACGCCGGCCCAGCTCGGTCTCGCGAACGCCAACAGCCCGTTCCGCTACAAGATCGAGACCTGCCCCGGCTTCGCCGTCCTCTGCCAGTTCGCCTCGGGCTTCCACAACGACGAGGCGGTCGGGCCCTTCCAGTGGAACGGCGGCGCGCCGGGCCTCAGCTTCGGCAACGCCACCCTGACTCCCGACCTCAACGGCGCCTCCCTGCCGGTGACCTGGAACACGGCCAACATGACGACCAACGGCTCGCTGGGCGCCCTTCTCCTCCACCACCACAACGCCGCCGGCCGCCGCGCCCAGGTGGTGCTGCTCCAGGGCACGCAGTCGGCGGACCTCGGCGTCACCCTGGGGATGTCGCCGGCGACTCCCAGCATCGGCCAGAACGTCACCTTCACCGTGACGGTGACCAACAACGGTCCCAACGCCGCCACCGGCATGGTGGTGAGCGACCACCTGCCGACGGGCCTCACCTACGTGTCGGACGACGGCGGCGGGGCCTACAACTCCACCCTCGGGCTGTGGACCGTGGGCGCCCTGGCCGTGTCGGGCAGCTCCACCCTCCACATCGTGGCCACGGTGGACACCTCGAGCCCCGCCCACGACGACGCCATGATCACGTCGGGCACGCCGCTCGATCCCAACCCGGCCAACAACCAGGCCACGGTCGACGTCCTGGCGCCGCACTCGGCGGACCTCGCTCTGGCCATGTCGGTCAGCAGCCCCACGGTGCTGGTCGGCGGCTCCGTCACCTACACCCTGACCGTCACCAACAATGGCGACGATCCGGCTTACGGCCTCAACGTCACCGAGGCGTTCCCGAGCTTCCCGCTGCTCAATCCCACGGGCTCCACGGTGTCGCGCGGCGTCTTCAATCCGGCGACCGGTCTATGGAACCTGGCCAACCTCGCCAAGGGCGCCACGGCGACCCTCACCGTCACCGTCACCGCTCCGAACATCGCCGGCGCTCTGACCAACAACGGCTCGGCCACCGGCGGCGACGCGGACCCGAATACCGCCAACAACGCGGCGAGCGCCACCACCACGGTGCTTTCACCCGCCACGGTCACGGCCACCAAGTCCGTGGCCGGCAGCTTCGCCGAGGGCGGCGCCATCACCTACACGGTGGTGCTCTCGAACAGCAGCGCCTTCGACCAGCAGGACAACCCGGGCCATGAGTTCACCGACGTGCTCCCCGCGCAGCTCACCCTGGTGAGCGCCTCGGCGACCTCCGGCACGGCCGTGGCCACCGTCGGCACCAACACCGTGACCTGGGACGGCAAGGTCACCGCCAACGGCTCGGTGACCATCACCATCAACGCCACCATCAAGGCGGGCACCGCCCTCCAGACGGTCACCAACCAGGGCACCGCCAGCTTCGACGCGGACGGCAACGGCGTCAACGAAGCCTCCGCTTCGACCAGCAGCCCGGGCGGCGGCGGCGGCACCTCCTTCGTGGTCGTCTCCCCCTCCTCGATCGGCACCCACAGCAAGACCGTCTCCGGCACTTTCTCCGAGGGCGGCTCGGTGACCTACACGGTGACCATCTCCAACCCGAGCGGCAACACCCAGCTCGACAACCCGGGCGATGAATTCACCGACGTCCTGCCGGCCGGTCTGACCCTGGTCAGCGCCAGCGCCACCAGCGGTACGGCCACGCCCGACGTCCCCAACAACACGGTGCACTGGAACGGCAGCATCGCGGCCGGCGGCTCCGTGACCATCACCATCACGGCGCTGATCAACAACGGCACCGCCGGCACCACCATCAGCAACCAGGGAACCATCTTCTTCGACGCCGACGGCAACGGCACCAACGAGTCGTCGATCCTGACCGACGACCCGAACGTGGGCGGTGTCAACGACCCGACGACGTTCCTGGTGGCCTCCATCGCCCAGGTCCCGACGCTGTCCACGGTCGGCCTGGCTCTGCTGGCACTGCTTCTGGTGGGCGGCGCGCTGCTCGTCCTCCGGCGGCGGCAGGCGTAGGAAGTCCCTCCGGCACCGGGCGGGGTTTGACCCCCGCCCGGGCCCTCACCCCTGTCCCCACCCCTGTCCCCTCTCCCACCGCACTCCCACCGGCCGGGAGAGGGGAACGCAGCTCAGGTCTCCTGCTTTTCTCCCTCTTCTCCCGGTTGGGGGGAGGGCGAGGGGAGAAGAGGGCCGGGGTGATGAGGGGCTTGGGAGGGCGGAGATCACAGCTCCCGGCCTACTCCCCTTCCTTCCCCCGCCGCGAGCGCGGCGCACGCCCTGCGGCCTTGAGGGCGCGCGTCAGGATGAAATCGATCTGCGCGTTGACGCTGCGCATCTCGTCGTCGGCCCACTTGCGGAGGGCTTCGTAGACCTCCGGATCGAGCCGCAGCGGGTAGTTCTTCCGCTCCGCCATGGAGCCCTGCTAGTAGAGGCTCCCGGCGTTGATCACCGGCTGGGCATGGCGGTCGCCGCAGAGCACCACCAGCAGGTTGCTCACCATGGCGGCCCGGCGCTCGTCGTCGAGTTGGACGAGGCCCTTCTCCGAGAGCATCTGGAGAGCGTGCTCCACCATGCCCACGGCGCCCTCGACGATCTTCGACCGGGCGGCGACCACGGCGCTCGCCTGCTGGCGCTGCAGCATGGCGGAGGCGATCTCGGGCGAATAGGCCAGATGGCTGATGCGGGCCTCGATCACCTTGACGCCGGCCTGCTCCAGCCGCTCCTGAATCTCCGCCGAGAGGCCCACGGACATCTCCGCCGTGTGGCTGGAGAGGGCCATCTCCCCCTCGTGATCGGCGACGTAGGGGAAGTGGGTGGCGAGGTTGCGCAGCGCCGACTCGCTCTGCACGTGGACGAAGTTGATGTAGTCGTCGACGTTGAACAGGGCCTCGGCGGTGTCCACGACCTTCCAGACCACGACGGCCGCGATCTCGATGGGGTTGCCGCTCTTGTCGTTGACCTTGAGCTTGCCGGTCTCGAAGTTGCGGGTCCGCATCGAGACCGCCTTCTTGGAGTAGAAGGGGTTGGTCCACCGCAGGCCCGCCTTCCGGGACGTGCCCACGTAGTCGCCAAAAAGCTGCAACACCTTGGCCTGATTGGGGTTGACGACATACAGCCCGGCCAAGCCGATGATGGCGGCGACCATCAGCACGATCGAGCCGGCCAGCCCGCCCCCCGACCCGCCACTGACGGACAGGACCAGCCAGGCACACGAAGCGAAGAACAGAATGAGGAACACCAGCAGCATCCCGAGCCCGGGTCCGCCGTTGAACTCCTTCTCGCGAATCATGGTGACGTATCTCCCTTTCTTGGATACCAGAGTGATATCACTCTGATGCCTGGTACGCAAGGGGAGGGGGAAGGTTGCAGGGCGGCAAGGGCTTGCTGAGCGCCGCCGATCTGAAGACTCGCCACCCCGCCCTGTTTCAGGACAGGGTGGTCAACTCCCGTCAGGCGACTAGGACGATGGCGGGCACCAGATGCAAACCGGCACCGGCTCGCAGGTGAAGTAGGGGCTGGTGACTCCCCGGTCGATCGAAGCGCCGCAGCAGTCCACGCCGCGCTGCCCCACCACCTGGGAATGAGAGTCGTCGTTGAAGTAGGTGCAGTCCTGATTGCTGGCGGCCTCCGCCGTCCGCGGCGTGGTCGCCAGCACGGTGAGAGCCAGGGCGCAGGTCAGGCCGAGGGCGACGACGAGCTTGCGCGGGGTCGAGAGGGTCTTTTCGGTCATGGTGCGGGATCTCCTCAAGTAGCGAGCGGAAACAGCACTGTTTCGGCTCGGTCTATTAACGTAGGTGCGCGAGAGATCCCCTCACGACCCGCGGCGCGTGGCGACTCTCCGAGTGCTGTTCCGAGCCCGTAGGGCGGCAGACTCGTAGCCCAGGGCGCAAGCCCTGGGTAGGCGTCATTCGGTAATTCAATTCGAGCCCTGCCAAGGGCGCCCTTGGCAGGGCTCCATTCGGTGGTATTGCGCACGTTTTCCCAGCGCTCACGCACTGGGCTATGAGTCTGCCGCCCTACGGGCTCGCCGTAGAGGACTGCCGATGGTGTGCCTCAGGCATCCGCAGGTTGACTTGAAGAATGGTCACGGCCACCAGTTCCTCTACCAGAAAGATAGGGTTGGAGGGTTTCCAAGACGCGCATTCGCTGGCTAGCGTGGCTGATCGTCTTTTCTGGTACTACCCCCTTTACTGCTAAAAGTTTTTGGCTTCCTGTACTCTTAGAAAAATGAACACGCGCCTCATCTGGCCCTGGCCAGAGACTATTCTGGCTTTGTAATAATGAAGTTTATCACCAGTGGGTGACGTGATCCGCGCTTGAACATCAGCTTCTCCGCCAACGACATTGATCGTTCCAGATGTTAGCCCTCCTGGCAGGCGAATCTTTACACCTTGCCGAAGCTCAGAATCAGTAAATATGCGGTTCTCTTGACTCGATAGTTTCAGCGTTGCCCCGACTACAGATCCTATCGGACTCAAGGAGAGCTCGAGAGTGGAGCCTTCCGGGATGTTCTGCCTGACGAAAAGCGACGGACCGTCTGGAGGTTTTTCTTCTTTGACGATACTCGATACGGTAACTCCCGCTGGCAGAGGGGCCAGGGCCGGAAAATCTATGAAGTTATCCTCGCCGCCCTTCACGATTATCGGCTTGATCCTCACCGTCTGATATCCTGACGCCGAAAACTCCAGGTAGTGCGCCCCCGGCTGGACGTTTGGGAACCGGATGAAACCTCCGTTTGATTCCTTAGTCTCGTCGTTATCAAGCCTCACAGTGACAGTTGCTCCGGGGGCATCTTTAGTATAGGCAACGATAGTCCCGGGCGTCCTAGCTCTTTCTCTCAGGTCGCGAATAAACCATCCAACTCCTGCCAGGAGGGCGACGGCAATCGGTACCCACCAATAGCTACCAGCCACGGAGTTAGTTTGCCTGTTCTGCCTTGCCATTGGCTCGCCTCTTTCTGATGTTTCTCTATTTTACCGCAAATCGAAGCTGTGCGGAAGCCGAAGATCGGAATCCAGGCCGTCTGTGCGCTTCTCGTAGGCGGTGGTGGTAAAGACGAACCTGCGGTCCTCGCCTCGCTGGCGAAGGGTGACGTAGCTCCGCAGGAAGTTGCGGAGGGAGTCGCGGACGACCCGGTCGGTGATGCTCAAGCCGCCGGTGTGGGCCTTGACCTGCTCGCTGACGGCGCCGCCGTTGAGGAGGAAGCGGTCGAGGTCTTCGTCTCCTTCGCAGAGGAGGATCTCTCCCGGCTGGAGATCGAGTCAGCGTTGGACACCCGGGCAGGTCTGGTAGAGGTAGCCGCGGATCGAGGCGTGGGCGGAGCGCCTCTCGTCGAGGAGTTTGAGGTCCGGCCTCGGGTTCGGGGAGGCTCCGCTGGCGGGCATGATTCAGAAGATGCTAGCAGAGATGAATGGACGTACCGTGTATCATCCTGCATGCCTTCCTACATCGCCCTCCTCCGAAAGGACCCGGACAGCGACTACGGCGTCGAGTTTCCCGACTTCCCGGGATGTGTGACAGCGGGTAAGGATCTGGAGGAGGCGCGGAGCCTGGCCGAGGAAGCTCTGGCCTTTCACCTCGAAGGCTTGGCCGAGGACGAGGCGCCACTGCCCGAGCCCAGCGGGCTTGAGCAGGTCATGGCCGATCCGGCGAACCGTCAGGCTATCGCCTTACTGGTCGAGGTTCCAGAGACGCGGGCCGCCACGGTGCGGGTGGACCTCGCGCTCCCGGAATCGACGATTCGCGAGATCGACGCCAAGGCGCAGGCGAGGGGGATCAGCCGCTCCGCATTCCTGGAGGAAGCCGCGCTGGAGGCCCTGCGAAAATCCGCCTGACTGGTGGGCGGCTCCCGCGGCGAGCCGCCGAAGGGAGGTTGCCGCTTCGCGATCTCTGGTCCGGAGCTCGCGAGCTACGGTGGAGGGATCTCAATCCCTGTTGCAAGGCTCGCGATCCCTGCTGCAAAACTCGCGAGGCCTGCTGCAAAGTTCCCGATCCCCGTGCGGGGCTCGCGAGGCCTGCTGCAAAACTCACGAAATCTCGTAGAGGGCTCACGAGGCGCGGACCGGGGCTGGCGAGTTTCGCAACAAAATTCGCGAGCCCGCACCAGGGATCGCGGGTTTTGCAACAGAGTTTTCGGGGTGTAGAGCGGAGATCCGGTACCCCGCTTTACGCCTCCGCGTGTTGTTGTAGCGCATGCACAGTACCGCAGGAAGGATACGGGGCCTAGAGATCGCCCTTGCGCAGCCCGAACGCCTCCACAACGCGGGCGCCCAGATCCTGGAGATCTCCGAGATGCTGTTCGACGATCCGCTCCACGATCGCGGGATCGACCGACTTGTACTCATGGATGGCGATGTTGCGGAAGCCGACCATTCGGCGCAGGCGCCCCGCCATCTGGGAGTCGATCAGGCCCCGTCGTTCGAGGAGAGAAAACGCCTCCGCTGTCGAATCCGGTGTGCCATAGTTTTCGGACGCGACGACATGGGTAGCGAGGTCGATGGCCGCTTGGACAGCACGCAGAAGGTTGATGGCGGTGATGTCGTCGATGTCGACAGGCAGGAGGTCTTTCCGCGTCTCGCCGTGGACTTCCGCAATCCGGGCCAGACAGCGGTCAACGACGGCTATCTTGGCCATCACCACGTCACGGTCGACCACTACACACCCTGGCGAAGAGTGCCCGCTCGGCTTCGCGGCGGCCGATCTTCACGTCCTCGTACATGCTCACGGTTCGGCTGAAAAAGGCGTAGCGGCGCCTCAAATCGCGATCGACCAGGAGACGGCCGTGCCGCAGCACCTGCATGCCGAGGATCGGCGAGGTCTGGTCAAGGTCAACGAGGTCGATGTCGCGAAGTAGGATTGCTGCCAACTCTGCCCGGGCGTCGAAGAGCTCGAGGGTCGAAGGGCGCCGGCGGAAGAGCGCAGCCAAATCGATATCCGAGTCCAGCCGTGCTGTCCCGGCGGCCTCGGAGCCGAACAGCCACAGGGTGTCCAGCCCGAACTGGCGGTCCAGGAAACTCACGACCTTCTGGATCTCGTCGCTGGTGATCATGGACATCACGCCTCCCGGTGTTCGAGGACGTAGTACCAGGAGGAAATCGGGGTCGGGTAGCGCATCAGCCGGAAGGACGGCCCTAGTCGGGGAGACCGCATCCAGCCGTTCCGGTCCGCCTTGACAGGGATGTACTTACCGTCTTGCAGCGCGTAGATCTGGAACCACACCTTGTCGTTACGAGTATCCGCGAGCCACAGCTCGGGGACTCCGGCTCGTGCGTAGACCAGGGGGAGGTGTTTCGTATCCTTCGACTCTGAGCTGTCGCTGAGGACCTCGACGATCAGGTCCGGAGCGCCCTCCATCTTGGAGAAACGATTCGGCTGTCCCGAGGCGGCAGGGATGTACCGGACCTTCCCGCTCTTGAGGGAATCCCAGAGAACGACGATCGCGTCCGGCTCGGCGGCGAAATCCGCGAATGGAAATTCCAACCGGGTCCTGTCCACATAGGCTTCTCCGAGACTTCCGGTGACCAGGAAGTGGAGCGTCGCGAAGATCGCCCCCTTGACGATCCCGTGAGTCTGCAGATCCTCCGGGCTCATGTCGACGTAAACGTCCCCCTCCAGGTAGTCGATGCGCCCGGTCTCCGGAAAATCGTCGGACTCCAGCCATCTCTGGAATCCTTCGTAGGTGAAGGCATCCTCAGGAATCCGGAGATTCTCTTCAGCGACGCTCTCTTGTCTTCCGGCCACGGTGAATCTACCTCCTGAAGATAACCTAGGCGTCTGAATCCTGTCCAGTTCCTGCGGGCTCAGCTTCCCCGGTGCTCCAAAGTATAGCGCCAGGTCCCCAACCTCGGCCGGCGTCGGCGGAGGAGACGGAAGGTCTGGCCGAAGCGGGGAGAGAGGGTCCAGCCGTCAGCGTCGGGTGCGATGAGCTCATATCGGCCGTCGCGAAGAGTGTGGAGGTCGAACCGGAGATCCTTGCCGCGAGCGTCGATGAGCCAGAACTCGGGAACGCCGGTCCGGGCGTAGAGGAGGGGGAGTTGAATGGTGTCCTTCTGGACCGAGCCATCGCTGATGATCTCGACCACCAGGTCAGGAGGTCCCTCGAAGGCGATGAAGCGGTCCGGCATGTTTCTCGAAGATGGGACTGGACGCACCTTCTCCTGATAGAGCGAATCGAGAAGTACCACCACCACGTCCGGCTCGACGGAGAGGTTCGCGAACCGGGAGGTGATGCGGGTGCGGTCGATGAAGACCTCTCCGAGATCGGGATCGACGACGAGCCTGGCCAGCGTCGAGACCACGGCCGTCTTGGGAGCGGAGTGGGTGTACAGATCCTCCGGGCTCATATCGACTTCGACGTCTCCCTCCAGGTAGTCGATGCGCCCGGTCTCCGGAAAATCGTCGGACTCCGCCCATCTCTGGAATCCATCGAAGCTGAAGGCATCCTGGGGAATCCGAGGATTCTCTTCGACGACGATCGCGTGTCTTCGGGCCATGGCTTATTCTATCTCCTGAAGATAACCCCGTACAACTGGATCTGACAAGCCCCCCGAGAGAGGATACTCCCCTATCCGCCCTACCGCCGCAGGCTCAGCGCCCGGAAAAACTCCTCCGCCACCTCGGAGGGATTCCCCACCAGAGCCCCGGCCCCCTCCTCCGGGAGCCAGTCGGCGGGGAGGTAGTTGCGGTAGGGGGCGTGGAGGAAGCGCTGGTCGAAGAGGGCGATGACGCCGGTGTCCTGCGGCGAGCGGATCAGGCGGCCGGCGGCCTGGACGACGCGGGTCATCCCCGGCACCACGAAGGAGTATTCGAAGCCGCGCTCGAAGCGCTCTTCGTAATAATCCTTCAGAAGCTGCTGCTCCAGGGTCAGCGCCGGCAGGCAGGGACCCACGACGGCCACCGCCTTGAGCACTTCGCCGGGGTAGTCCACCCCCTCGGCGAAGACGCCGCCGGCGACGGCCACCAGGAGGATGTCGCCGAAGATGGCGGAGCGCAGGGCCTGGAGGAGGAGGTCCCGCTCCTGCTCGCTGTCCGCCTGGCGCTGGATGAGCACCCGCTTGTTGCGCAGCCGCATGCGGCCCGTGATCTCGGAGAGGAAGGCGTAGCTCGGGAAGAGGGCCAGGCAGTTGCCCGGCACCGAGTCCGCGAAGCCCGCCAGGCGCTCGGCGATGCGCTCGTAGTTCTGGGGCCGCGCGCGGAAGGTGGTGGCGACGGAAGGGTCGATCACCACCCGCCGGTTCTCCTGCGGGAAGGGGTTGGCGATCTCGACGAAGGCCGTGCGGCCGGTCTCGAAGCCCAGGAGGCCGGTGTAGAACTCGGGCGGCGACAGGGTGGCCGAGAGGCCGACGGCGGCATGGGCGCGGTTGATGACGCCGCCCAGGAAGCGGCTGGGGTCCTTGCAGAGGATCTTGATACGGCCGTCGCCGCGCCGGTATTCGACGACGTGGCTGAAGGCGGCGTCGGAGACCATGAGGCCGTTCAGGAAGCGGAGGAAGTTGAAGTAGAGGTCGACGAAGGGGTCCTCGGCGCGGAAGGTGCGGGTCTCGCGCTGGTGCTCCAGGTAGTCGACGAAGGCGGCGTCGAGCTCGGAGCGCAGGCGCCAGAAGCGGTCCTCGGGGATGGGCCACTCGACGGCCCGGTCGCCCGGCGGCCCTTCTTCCAGAGCGTCGGCCACGAGGCCGTCGACGAGGGCCGCGAGCTTCAGGCACAGGGTCTCGATGCGGTAGTGGATGGGCTCGCCCCAGCGGCCCACGGCCTCGCCGGCCCGGCGGGCATCGCTGGAGGAGAGCTCGGGGCTGTAATAGCCGCGGCCGCGGCCCACCAGGTTGTGGACCTCGTCGATCACCAGGATGACGTCCGAGAGGTCCTCGCCGGGGCCGAAGGCGGTGAGCGAGACGTAGGGATCGAAGACGTAGTTGTAGTCGCAGACGGTGACCTGGACGCGGTTGGACAGATCGAGGCTCACCTCGAAAGGGCAGACCTCGGCCGCCTGGGCGGCGCGGTAGACGTCGTCCGGCTCGATGGCGGCGTGGGTGTTGTAGATCTGGGCGAGGACGCCGGAGGTGGCGAGCTTGAGGCCGTAGTCCTTGGCGAAGCGGCAATACTCCTCATGGCAGAGGATCTGGTCGTTGGCGCACATCTTGGCCTTGGCCCGCAGGCGCAGGGAGCGGAAGACGCCGTCCTGGTTGAGGAGGTTGAGGACGGCGGTGGCCATCTCCTGCTGGGTGTTCTTGGCGGTGAGGACGTAGAGGCGTTTGTCGTGGGCCAGGGCGTAGCGCAGGGCGGGGTAGAGGGCGGCGACGGTCTTGCCGATGCCGGTAGTGGCCTGGAGCAGGAGGTGCTCGCGGTTGGCGACGGCGGTCTCGACGGCGGCGAGGATCAGCTCCTGGCCGGGGCGGGTCTCGCGATAGGGGAAGACGAGGCGCTCGGCGGCGGCCCGGCGCTCGGCGGCGCGCTTCTGGGCGGCCTCCCACCCACTGATGATGCCGTTGACCCGGCGGCGGACGGAGGCCTCCAGGGCCTCGAAGTTGGGCTCCAGGCTCTCGCGCTCGGTCTCGTCACTACCGATCGCGATCAGCACCAGCTCGGCGCGCACGGGCGCTGCTTCGGCCCGGGAGAGCATCCAGGCGTAGAGGAGGACCTGGCGCTGGTAGCTCTCCCGCACGTGGGGAGGCAGGGCGCCGCCGCGGCGGACGGACTTGATCTCCTCGATCACCAGGGTGCCGTCCGGCTCTTTGCGGATGCCGTCCGCCCGGCCCTGGACGGTGACCTTCCATCCCCGGTGGTCGAAGGAGTGGGAGATCACCACCTCCCTTCGGTAGGAGGGGTCGTCCTTCAGCCGCTGCTCCTGATACCGCCCGTGAATGGCCTGTCCCAGCCACATCCGCTCGTAGCCGCCGCGGCTGGAGAACCCCAGGCTGCGCAGCAGGGGAGCGTCCAGCAGATCGGCGACGGAGAGGTCGAGGGTGAGGCTTTCAGGGTTGAAGCGGGGCGCCATCAGGAGGAGAGTATACGGCGCGTTACCGCGCTGTCCCAGGCGGGCGGGGAAGGGGTCTGATGCTCATAGCCTCACCTCCGGCCTCTCTCACGCGGAGAAGGGGGATCTAGAACCGAAGGAGCTTGTAGGCTCATCTGGAGGTTGGGCCCCATGGTGACTTACACTTTGCCTGTGCGCATAACCTTCGATCCGAACAAGAACGAGCAAAACATCCGCGAACGCGACTTGTCGTTTGAGCTTGCGGCAGAGTTCGATTTCGAGACCGCGCACATCCGCGTTGACTCACGGCACGAATACGGCGAAGCTCGCTATGTCGCGCTCGGCAGCCTTCAAGGTCGCCTGCACGTTCTGTGCTTCACGGAAACAGCCGATGGCATTCGCGTCATCAGTTTCCGCAAAGCCAATGACCGAGAGGTAAAGCACTATGCCAAAGTCCAAACCCCTGACTGACGCCAAGGGTGAAGTCCGCGAACTGACCGCGGCGGACATGAAGCGCTTTCGTCCTGCGAAGGAAGTGCTGCCCGCCACCTTACTCGTCAAGCTCAAAGTACGCGGGCCGCAGAAGGCCCCGGCCAAGGAGCGCGTCACGATTCGCCTTTCGCCTGAGGTCGTTCAGCGTTTTCGTGCCACCGGTGATGGTTGGCAAGCACGAGTCGATTCAGCGCTCAAGGACTGGCTAAAGTCTCACAAGCCCGCCAAGGTCTGAGCGTCTAAGTCTACGACAGGGCTGAATACCGATTGCCTGCGGCGGGAGACGACCCGCCGCAGGTTTTCTCGCCCCGTCCTTCCCTTACTTCTCGTTCTTGCCCTTGGGCGGCGTTTCCGGCGTGCCCACGGTGTGGGAGCGGTCGACGCCGGTGATGCCGGGGACGGTCTGGAAGGCCGTGGGCTTGTCGGTCTGGCCGGGGAAGCCCGGGCTGATGCCGAAACCGGTGGTGCCGACGATGTCGGCCACCCGGTCATAGGTGCCGAGCCCGGCGCTGGTGCCCTGGGTGCTGGTGCCCGCGGCGGGGCGGTCGCCGGTGGCGAAGCGGCCCTCCAGGCGGTCCCAGGCGTCGCGGGAGGCGTGGCGGGCGTCGCTCCAGGTGAGGCGCGAGTTGCCCCGGGCCTGGTTCCAGCCCTGCTCGAGGTCCGCTTCGGCGCCGCTCCAGCCGCGCTCGCGGTGCCTGGCCCACGATTCCCAGCCGTACTGGTAGGCCGGCCCGAGCTCGTCGTAGCCGCGGTTGGCGGCGTAGGGACGGTTGACGTGGTTCTCCCGCCAGTAGGCGTCCTCCTCGGTGGGATTGACCGACTCGGCCACCCCCTTGCCGGCCAGGCCGCCGGCCACGCCGCCCACGGCGGCACCGATCATGGCGCCCACCGGTCCGCCCACGATGCCGCCGACGGCGGCTCCCGCCGCAGCGCCGCCGGCGGCGCCCACGCCCGTGCCGACCGGGTGGGCCCCGGGCTCGCCGCTGATGGGATCGTGGTTGGCCTCGTCCCGCGCCTCCTTCTCGAACTCGGCGGTGGTGGTCTTACCCTTGGTGGTATAGCGATCGTCTTCGTTCATGGTGGTCTCCTTGGAAGCAGTGGGTGGAAGTACGGCCCGCCGTTCGCGGGGGAGAGATTGCAAGGAGGGGGCCAGGTTAGGTTTTGCCTGGGAGCGCCGGCGTCCCGCCGGCAACTTACTCCGCTTCTTTTTAAAAAAAGGGTAAGAAGGCCGGCGGGGACGCCGGCGGTCCCAGGGCTTCTTGCCTTCCCCCCATCCCCCGGGATACCCTCGCGGGCGATCATGCTGCGACAGAAGGTTCCCTGGACTCTCGGCCTCTGCCTCGCCCTGATCGCCGGACTGGCCGGCTCGGGGTGCAACAACCTCGCGAAGGCGGCGGGCGATCCGAAGAAGGTCCGCGTCGGCATCGTCTTCGACAGCGGCGGCAAGGACGACCGCTCGTTCAACGCCGCCGCGTACCGGGGCGTGAAGCGGGCCGCCAAGGACTTCCCCATCGTGCTGCGGGACGCCGAGCCGGGCGATCCCGCCTCGCTGGAGCCCGCCATGCGCGCCTTCGCCGAGGTGGGCTACGACCTCATCATCGGCATCGGCTTCGCCCAGACCCCCATCGTCGAGGCGGTCGCCAAGGACTACCCGAAGCAGAACTTCGCCATCATCGACGGCGTCAGCGACCTGCCGAACGTCGCCTCCCTCATCTTCAAGGAGCACGAGGGGAGCTTTCTGGTGGGCATGATCGCCGCCCGCACGACCAAGACCGGCGTCGTCGGCTTCGTCGGCGGCATGGACGTCCCCCTGATCCACAAGTTCGAGGTCGGCTACGAGGAGGGGGCCCGCGCGGCCAATCCGAAGATCGTGGTGATCCAGAACTACGTCGGCGTCACCGAGGCGGCATGGAACAACCCGGGCAAGGGCAAGGAGCTCGCCGTGGCCCAGATCGGCAAGGGGGCGGACGTCATCTTCGCCGCCGCCGGCAACTCGGGGCTGGGCGTCTTCGACGCCGCCGAGCAGTACCAGAAGTACGTCATCGGCGTCGACTCCAACCAGAACTGGGTCAAGCCCGGCTTCGTCCTCACCAGCATGGTCAAGCGGGTGGACAACGCCGTCTACCAGATCATCTCCGACCTCGTGAACCACCGCTTCAAGGGAGGCATCCACGTCTACGGCCTGCCGGACGGCGGCGTGGGCATAGCCATGGACCAGTACAACGAGAAGCTCATCCCGCCGGACGTGCTGCGCCAGGTCGAGGAGGCCAAGGCGAAGATCATCCGCGGCGAGATCAAGGTCACGAACGCGATGGAGAAGTAGCCTCCCGGCCTCAACGACATGCTCGAGCTGCGGGAGATCACCAAGCGCTTCGGCGACGTGCTGGCCAACGACCGCGTGAGCTTCGCGGTGGCGCCGGGGACGATCCACGCCCTGGTGGGGGAGAACGGCGCCGGCAAGTCCACCGCCATGCGCATCGCCTACGGCTTCTACTCGGCGGACTCGGGGGACGTGGTGGTGGACGGGGCGGTGCGCCGCTTCGCGAGCCCCCAGGACGCCATCGCCTTAGGGATCGGCATGGTCCATCAGCACTTCATGCTGGTCGAGCCCATGACGGTGGCGGAGAACATCGTGCTGGGGATCGAGCCGGGTAACGCCCTGCAGCTCGACGTGGCCGGCGCCGTCTCCCGCATCCGCGCCTTGTCCGCGGAGTTTGGCCTGGCCATCGATCCCACGGCGCGGATCGAGGACCTCTCCGTGGGGCAGCAGCAGCGGGTGGAGTTGCTCAAGGCCCTCTACCGGCAGGCCCGCATCCTGATCCTGGACGAGCCCACGGCCGTGCTCTCCCCCCAGGCCGTGCGCGATCTCTTCGCCATCCTGCGGCGGATGCGGGAGCAGGGGAAGACGATCGTCATCGTCACCCACAAGCTCTCCGAGGTGCTGGAGATCTCGGACGAGGTGACGGTGATGCGCGACGGCAAGGTGGTGGGGAACCGCAGGACCGCGGAGACCAGCGCCGCCGAGCTCGCCCGCCTGATGGTGGGCCGCGACGTGCTGCTGCGGGTGGTGAAACCCGAGGGGCACCCCGGCAAGCCGGTGCTCGCCGTGCGCGGACTGTCCTCAGGCGCCCTGGGCACCAAAGACCGCGAGCGGCGGCTGGACGGCGTCTCCTTCGAGGTGCGGGCCGGCGAGATCGTGGGGATCGCGGGCATCGAGGGGAACGGCCAGACCGAGCTGATCGAGGCCCTGGCCGGTCTCGCGGAGCCGGCGGCCGTGACCGGCACGATCGAGCTGGAGGGCCGGGACGTGGAGGGGCTCTCCGCCCGGGCACGGCGGGCCGGGGGGATCGCCCACGTGCCCGAGGACCGGCACCGGCGGGGCCTGCTCCTGGACTTCGACCTGGCGGAGAACTCCATCCTCGGCGCCGACGACCGGCCACCGGTGGCGGTGGGGCCGTGGCACCTGTGGCTGAACCGGGAGGCCATCCGCCGGCGGACGGAGAAGATCCTGAAAGCCTTCGACGTGCGGCCGCCGGACCCGGACCTGCCCGCCCGCTCGCTCTCCGGGGGGAACCAGCAGAAGCTGATCCTCGGCCGGGAGCTGGAGGAGTCCCCGAAGCTGCTGCTGGTGGCCCAGCCCACACGGGGGGTGGACATCGGCGGCATCGAGTTCATCCACCGCCGGCTGGTGGAGATGCGCGACGCCGGCTGCGCCGTGCTCCTCGTCTCCTCCGAGCTGGAGGAGGTGACGGCCCTCTCCGACCGGCTGCTGGTGATGCGCGAGGGGCGGATCGTGGGCGAGGTGGACCCGGCCCGGGCCACTCCCGAAGAGATCGGACTGCTGATGACCGGCGGCAATGCCGCGGCCTGATGGCGCTTGAACGGGAAAAATCGCTGATGAAAGGTCTTCGCCAACTGATCTTCCCCCTGGCCGCGGTGCTGGCGGCTTTCGTCGCGGGCAGCTTCCTGGTGCTGGCGGTGGGCGACAGCCCGCTCGCCACCTACCAGTTGCTCATCGGCAGCGCCTTCACCTGGCCGGACGGCATCGGCTACACCCTGTTCTACGCGACGCCGCTCATCTTCACCGGTCTGGCGGTGGCGGTGGCCTTCCGCTGCGGCCTGCTGAACATCGGGGCGGAGGGGCAGCTCTACATCGCCTCCTTCGCCACCGCCTGGGTGGGGATCACCTTCGCGGGGCTGCCGGCCATTCTGCTGGTCCCCCTCTGCTGCCTGGCGGCGGTGCTGGCGGGCGGGGTCTGGGGCGGGATCCCCGGAGTGCTCAAGGCGCGGTTCGGAGCGCACGAGGTCATCACCACGATCATGATGAACTTCATCGCCATCGCGCTGGCGAGCTACTTCACCCAGTACCACTACAAGCCGCCGGGGGACGCCATCCTGGAGACGGTGCCCATCGGCGAAGGCGGCCACATCGCGCGCCTGGGGAGGTTCGTCCCCGGCCTGCCGGAACGCATCCCGCTCAACCTGTCCTTCCTGCTGGCCCTCGCGACCTGCGTCCTGGTCTACCTCTTCCTCTGGCGCACGCGCTGGGGGTACGAGATCCGGGCCACGGGGGCGAGCCCGGCGGCGGCGCAGTACGGGGGGATCGCCACCGGCCGGCAGATCGTGCTGGCCATGGCCCTCTCCGGCGCGCTCGCCGGCATGGTGGGGATCAACGAGGTCCTGGGCTACCGCTACCGCTACTACGACAGCTTCTCCTCGGGCTATGGCTTCACCGGCATCGCCGTGGCCCTGCTGGGGAGGAACCACCCGGTCGGGGTGATCCTCGCCTCGCTCCTCTTCGGGGCGCTGCTGCGCGGCGGCCTGTTCGTGGACATCTTCACCGAGCACGTGTCCAAGGACCTGGTGATGGTGCTGCAGGGGATCATCATCCTCTTCGTGGCGGCGGAGGCGATGTTCCGGGATCGATTCCGCGGGCCCTTCGGGCGGAGGATCAAGGGCGTATGAGCAACATCCTGATCGTCTCGCTCCTGTTCTCGGCCATCCGGCTGACGACGCCGATGCTGCTGGCGGCGCTGGGGGGGCTCTACTCCGAGCGCTCGGGGGTGATCAACATCGCCCTGGAGGGATTGATGCTGGCGGGGGCCTTCACCGCCGCGACCATCACCCACTACACCGGGAACCCGTGGGTGGGGCTGGCGGCGGCGATCCTGGCCGGCGCCCTGGTGGCCCTGGTGCACGGGGTGGCGTGCATCCAGTTCAAGGCCGACCAGGTGGTGAGCGGCACGGCGATCAACATCCTTTTCCTGGGCATCCCGGCGCTTCTCTCGGGCGCTTTCTTCGAGTCGACGGGGGCGACGCCCCAACTCCCCAAGGGACAGCTCATCCCCATGGCGCCCATCGTGCTGGCCTTCGCCCTGGTGCCGGTGACGTGGTACGTCCTCTACCGCACCCCCTTCGGTCTGCGCCTGCGGGCAGTGGGGGAGAACCCCGAGGCGGCGGATACGGCGGGGGTGGACGTCTCCCGGGTGCGCTATCTGGCGGTGATGCTCTCGGGGGCGCTGGCGGCGATCGGCGGCGCCTACCTGTCGATCGGCCAGTCGTCGCTCTTCGCCCGCAACATGTCCGCCGGGCGGGGGTTCATCGCGCTCGCGGCGCTGATCTTCGGCAAGTGGCGGCCGGTGCAGACGATGCTCGCCTGCCTGCTCTTCGGCTTCGCCGAGGCGCTGTCCATCCAGATGCAGGGGGTCTCGCAGATCCCCGTGCAGTTCATCCAGCTCATCCCCTACGTGCTGACCATCGTCGTCCTCGCCGGCTTCATCGGCCACTCCCGGGCGCCGCGGGCGCTGGGGTTGCCGTATCAGAAGAAGCGGTAGGACGGCTCCCAAGGAGACCCTATGCGTCGTCTCACCTTGCTGCTGCCGGTCTCCCTCCTGATTGCAGCTTGCCATACCGCCCTCCCGGTGTCGGCACCCGCGGGCGCCCCGGCCGGCTCGTATCCGCGCTCGATCGATGAAGCCTTCCAATCCGCCCGCCGGGACCCCAACGCCCTGCGTGCCCTGCTCCTCGACATGCCTAAAGGGGGCGACCTCCACCACCACCTGACGGGCGCCGTCTATCCCGAGGTGCTGATCCAACTGGCGAGCTACGAGGGGCTGTATGTAGATGTAGGGAGCTCGTCCTTCCAGCAGTGCCAGGGCGGATCGGCCGGCGATGCCAGCACCAGCCTTCCGATCTCCGCTCCGACCGCCGACTGCAAGGCCTGCGCGGACGCCAGCTCGTGCAAGAACCCCCTGCCACAGTGCACGAGCGGGACGAAGACGCTGACCGGCTCGTTCGTCCCGGCCTGCTGCCTGTGCTCCGACGGCAAGTCGTACGACGCGGTCGTCAACGCCCTCTCCATGCGGGGCCAGCCATGGGGGACCCTCGCGGCCCACGACCACTTCTTCGCCATCTTCAGCAAGCTCGGCCCCGCCGTGCAGGACACCGCCTCCCTCTTCGCGCAACTGCGCCAGCAGGCCTCCCGGGAGAACCTGCTCTACATCGAGACCATGACCTCCGCCGCCAGACCGCAGGGGGAGGAGCTGAACGCGTTCCTGGCCAGGTTCTTTGGCGGCAGCTCATCGCCGGGCGCCGCTTTCTGCCAGCAGTTGATGGCGGGTCCGCTCACTCCCGCGGCCATCAGCGCGGACGGCAAGGCGGTGCTGGCCGCCGCGGACGCCCTGGGCCGGCAGGCCGCGGCGGTGATGGCCGGCCAGCTCGAGAAAAGCTCGCAGCTCCTGGGTTGCGACGCCCATCCGGACACCCCGGGCTGCGAGGTGACTGTGCGCCGCCAGATCGAGATGCACCGCACCCTCGATCCCCTCTACGTCTGTGGCGAGGCGTTGCTGGGGTTCGCCGCCTCGCACGCGGACCGCCGGCACATCGTGGGAATCAACATCGTAGCGGCCGAGGACGCCTACGTCGCGCGCATCGACTATCTCGCCCACATGAACCTCATCGGCAACCTGGGGCGGATCTATCCGGACGTGGGGCGCGCCCTCCACGCCGGCGAGCTCGCCGAGGGGCTGGTGCCCCCCAACGACCTGCGCTTCCACGTCGGCGCCGCGGTCTGCACGGCCGGCGCCCAGCGCATCGGCCACGGAGTCGACATCACCTATGAAGCCGACTCGGGCCAGGTGCTCCGTGCCATGACCGGCAAGACCGGCTGGTGCCCTTCCCGCGCCGCCGGACGGGTCGCGGTCGAGATCAACCTGGTCAGCAACGCCCAGCTCCTGGGCGTCCAGGGCAAGGAGCACCCCTTCCCGCTGTATCGCGAGGCGGGCGTGCCCGTGGTGCTCGCCACCGACGATCCCGGGATCATGCGCACCAGCCTCACCGAGCAGTACCGGCTGGCGGGCCTGGACTATCCGCAGCTCCGCTACGCCGACATCCGCACCCTCAACCGCAACAGCCTGGAATACAGCTTCCTGACCGGCCCCTCCATCTGGGAGGACCCGGGCGTCTACCAACGGCCGGTCGCCGCCTGCCGCGCGGCCGCGGGCGGGCTGGACCTGGACCGCTGCGCCGGCTGGGCCCAGAACCAGGGGGACAATCAGGGGGACAAGGCCCGCGTCCAGGTGGAGCTGGAGCGCCGGCTGCGGGCCTTCGAGTCTCGGTAAAGGGCTGGACAAAGCGGGGGCGGAGGAGCAGAATACGCAGGAATTTCTCCCCCTCAAGGGCGGGTTTTACAAGATCTAAGTCACCGACGCGCCTTGTAAAAAAGGCGTGAGAACGACTTCCAGGAGGCCTACTGCGCGTGATGCTGGCTAACTCTTCAGCCCCCTTCTGTGTTTCTTCCAAGAAGCGTGCCCACGGGCTCCTTCGCTCCGCCTCCCTCCTGATCCTCACCGCCTTGATGACGGCGGCCGCTGCCGCTCCTTCCACGGTCCCGGCCGTCTTCACCCAGGGCGCCGATGGCCTCTCGCCGCAGGTCCTCGCCATGGCGCTCGACGCGGTCTCCTCCGCCCGCGCCCACGGCATCTCGGGGAAGAGCGACCTGTTGACCGTCATCGATTATTCCCTGCCTTCGACCCAGCCGCGGCTCTGGGTGCTCGATCTCGCTCGCGGCAAGGTGCTCTTCCACGAGTTGGTGGCGCATGGGGCCGGCAGCGGCGATAAGGTCGCCACCCGGTTCTCGAACGTCGAAGACAGCCGGGCGACGAGCCTCGGTCTGTTCGTGACGGGCGACACCTACGAGGGAGGCAAGGGCTACTCGCTCAAGCTCAAGGGCCTGGACGCGGGCGTCAACGACCGCGCCGAAGAGCGCCACATCGTAATGCACGGCGCCTGGTACGTCAGCGCCGACCATGCCAGGCAGTACGGCATGCTGGGCCGGAGCTGGGGCTGCCCGGCGCTGTCCCTCCAGGATGCGAAGCCGGTGATCGACGCGATCAAGGGCGGGAGCTTCGTCTTCTCCTACTCCGCCACCGACCCGGCCTGGCTCCAAGCCGCCTCTTCCCGGAGCCGTGGCGCGGCCCCCGGCAGCAAAGCCGCGGCCAAGTCGACACTCTGATTTCCGGATTGCCGAGGGCCCCCGGCCGGGGGTCCTCTCTGTGTCTTCCCTCCCCCTTTACTCGGCCGCGACGGACAGGCTAGATTCCCCACCATGGGACGTATCTTCGAGACTCGAAAACACACGATGTTCGCCCGCTGGGACCGGATGGCGAAGCAGTTCGCCCGGATCGGCAAGGAGATCACCATCGCCGTGAAGGCGGGCGGGCCCGATCCGGCGGGCAATCCGCTCCTGCGGCGAGTCGTCCAGAACGCGCGCTCGGTCAACATGCCCAAGGACAAGGTCGAGGCGGCGATCCGGCGGGCGTCGGGCAAGGAGGCGGCGAGCTATGAGGAGATCCTCTACGAGGGCTACGCCCCGCACGGCATCGCCGTCATGGTCGAGACCGCGACCGACAACCCGACGCGCACCGTCTCGAACCTGCGCACCCACTTCAACAAAGGCGGCGGCAACCTCGCGAGCCCGGGCAGCGTCGGCTTCCTGTTCCAGCGGATGGGCGTCTTCCGCCTGAACCCGGCGGGTCTCGATCAGGACGAGCTGGAGTTGGAGCTGATCGACTTCGGGCTGGAGGAGATCGGCGAGAGCACGGGCGAAAAGGGCGAGCCGCAGCTCGTGATCCGCTGCGCGTTCGGCGACTTCGGCCATCTGCAGAAGGCCCTCGAAGACCGCGGCATCACGCCGCTCTCCGCCGAGTCGGAGTACATCCCCGTGACGCCGACCGAGCTGCCCGAGAACCACGCCTCCGAGGTCTTGGGCCTGGTCGACCGGCTCGAACAGGACGACGACGTGCAGAAGGTCTTCCACAACCTCGGCTGACGCTCTCACTTCTTGAACTCTTTCGCTCTGCCAACGGACTCACTTAAGATGTCCGCCCTGCGAAAGGAGAGACGATGAAACGAACCCTGCTCGCCGTGACCGTCCTGGTCGCCGTCTTCGCCCTGGTTCCCGCCTGCCATGCCGCCGAGAATCCGGCTCCTGCTGCAATCCCTGGTGCCGATACCGCCGCGGCGGTCCAGACCGCGCTCCCCGCGCCGACGGGCCATTGCGCACCCGCCTTGAGCCAGGAAAAGCCGGACCTCCAGAGCCAGCTCGACGCCATCTTGACGCCTGCGACCCGTCAGGCCACCCCTTGCTCCAAGTGCTTCCTCCTCGGAGTGGATTGCTGCTCCACCCCCACTGGCGGCACCCGCTGCTGCTGATCCGGGCCTGATTCCCGCCCTCTCCCCGCCCCATCCTGCATTGACCTGCCTTCTCCCTCCTCTCCCTCTGGGAGAGGAGGGTCATGAAGCGAGCCTTTCCCCTGCGCCACGAGTGAGCTCAACGCTGTTTTTGGAAAAGCATCCAGAAGAGGTCGCCCGCCAGATAGGGTAAGGGGATGTTCTGAGGGATGAGCTTTCCTGCTCCCGCAAGAAGTCGGCCGGGTATCGAGCCGCCAAGCTTGTATTGCAGCAAGGAGATGGCGTGCGCCCCGTTCAGCCATTTCGAGGGCCGGCCGGAGCCGATCTCGCGAAACCCGAACGGTTCCACGAGATGGCGCAGGGTCGTAGGAGTAAACCAGTGAACGACGCTCGGAGGGCTGTATTCATGCCAATGCCGTCCGAAGATCCTGGCTACCCAACTATTTCGATTCCACGTCTCGATCAGCCAGAATCCATCCCGGCAAGTGATCTCGGATGCCACCTGCAAAGCCTTGCGGAGATCTGGGAAATGAGCGACCACCTGGATCATGGTGACGACGTCGAATCGCTCTTCGGTATGGAAGCTCTCCAGGACTCCGGTGTCGACGCGCAGATTCAGATGACTCCGCGCGTGCTCGCTTATGCGGAGATTGGGTTCAATGCCCCGGCCACTCCATCCTGTGTCAATCAATCCCTGAAGGACGAAGCCTGCGGCAGCGCCGACGTCGAACACCGTTCCTGGGTGCATGTATTTTTGGAGCAGCCTGCCGTACCGCTGTCCGTGATTTCTCAGCAGGTCCTTCTCGGCGAGGTAGTCGCTGTAACCGGCTCCACCGCCGTGGAAATACTCATCGCTGTAGATCTGCTCGACATGGCCCGCCGGATTTCCTACGTCGGCGGACTGATGACCGCATTCAGAGCAGCCGTAGATCCAGTGACGATGCTTGAGGAAGAGGGGCTGCATCGTCCGGTTGCAGATCTGACATTCCATATCTCTGCCATACCTCTGAAGCTCGCTTGCGTGGCGACCCGACCGCTTGTAGAAGGGAGCGGCAATCGCTATCCTCCACCAGGATAGCCTGAGAGGAGTCACGCTATGAGAAGAGAGCCGATGAAGCAAACCGATGACTTGTCCAAGACTTGGCGCTACGCCTTCTGTCTCCTCGTTCCGATCCTCCTCTTTGGTCTGACTGCCGCGATCGGGTCGGAAGAGCCACAGGGGGAAAAGGCCGCCGCCCCGGTGGAGGTCCGTCTGAGCGAGTACGCCATCGAGATGCCTCAGACCCTCGTCGCCGGGCCGACGACCTTCCTCGTCCGCAACGAGGGGAAAAAGATCCATAGCTTCAAGATCCAGGGACCGGGTGTCGACGAATTGTTGGCCAAACCCGTGCCACCCCAGGCGAACGGCACGCTCCAGGTCACCCTGCAGCCCGGTGAATACAAGGTCTACTGCCCCGTCGGCAGCCACGAGCTGAAAGGGATGACGAGGAAACTGCTGGTCACCGCGAAGCAGGGAGGGTGAGCCACCCTTTGGGGTGGCTGGCGCCCGGACCTTCGTTCTTCCGCCAGAGAACCAGGGGGTTTGCAGTTCCCCTCCGAAGGTAGTATTCTTCCCGTCGTTATGACAAGACACGACGAGGTAGCGCGAGCAGAAGCCGTGGACATCCGGTTCATCTCACAGGCCCTGCGGCGGGTCAGGCAAGCAGCAGGTTTCCTCCAAGTGGACGTGGCTGAGAGGAGCGGCCTGACCCGGGCCATGGTCTCGGCGTACGAAGCGGGAAAGTCGACCCCGTCGCTGGGGAGCCTGTCCGCCTATCTGGGCGCCATTGGACGTGACCTGGGAGACCTCCAGGACGAGGTCAACCGCCTGAGCGGACGGTCCAGCGATGAGCCTGCCGAGGATCGGGAGCGTGCCGTGGGACGGGCGGTGCTGAAGGCGATCCGGGTGCTGGGATGGGACCTCGTGAGTAAGCCTACGCCGAGCGGCTGAAACGTCCTCAGCCACGGCGCAGGACTTGTGGGTCGCCTTACGACTGCGGGCGCCCACCATGGCCGTGCTCCGCTCGGCGGCGAGCCGCTCGAAGGGTACCGGTTCGACCGGCCCAGCTCTACCCTTGCGCCTACCACTCGATGACGTAGGTGCAGGAGTCCGCGCCTTGGGCACGGGTGGGCTGGGTAGTGTCCAGCCGCACTTCGAGGTTCGGCTTGAAGCGCCGGCCCATGGCGGTGATGATGCCGCGGTCGAATTCAGAAGGGTAGGGGTTGTTGCAGACCATGGCGGCCGAGTTGTCGCCCGTCATCCCCTTGAACTCATAGTGGCCGATCCCTTCCGTCATCTCGCCCGTCCGCTCGTTCAGCATGGGCTGGCCGTTGAGCCGGTGGCGCAGATGGTAGTTCAAGTCGATGGCCGCCATGCCGGTGGGCAGGCTGTTGATCCAGTCCGGCCATTCCACGGCCTCCAGGATCTTCTTGCCGATGGCGAACAGTGTGCGCGGGCCGATCTTCTCGGCGATGGTCTCGAAGGAGTCGAGCCACGCCTGCTGCGGGTACCAGGATTCCGGCTGCGGCTTCCGGATACCATGCTGGGCGAGGATACCCTCCGCGCGGGTCTTGAAATCTCCCATCCCGTCCACCACCGAAAGGACGACTGCGCCGTAAACTTCTACGCCCGGTCGAAACGCCTTGAACTGTGCCATGTCGAGACAAGCTCCATGAGATGTCAGCCGGGTGGACGCACCCGGACGCCTGATGATGTGAATACCGACTGCTGGTTCTTTAGTGCTGCGAGCCCGGTAGAGCGTGACCTTCTCCCGTCTGCTCCCTGTCCGCGGGCTCATCCCGGGGTAGACTAGGCGGGCGCTGAAGATTGGAGGTCCCATGGATCGTCGTTCGCTGCCAGCCGTTCTGGCCCTGCTCGCCGTCCCGGCTCTCGCCCTGGCGGCGAAGTCCCCCTCTCCGGCCGCCCCCACAGCCGACGCGCTCACCGCGTCGGTGGAGCGGATGGCGAAAGTCAGCGGCAGCTTCGCGCCCAGCCTGTCGCCGGACGGCAAGCGGGTGGCGTTCATCTCCAACCGCGGCGCCCTGCCGCAAGTGTGGATCGCCGAGATCGACAAGGGGACGGAGCCGAAGCAGGTGGGCTCGTTCGAGGACCCGGTTTCCAACGTCGAGTGGTCGCCGGACGGGCAGTGGCTGGCGCTGTTGGTCGCGCCCGGCGGCGGCCTCAATCAGCAGGTCTATCTCATGCACCCGGACGGCACGGGCGTGCAGCGCATCACCGGCGGCGGCAAGGAGAACAACACGCTGGCCGGCTGGAGCGGCAAGCTCCTGCGCTACAGCTCGAGTCACGACAGCCCTGGCGCGCTCGATCCCTGGATCTACGACTCGGAGTCCGGGAAGAGCCGCAAGGTGGCCTCCGGCGGCGGGGTCGCCAATCTCACCGACATCAGCCGCGACGGCAAGCGGGCGGTGGTCTCCCGTGTCGCCAGCCGGGGGGACAACAACCTCTACCTGGTCGATCTCGCGACGGGCCACGAGGGCAAGGAGGAACTGCTGACACTGCACGATCCCCCGGGCTCGTTCGGCGGCGGCAAGCTCAGCCCCGATGGCTCGGCGGTCTTCCTCTCCTCGAACCGGGACGCGGACAAGACCTACTTCGCCAAGGTGATCCTCGGTCCGGACGGCAAGCCCATCTCGAACCAGAAACTCACGACCCGGGACGAGGCCGAGGTGGACGACATCGCGCTCGCTCCCGACGCCAGCAGCGCCTTCGTGGTCTTCAACGTCGCCGGCCGCGACGATCTGGGCTTCATCAACCTGAAGAAGCCGCGCGTCGAGCTCCAGCCCGTCAAGGCGCTCGCCGGGGAGATCCTCGGCGGTCTCACCTATTCGGAAAACGGTCAGCGGCTGGCCTTGACCATCGGCGGCGCCAGGCTTCCGACGGACATCTGGGTGATCAGCGTCGGGGCCGGCAGCATCCGCCAGATCACCTGGAGCCCCCACGAGGGGGTGGACTTGGCGAAGCTGGCGTCGCCGGAACTGGTGCGCTTCAAGGCGCACGACGGCCTGGAGCTCTCGGGTTGGCTCTACCGTCCCCGCAGCGAGGGGCCGGGTGCGGTGGTGATCAGCTTCCACGGCGGTCCGGAGGGGCAGGAGCGGCCATCTTTCAACTCCACCTATCAGGCCCTGCTCTCGCGCGGCATCGGCGTCTTCGCCCCCAACGTGCGCGGTTCGTCGGGCTTTGGCAAGAAGTTCGTCAACCTGGACAACGGCCCGCTACGGGTCGAGGGGGTGAAGGACATCAAGGACTGCGTCGACTTCCTGGTGCAGCAGCGGATCGCCGATCCGAAGCGGATCGGCATCATGGGCGGCTCCTACGGCGGCTACATGACGCTCGCCGGCCTCACCGAGCTCCCCGATCTCTTCGCCGCCGGGGCCGACCTCTTCGGCATCGTCAATTTCGAGACCTTCTTCGCCCAGACCGAGCCGTGGATGGCCGCCATCTCCACCAAGGAGTACGGCGACCCGGTGACTCAGAAGGACCTGCTGCGCCAGCTCTCGCCCATCCACAAGCTCGACAGGGTGAAGGTGCCGCTGCTGGTGCTCCACGGCGCCAACGACACGAACGTCCCCCTGGTGGAGGCGAAGCAGGTGGCGGAGGAGCTGAAGAAGCGGGGCGTGCCCGTGCAGTCGGTGATTTTCCCGGACGAAGGGCATGGATTTCGCAAAACGGCGAACCGTGTGCGATCGACGGTGGAGATCGTGCGGTGGTTTGAGAAGTATCTGAAGCCAGAGTAGAGACAGACGACCTTCCAGACGGACAAATCGAGGATGATGCAGCTCCGCAAGCGACTCGTCCCTCTTGCCATCGGGCTCACCCTCCTTCTGCCCGCTGCCGCGCCGGCTTGGGCGCAGTCGGCCCTCGACCAGGCGGTCGCCGCCGAAGTGGCCCACGCGCAACGGGAGGCGGGCGCGGTGGGGGTCAGCATCGTGGAATTGAGCACCGGGGCGGCGGTCTACTCTTACAACCCCTCCGAAGCGCGGGTGATCGCCTCGAACAGCAAGCTGTTCACCACGGCGGCGGCGCTGGATACCCTGGGGCCGGGCTACCAGTTCGAGACGCGCTTCCTGATGCGCGGCGCGGTGGCGGACGGCGTGCTGCGGGGCGACCTCGGGGTGGTGGGCGCGGGCGATCCCCAGATCTCGGGGCGGGAGTATGACGGCGATCCCTTCGGTGCCTTCCGGCCCTGGGCCGCGGCGCTGCGGGAGAAGGGGGTGCGGCGGATCACGGGCGATCTCTATCTGGCGCACGGGCTGTTCGAAGCCCTGCGCATCCACCCCGACTGGCCCCGGGACCAGCTCGCGGAGTGGTATGAGGCGCCGGTGGCCGCCCTGTCGTTCAGCGACAACTGCGTCCTGGTCCGGGTCTCTCCGGGCCGCGCGGCGGGCCAGCCGGCCGTCGTCGAGACCGTGCCGCCAATCCCCGTCTTCCGGGTGGACAACAGCACCTCGACGCGGGCGAAGCGCCGGGGGACGAAGCTTTTCGTCGGCCGGACGGACGATCTGCTGACGGTGCGCGGCACGATCGACGTGAGCTCGGGGCCGTTCGAGACCTGGGTGACGGTGCCCGATCCGGTGGCCTACTTCGGCCAGGCCTTGCGGGCGGCTCTCGCGGAGGAGGGGATCGCGATCGACGGCGGCCTGCGGCCGGTGGATCAGCTCCCGGGGCCGGTCTGGCAGCGGGTGGCGGTGCACCGCAGCGATCTGGTGACGGCGATCCGCACCACCAACAAGCACAGCCAGAACTTCTATGCCGAGAGCCTGGCCAAGCAGGTGGGGGCACGGCGCTGCGGCCAGGGGAGCTGGAGCGAGGGGGTGAAGGCCATCGGCGAGCTCATGGCATCGATCGGCGTGCCGCCGGGCGAGCTCCGCATGGTCGACGGCTCGGGGATGAGCCGCGAGAACCAGGCTTCGCCGCGGGCGATCACGACGCTGCTGCGTCACATGTTCTTCCATCCGGCGGCGGCGGAATTCGCGCAGTCGCTCCCCTACTCGGGGGAGGACATGAAGTCGTGGAAGCGGCGGCTGGCCGCGCCACCCTACTTCGGTAACGTCTTCGCCAAGACCGGCACCCTGTCCGGCGTCTCCGCTCTCTCGGGCTACGCCAGGGCGGTCTCGGGAAAGTCCTACGCTTTTTCGATCCTCCTGAACGGCACCCGCGGCGACTCGCACACCGACCAGGACCGGATCGTGATGGCGCTGATCGACCACGGGTAGAATCCTCTGCGCTGACGCTCCAAGGCGGTCCGGAGTAGAATGGCCTGTCTCAGGAAGGAGATCCCTCTTTGATCATGTCCGAAGCCCGCCCGGTGAACTACCGGGGGCTGATGAAGAAGGTGGAGCAGGTGGTCGCGGCCATGGACCGCGACGAGGACGTCGCCGCGACGATCCCCTCGCTGCTCGAGATCATCATCGACAAGTTCCGCGACGAGCTGGGGATCTACGGCGGCCGCCTCTACCAGCGCCGGGGCCACTACTACGTGCTGCAGGCCACCTTCGGCGAGGCCAAGGAGGTGCCCAAGGGGCTCAAGGTGCCCATCTCCTATAGGCCGATCCAGCTCTTGATGGAGAACGGCACCGTCTACATGGACGCCGAGGACCCGGAGATCGACCGCAACCTGGAGAGCCAGCTCGGGGTGCAACGCTTCGCCGCCATCGAGGTGGGCAACGAGGAGTACGTGCTGGCCTTCGACGTCGCTTCCGGCTACGACCGGGACGACATCCTCTTCTCGCTGGGCATCCTGCGGCACAGCGTCAACCAGAAGATCCGCCGCGACCGTATGGAGGGGATCTTCGAGCAGGCGCGGAAGATCCAGGCGTCAATCCTCCCCAAGCGCGTCCCCGAGTACGGCGACTTCGACATCTTCGGCCGCTCCGAGCCCATCGAGGGCGTGGGCGGCGACTACTTCGACTACATTCCGGTGACCGAGAAGATCTTCGGCCTCGCCATCGCCGACGTCTCGGGGCATGGTCTGCCCGCCGCCCTCCAGGTGCGCGACATCTACATGGGTTTGCGCATGGGGCTGGCGCGCGACTTCAAGATCGTGCGCACGGTCGAGCGGATGAACAAGATCATCCACAAGAGCACGCTGACCAGCCGCTTCGTGTCCATGTTCTACGGCGAGTTGGAGCTCAACGGCGTGTTCATCTACGTCAACGCCGGCCATCCACCGCCGTTTCACGTCACGGCCGACGGCACGGTGCGCTACCTGGAGGAGGGGGGACCGGTGCTCGGGCCGCTGCCGGACGCCAGCTACCAGCGGGGCTTCGTGATCATGAAGCCGGGGGACATGCTGGTGTTCTACACCGACGGCATCTGCGAGACCCAGGGACGGGACGAGAACGGCCGGCAGATCGGCGAGTACGGCCTGGAGCGTCTGGTGGAGGTGGCGCGCGAGCACCAGGGGGAGACCGCCCGTGAAGTGGTGGACGCCATCTTCGCCAGCGTCGAGTCCTTCAGCCGCCAGGCACCGCCGGACGACGACCGGACGGCGATGGTGGTGAGCCATCCGGTGATCGACACCTCGGTGACGCAGGCGTTTCCGCGGCCGGTGTTGTAGCGCTCTACGTCTGGGCCACGATCTCCAGCTCCTGCTTCAGCTTCACGATGCTCCCCGCCGGATACACGCCCGGACGGAGCTGCACGCCGGGGTAGATCTGCGTCCCGCGGCCGACGACGGCACCGGGGTGGAGGACGCAATTGCAGCCGGTGAGGACGCCGTCGCCGAGGATGGCGCCGAGCTTGCGGCGGCCGGTGTCCAGCCGGAGGTCGCCGGCGGGGATGCGGATCTTGCCGCCGTCGTGGCGGAAGTTGGAGAGGATGGTACCGGCTCCGAGGTTCACGTCCCCTCCCAGAATGGAGTCGCCGACGTAGTTGAGGTGGGGCGCCTTGGCGTGAGGGAGGAGGATGGCCCGCTTGAGCTCGGTGTTCGCCCCGACGACGCAGCGGTCACCGATCCAGCAGCCGCCCCGGATGTAGGCACCGGGGCGGATCTCGACGTCGCGGCCGATGAAGACCGGCCCCTCGATTACCACGCTGGGGTGGATGCGCGCGCCGGAGCAGATCACGATGCGGTCGCCCGCGAGGTGGACGTCCGGCGACAAGCCGCTCTGGATGTCGCTCGACGGCAGGCCGGCGAGGACCTCGTCGAGGGCATCGCCGAGCAGGGCCCAGGGGGCGTCCGGATCGAAGCGGCTGGCGAAGGCGTCCGGCAGCTCGGCGAAGAGCGGCGGGATCTGGGGCCGGAGGGGTGTCATCTGAAGATGATACCGTTCCGCGGGTCGCATGAGCCGTTTTCGTCCCCTTCCCCTGTCGTTCTACCGCCGGCCCGCCGAGATCGTGGCCCGGGATCTGCTCGGCCGGTTCCTGGTGCGCGAGCTCGAGGGGGAGCGGCTGGTGCTGCGCCTGGTGGAGGTGGAGGCCTACCTGGGGGCTCCGGACCGGGCGAGCCATGCCTGGGACGGCCGCCGCACGCCCCGCAACGAGAGCCTTTACCTGCCGGGCGGCCATGCCTACGTCTACTTCATCTACGGCATGCACTACTGCCTGAACGCCGTCACCGGCGAGGTGGACGTGGGGAGCGCCGTGCTCCTGCGGGCGGGCGCGCCGGTCGCGGGTGAGGAGCGCATGGCGGAGAACCGGGGCTGGACGAAGAAGGTCCGCCCGGGCGACCTCGCCGGCGGGCCGGGCAAGATCTGCCGGGCGCTGGGGATCGGCCGCGAGCTCGACGGCGTTCTGCTGGACCGGCCGCCGCTGTACATCACGAAAGGGGAGCCGCCGGGCGAGGAGCAGATTATGGCCAGTCCTCGGATCGGGGTCGACTACGCGGGCGAGGCCGCCGGGTGGCCGTTGCGGTTCTCGGTTGCGGGGGAGCCGCATGTGTCCCGGCCTCGGCCGGGGTAAGAGCTTTCAAAGCAGGGAACATAAGGGACAGCAGGGACTCCAGGGACACCTTCCCTCTTGTCCCTGCTGTCCCTGGAGTCCCTGTTGTCCCTTTCCAGCGCTTGCTTGGAGCTTCCTCCCCTACCGCATCGGCGTCGCCCCCCGCAGGGGCGTGCCCGAGGGGTTGCGCGGCGGGAGGAGGCGGATGTAGCCGGCCTGGGAGAGCTTCCAGAAGAGCATCAGGGCGTCGAGCTGCGGCATCGGGGTGATCTTCAGGATCGACTGGATGTCGTAGGTGCCGTTGATGCGGGTGAGCATGAAGCCCTCCTGGGGGGAGAGCTTCGAGGAGGTGAGCTGCTCCATCGTGGCCGTCACCTGCGGGATCGAGCTCAGGGTGACGCCGGCCTTCTCGATGTACTCGCGGACCTTCTTCTCGGCCTGGGTCAGCACCTGCTGGGCGTCCGGGTTGTCCGGCTCCAGCGCCTTGGCCGCCCGCAGATGGCGCAGGGAGGCGTCGAATTCCCCCTCTTTCATGTGAGCGCGGCCGGCTTCGATGAGGGCCGCCGCCGTGGGGGCGCCGGTCGCATCCCCGCCGCCAGACCGCAGCTTCACCAGTTTGACGTGCCCCGCCTGGTACTGGTCGAAGAGCAGCTTCGAGACCTGGAACTCCGTGGAGTGGGTCATGTCGCGGATCTCTTCGATGGTGCGCTGGTCGTCCACGTGGTCCATGATCCGCCGGTCGCCTGGGCCCAGGCCGGGGAGGGTGGAGAGGTCGACGATCCCCACGGGGATCATGCGCTCGTCGGGGATCACCTGACGGATGCGCCGCCACTCGTCGACCCGCTGCACTCCCTCCATCACGATGCCGGTGACGTCCATACGCATCGGCACCATGGCGCTCTCGGGCAGGATGTCGTCGAGGAAGCGGAAGTCCCCCTCGGCCCACGAGAAGATGTCGTAGATGCTCTCCTCGGCCTTGAGGCGGAGCATGCGGGTGAGGTCCCGCTCGGCGATGGCGCCGTTCTTGACCAGGATCATGCCGAGCAGGGTCCGGCTCTTCTCCTGCAGCTCGACAGCGCGGTTGAGTTGCGCCTCGTTGATGAGGCCGTGGCTCACCAGGAAGTGTCCCAGGTACTCCTCCGGCTTGTTCGAGGCGGACGAGAGGATCAGTCCGTCCTTGAAGAAGACCTTCTTCTCCGTCTTCCCGCTGACGATTTCCAGGGTCCCGTTCTTCTTGCTCTGGGAGAGCCACTGGAGCAGCTCTTCGAGCTGCATCGTTCTGAGATTGCCGACGATGCCCATGATGACCGGGCCGATTATAGCCCTATGCGAATACTGAGAGATGGACCAGGCCGCCAGCGAGCTATGCATGGATGAAGAGCCTCATCTTCGTGCCGGAGTCGTCCCCCTCTGCCCCTGGTAGTGGCTGGACGAGCCGGGGTCGCCGTAGGCGACGTCCGGCGGGGACTCCATGGCAATGAAGATGAGCTGTGCAATTCGCCTGCCTGCCTCCAGGACGAAAGGCTGGGGCCCGAGATTCTGGAGCTCGAGGGTGATCTCCCCCTCGAAGCCGGGGTCGCACCAGCCGGCCAGGGAGTGATTGATCCACAGCCGGCCCAGGGTGGACTTGAGCTTGAGGTCGCAGGCGACGTCGCGCGGGATGCGCACGTACTCCAGGGTCGAGGCGAGGACCACCTCGCCGGGGAAGAGCTTGATGTGGGGGGCGCGGAACTCCTCGGGGTCGCGGGTGGGGCAGATCCAGTGGTCCGAGACCCGGACGTCATAGCTGGCGGCATTGACCTGATTCTCCTCGAAAGGGGTGACCCCTCCGCTCCGCCCCCAGTCGCGGATCCAGCGGTCCGGTTTGATCATGGCCGGTCTCCGACTACAGGAAGCGGACCGGTGTCGTCACCTGCTCGCGGTCGATGGAGTCCACGAAGCGGATGAGCTTGCGCGACAGGGACATGAAGAGGGTCGAGGTGCGCGAGCCGCCGCCGAAGAAGCGGACACCCCGCAGCAGCTCGCCGTCGGTCACCCCGGTGCAACTGAATAGGATCTCGTTGCCGGGAGCGAGGTCTTCGGTCTTGTAGATCTTGGTCAGGTCGTGGAAGCCCAGGTCCTTGACCCGCTCCTGCTGCTCCTCGTCGGTGGCCTTGAGGCGGGCCTGGATCTCGCCGCCCAGGCAGCGCATGGCCGCGGCGGTGATGACCCCCTCCGGAGCGCCGCCGATGCCCATGACGGCGTGGACACCGGTGCCCCGCACAGCGGCCGAGATGCCGGCCGACAGGTCGCCGTCGCCGATCAGGCGGATGCGGGCGCCGGCGGTGCGGATGTCGGCGATGAGCTGCTCGTGGCGGGGGCGGTCGAGCACCACCACGATGAGGTCGCTCACCTTGCGCTCGAAGGCGGCGGCGATATTGCGCAGGTTCTCGGCCACGGGCGCGTCGATGTGGATCGAGCCGCGGGCGGTGGGGCCGACCACGAGCTTCTCCATGTAGACGTCGGGAGCATAGAGGAGGCCGCCGCGCTCGGAGGCGGCGAGCACGGTGATGGCGTCGGGCGAGCCGGTGGCGCAGAGGTTGGTCCCCTCCAGGGGATCGACGGCGATGTCGACCTGCGTGGCGCCGTCCTGACCCCGGCGCGCTCCCACCTCCTCGCCGGTGTAGAGCAGGGGTGCCTTGTCGCGCTCGCCCTCGCCGATCACCACCCGGCCGTCCATGTCGATGGAATCCATCTCCCGCCGCATGGCCTCGACGGCCACCTGGTCGGAGTAGCGGCGGTCGCCGAA
>Ga0136846_1231879_pt1 | contig 49553 bp, 48 predicted proteins | sample HopSoiMetagenom2_FD_96841 | JGI IMG/M metagenome (GOLD analysis project Ga0136846, IMG submission 96841) | Grasslands soil microbial communities from Hopland, California, USA - 2 Assembly 2016 (version 4) | ecosystem: Environmental > Terrestrial > Soil > Grasslands | place: USA: Hopland...
CCTTGCCGCGGCCCTGCTCGGCGTCTATGCCGCGCTGCTCTTCCGCAGACGGACTTCGTGATGCGCTACGTCTCGACCCGCGGCCAGGCGCCTGCGGTCGGATTCACCGACGCCGTGCTGGGCGGCCTGGCCCCCGACGGCGGCCTGTATGTGCCGCAGGCCTGGCCGCAGATCGGCCGCGACGAGATCGCGGGCTTCGCCGCCATGCCGTATGCGGACGTCGCCGCCCGCATCCTCGGCGCCTTCGCCGGCGACGAGATCCCGGCCGCCGAGATGCGCCTCCTGACCCGCGAGGCCTACGCCACCTTCAGCCACGCCGCGGTCGTGCCGCTGACCCAGATCGCGCCGCAGACGTTCATCGCCGAGCTGTTCCACGGGCCCAGCCTGGCGTTCAAGGACGTGGCCATGCAGATCCTGGCCAGGCTCTACGACCACATCCTGGGCCGGCAGGGCCGCCGGCAGACCATCCTCTGCGCCACCTCCGGCGACACCGGAGGAGCGGCCGTGGAGGCCTTCCGCGGCGCGAAGAATGTACGCGTGGTGGCCATGTTCCCGGAGGGCCGGATCAGCGAGGTCCAGCGCCGCTTCATGACCACCGCCAGCGAGGGCAACATCGCCTGCGTGGCGGTGAAGGGCACCTTCGACGACTGCCAGGCGATCCTGAAGGACGCCTTCCAGGACCAGGCCCTGCGCCAAGCGGTGGACCTGGCGGCCGTGAACTCGATCAACTTCGCCCGCATCGCCGCCCAGGCGGTCTACTACTTCACCACCGCGGCAGCCCTGGGCGCCCCGGACCGGGCCGTGAACTTCGTGGTCCCCTCCGGCAACTTCGGCGACGCCTTCGCCGGCTACGCGGCCCAGCGGATGGGCCTGCCGATCGCGCGGATCGTGGTGGCCACCAATTCCAACGACATCCTGGCCCGGGCCTTCGCCAGCGGCCGCTACGCCCGCGGCGCGGTGCAGGCGACCCTGTCGCCGGCCATGGACATCCAGTCGGCCTCCAACTTCGAGCGGCTCTACTTCGAGGGCGTGCAGCGCGAGGCCACCGAGACCGCCCGCGCCTTCGAGGCCTTCGGCAAGGCCGGGGTGATCGACATCCCGCCCGGTGCGCTCAGCGCCATGCAGGCGGTGTTCCAGGGCGTGGCCATTGGCGAGGCCGAGACCGTGCGCACCATGGTCGCCACCCTCAACGAGACCGGCGAGCTGATCGATCCGCACACCGCCGTGGCGGTTTCGGCGCTGGACCACGTGCGGCTGGACGGGCCTGCGGTGGTGCTCTCGACCGCCCATCCGGCCAAGTTCCCCGACGACGTGGCCAAGGCGACCGGCGTGACGCCCAGCCTGCCGCGCGGGGTGACCAGCCTCGCCGACCGGCCGGAGCGGTTCGACCGCCTGCCGGCCGAGCCCGACACCGTCAAGGCCTATATGCGCGCCTTTGCGGACGCCTGAGGCGTGACCCCGCGCGTCCACACCCTGTCCAACGGCGTGCGGGTGATCTGCGACCCGCTGCCCGGCTGGCAGACGGTGGCGCTGTCGGTGGTGGCCGGCCGCGGCGCGCGGTTCGAGGACGCGGCCCGCTCAGGCTGGTCGCACCTGCTCGAGCACATGGTGTTCAAGGGCGCGGGCGGCCGCTCGGCCAAGGCCATCGTCGAGGTCATCGAGGCCGAGGGCGGCCACATCAACGCCGCCACCGGCTACGAGCGCACCAGCTTCCAGGTGCGGGCGCTGAAGGACGGCCTGGACCTCGGCTCGGCGGTGCTCTCGGACCTGGTGCTGCGGCCGACGATGGATGCAGGCGACCTGGCCCGCGAGAAGCAGGTGGTGGCCCAGGAGATCGCCGAGGCGGCCGATACGCCCGACGACCTGGTGTTCGAACTGGCCCAGACCATGGCCTTCGACCGCCAGCCGCTGGGCCGGCCGATCCTGGGCACGGTGAAGTCCATCGGGCGGGCCACCGTCGAGACCCTCAGCGACTGGCGCGCGGCCCTCTACGCCCCCGGCTCGCTGGTCGTCAGCGCGGCGGGCGCCGTGGACGAGGACGAGCTCTTGAAGCTGGCCGAGCGCGATTTCGGCGCTGCGGCCGGCGCCGGGCTGGGCGAGCCGGAGCCGGCCCGCTTCGCCGGCGGGACCAAGCCGGTCGCCAAGCGCCTTGAACAGGCCAACCTGGTGCTGCTGCTGCCCGCCGTGGGCGTGAAGGACCGCGACTATTTCGCCCTGCGCCTGCTGGCCGAGATCCTGGGCGGCGGCATGGCCTCGCGACTCTTCCAGGAGGCGCGGGAGGCGCGCGGCCTGGCCTACGCCATCGACGCCTATTCCGAGACCTATGCCGACGTGGGCGTGCTGGGCGTGTTCGCCGGCTGCGCGGCCGAGGACGCCGCCGAGCTGGCGCAGGTCACGGCGGACGAGATCAAGGCCCTCACCGAGCCGGTGGCCGAGGCCGAGCTGTCGCGCGCCAAGGCCCAGCTCAAGGGCGCCATGTTCATGGGCCGCGAATCCGCCCTGGCGCGGGCCGAGCAGGCGGCGGGCCAGGTCCTGCTGTTCGGCCGCACCCTGGAGCCGGAGTCGGTGGCCGCCGAGATCGACGCGGTGACGGCGGGCCAGCTGGCGGCGCTGATGGGCAAGATCCTCGCGCCGCGCCAGGCGGCGGTGGCCGTGCTGGGGCCCAAGCCGTCGCTGGCGGCGGCGGAGCGGCTGACCGAGGCGCTGTCGGGCTGACGGCGACCCGGCTCAGGCGGCTGGCGACTGGCCGATCACCCGGCCCAGGGCCTCGAGATAGGCGGCGAAGGCGGCGCGCCCGGCAGCGGAGATCCGCACCTGGGTGCGCGGCTTGCGGCCCAGGAAGCTCTTCTCGATGGTGACGTAGCCCGCCTCCTCCAGCTTGCGCAGCTGGACCGAAAGGTTGCCCTGGGTCACCTCCAGCACGCCCTTCAGCTCGTTGAAGTCCGCGACCTCGGCATTGGCGAGATAGGCCATGACCCCGAGCCGCAGCCGGCCGTGGATCACGTCGTCGATCTTGCCGATGTCGAAGCGGGCGGTCATGCCTCAAGCGCCCCGGTTCTGGCGCATCAGGAAGAGACCGGGCGCGCACATGAAGGCGAAGAAGCCGAAGCCTGCGATCGGGATCAGGGCGCCGAAGCTCTTGATGGCCAGGGCCATGCCGATCCCGGTGGCGAACCAGCCGATCGCCACCGCGGCGAGCCAGAGCCGACGGCGCAGGGCGTAGACCACCATCCAGGCGGCGCCCTGCAGGATCACCACCGTGGTCGGATAGAGCAGCCAGATGGTCAGGCTCCGCTCCCGCCAGGCCAGCGAGCCGATCGCCACCACCAGCACCAGATTGGCGACGCCCACGGCGCTGAAGACCGCGCCCACCGCGCGCGAGATGGCGCTGGCGCCAGGGCTGGCGCGGTGGCGGCGCAGGATGAACGGCAGCGCCGACACGAACACCACGGTCGGCCCCAGCCCGATCAGGAGGCCGGCGAGGGCCCCGTCGACCAGGCCCAGGTACTGCAGGCCGTGCAGCACCATCTGGGTCCCATAGCAGGCGCCGCACCAGGCGTAGGTCTCGCCGAACCGGCGCTGGAAGCCGGTCCCGGGCGGGTCGACCAGGGCGCGGAGAAAGGCGAGGTCGTCGCGGGCGCTGTCAGGGGTCATCGGGCGGCCTCGGGCGCGGCGAGCGTGGCGGTCGGGGTCCGCCAGGGCCTGCGGCGGCCGTTCAGCATGGCGCCGATGAAGGTGTGGCGGACCAGAAGCTCGTAGGTGGCGAACATCAGCGCGAACCCGATCCCCAGGATGGCGGCGAACTTGGCTTCCCACGGCCAGTCGAACCGCGAGACCCACGCCTGCAGGACCATCACGATCGGCAGGTGGATCAGATAGATCCAATAGGACGAGTCGGCGATGTAGCGTCGCGCCGGGCTGGGGCCGGAGAGGAACCGCAGCGCCAGGCCGATGGCCGCGAAGGTCCCGGTCCAGATGGCCAGGCCGTAGGCGGCGGCGTGGACGAGCCGCACGAGGCCGGGCGGATCGGGATGGAGCACAGGCTGCAGGCCCAGGTTGGCCATCAGGCCGGCTGCGAGCGCGACGGCCGCCGCCAGGTTCAGCCGCCAGCGGCAGGCCCAGGTCTCCAGGAGGCCGGGCTGGCGCTGCAGCACCCAGCCGAAGCCGAACGCCAGGGCGTACTGCACCGCGGCCGGCAGGTTCGGGACCAGGTTGGAGTCCGGGCCCTGGACGCCGAACCAGACCCGCCAGCCCGGCGTCACATAGAAGGCGACGGCGACCGGAATGGCCAGCAACGCCGGTGACAGCGGGCTGGCCACGAGGCGCGCCGTCAGCCGGTCCGCGCGCGCTTGCCAAGCTCCGGTCCCGTCGAGGCGGACGACCAAGCCGCGCACCGCCAGCGCGCCTGCGTACAGCCAGAGCAGGGTGTAGAGGAACCACAGGTGCGTCAGGGGAAAGGCGCCGGGCGCGGCGGCCGGCGAGGGCGGCGGCCTGGTCGGGAAGACGCCGGTCGCCACATAGACCGCGTAGCCGGCCGCCAGCAGGATCCCCACCAGCGAGATCGGCCAGAAGACCAGCAGGGGCAGGGCGATCCGCTTCAGCCGGTCGACGACGAAACCCCTCGGCCCCCGCTTATGGAAGGTCATGTGGGCGAAGAAGCCGGCGATCAGGAAGAAGGTCGTCATCCGGAAGGTGTGGGCGGCGAAGAACACCGCGCCCAGCACGGGCGTCCGCTCGCTGTCGGCCACCGGCCAGATCTGCGGCCCTGGCAGGAACGACATGGTGGCGTGAAACACCACGCCCAGCAGCAGGGCGTAGCCGCGCACGGCGTCCAGGCCATGCAGACGTTCGGATCGGGCGGTCATGCCGGTCTCCAGTTCGAAAAGCCGCCGGGCGCCGCGGAGGCGGGCTCCAGCGGCGCCCGGCGAGGGAGGGCCAGCGGGCTTGCGGGGCGACGCCGGCATGGAGGCTCACTACATCAACTAGTCTATTATGTAAACTGGTCTGCGGGAGACGCAACCAGGGCGGGCTTGGCCCACGCGCGGAATTGCGCCAGGCTTGCACATGGCGTTGCTGGACTGGATCGCGCCGGAGAGCGGCCTGCGCATCGAGGGCGAGGGCGTGGTGCTGCGCCCGCCGCGCGCCGCCGACTTCCAGGAATGGCGCGAGCTGCGCGCCCAGAGCCGCGCCTTCCTGCAGCCGTGGGAGCCCACCTGGCCGGCCGACGACCTCTCGCGCGCCGCGTTCCGCCGCCGCCTTCTGGCCTATGCCCGCGACCGGGAGGCCGGGCTGGCCTATCCGTTCTTCGTCTTCCGCACGGCGGACGACGCCCTGACCGGCGGGATCACCCTGTCCAACGTGCGGCGCGGCGTCGCGCAGATGGGGTCGGTGGGCTACTGGTGCGGCCGCCCCTTCGCGCGCCAGGGCCTGACCCTGGCGGCGGTGCGCGCGCTCTGCGAGTTTTCCTTCCGCACCCTGGCCCTGCACCGGCTGGAAGCCGCCTGCATCCCGGACAACGCGCCCTCGCGCAGCCTGCTGCAGAAAGCAGGCTTCACCGAGGAGGGATTTGCTCAGGCTTATCTTAAAATTAACGGCGCTTGGCGAGACCATGTGCTGTTCGGCCGGGTGAGCCCCTACCGGGGTCCCGAGGGGCCGGACGAGGGGGTGTCGGTCTGACCGGCGCCCGCGGGCATGGGGCTGAATCAGGACGTAATGGCCAACGACCGTTGGATGTGGGACGCCACGGCCACGCTCGAGGCCCTGGGCGCCGCGGAGGTCGCGCTCTGGGTCTGGGAGCCTGAGCGTGATCGCCTGCGCCTGACAGGCGCCACGCGCGCCCTGGGTCTGGGCCCGCTCGCGCCCGACTGCTCCTCCGCCGCCCTGCGCGCCCTGGCGCTGCCCCAGGACCGGGCGGTGGCCGAAGACATCCTGCGCGTCCAGGAGCCGGGCGGCGAGGTGGCCGTGCGCCTGCGCCTGCGCGGCGGCGCGCCCTGCGTCTGGCGCGGCGTCTGGCTGGAGGAGGGCCTGCGGGCCGCCGGCGTGGTCGCCGCCGAGATGCGGTTCGCCGCCTCGGGCCTCGACCCGCTCACCGGTCTCGCCGACCGCAAGAGCTTCATCACCCTGGCCCGGGAGCGGCTGCAGCTGCCCGGGCAGCACGAGCTGATCGTGGCCGACCTGGACCGCCTGCGCCGCCTGAACGAGGCCCTGGGCCACGAGCGCGCGGACCTGGTGCTGGCGGCCCTCGGCTCGCGCCTGGCCGCGGCCTTCCCACCCGGGGCCCTGCTGGCCCGGATTGGCGAGGACGAGTTCGCGGCCCTCGCGCCCGTGGGCGCTTCGCCGGGCGCGGAGCTGCTGCGCCGGGCTCTGGAGCAGCCGCTGCGGGTGGCGGGCTTCGACATCCACCCGACGCTGTCCATCGGCGCCGTGGAGGCGTCCGGCGGCGAGGATGCGCCGGAAGCCACCGAACTGCTGCGCCGCGCTGAGCTGGCCGTGGAGAGCGCCAAGAGCAATGGCCGCGGCGGCGCCGCCGCCTACGGCCGCAGCCTGGAGACCGATGGCCTGTCGCGCCTGGCCCTGGAGGGCGACCTGAAGGGCGCCCTGCGCCGCGGCGAGCTGATGCCGTTCTACCAGCCGATCGTGCGCCTCTCGACGGGCGCGCTCTCCGGCTTCGAGGCCCTGGCCCGCTGGCGCCACCCGCGCCGGGGCCTCCTGATGCCCGAACAGTTCCTGCCGCTCTGCGACGAGATGGGCCTGATGCCCGAGCTGGGCGCCATGATGATGCGCGAGGCGGCCCGCCAGCTGGCCGCTTGGCGCAAGCGCCACCGCGCCGCCGGCGAGCTGACCGTGGCCGTGAACCTCTCCACCGGCGAGATCGACCGGCCGGACCTGATCGCCGACGTGCACGCGATCCGCAAGGAGACGGACCTGCCGCCGGGCGCCCTGAAGCTGGAGGTCACCGAGAGCGACGTCATGCGCGATCCGGACCGGGCGGCGGTGGTGCTGCGCGCCCTGCGCGCGGCCGGCGCGGCCCTGGCGCTGGACGACTTCGGCACCGGCTTCTCCTCGCTCAGCTACCTGACGCGCCTGCCCTTCGACACCCTGAAGATCGACCGCTACTTCGTGCGCACCATGGCCACCAACGAGGGCTCGGCCAAGATCGTCTCCTCGGTGGTCAAGCTGGGCCAGGACCTGGCGATGGAGGTGGTGGCCGAGGGGGTGGAGAACGCCGGCATGGCCCGCCAGCTGCTGGCCCTGGGCTGCGACTACGGCCAGGGCTTCGGCTATGCGCCCGCCCTCAGCGCCCAGGAGGCCGAGGTCTATCTCAACGAGAGCTATGTGGACGGCGCCGCCCCGGTGAAGGCGCGCGGGTAAGGCGCCGCACGTTGCTCCCCCGTGGGGGACGAACTCTTACGCCCGCCCCGCTTCGGCGCTGAGGAACTGGGGGTCGACGCCCAGCTTGGCCAGGGCGCGGGCCCATTTGGTGTCGTAGTCGTCGTCGAACACCAGCGCCTCATCCGGCGCCACGACCAGCCAGACGTTTTCGCGGATCTCCCGCTCCAGCTGGCCCGAGCCCCAGCCGGAATAGCCGAGCGCCAGGATCGCCCGCCGCGGATGGCCGTCGTGACGGCCCATGGCTTCCAGGATGTCGCGCGTCGTGGTGAGCACCAGGCCCCCCTCGACCTCCAGGCTGTGCTCGGCGTGGTAGTCGTCGGTGTGCAGCACGAAGCCGCGCTCCACCTCCACCGGCCCGCCCATCAGCACCAGGTCGTCGTCCAGCACGGCCGTGGTGGGGATCTCCAGCCGCTCAAGCAGCTCGGGAATGGTCAGGCCCTCGATCGGCCGGTTGAGCGCCACGCCCATGGCATGCTGGGCGTCGTGCGCACAGATCAGGATGAGCGAACGCTCGAACCGCGGATCGCCGATCCCCGGCATGGCGATGAGGAGCTGGCCCGACAAGAAGACGCCTTCCATCGCCCGTAGAATCCCCCCGCATCGTGACGACTTCAAGGAGAACTGCCGCCCGCGGAGCGCCGCTCGCAGAAATCGTGGTTACGTCACCCCTAGGTTCTCGGTTATCAGGCTCGTCCGGACCTTCGAAGGAGCTCCCCATGACGATCAAAGTCGGCGACAAGATCCCCAACGTCACCATCTCCCAGGCGACCGCGGAGGGACCCAAGCCGGTCTCCACCGAGGAGTTCTTCAAGGGCAAGACCGTGGCCCTGTTCGCCCTGCCGGGCGCCTTCACGCCCACCTGCTCGGCCAAGCACCTGCCGGGCTTCAAGCAGCACGCGCCGGACCTGAAGGCCAAGGGCGTCGACGTGATCGCATGCCTCTCGGTCAACGACGGCTTCGTCATGCGCGCCTGGGGCGAGGACCAGGCGGTGGGCGAGGACATCGTCATGCTGGCCGACGGCAACGGCGACTTCACCAAGGCCGTGGGCCTGGAGATGGACGGCAGCCGCTTCGGCATGGGCCTGCGCTCGCAGCGCTACTCCGTGATCGTCAAGGACGGCGTGGTGAGCGAGCTGAACGTCGAGCAGGGCGGCGAATTCCGCGTCTCCTCGGCGGACTACATGCTGGCGCAACTCTGAAATCTCCTCTCCCCCAAGCGTAGCGAGAGAGGGAGAGGGTAGGGAGAGGGCTGTCTGGGCGACCGAGACAGGACGGCGAGGGCCCTCGGTGTCCCGCCGGTGGAACCGCCTGTCCCGTGCCAGCCCTCTCCCTACCCTCTCCCTCTCTTCGCGGCTGCGCCGCTCGGGGGAGAGGTGATGGCAAACGGCCGGCTCACGAACCTTGAGCCGGCCTCGCCGAAGCGCCAGGGCTTTTCGGCCGCCTTGGTGATGCCGATGCGGGGGCCGACGACCACCCCGGCGGCGGGCCCCTCGACCAGCGCGAACGGGGGCTCCAGGGCCGAGCGGCCGTTCAGGGCGAAGGTGACGCCCAGCGCCTGGCACAGCTTGCCTGGGCCGGAGCAGAGCGCCCGCGGATCGGCGACGCCGCGACGCTCGTGCATGGTCTCGAGACCCGCGGTGGGCTCCAGGGCGCGGATCAGCACCGCCCCGCCCGGCGCCTCGCCCCAGCAGACGAAGTTCATGCACCAGTGGATGCCGTAGGACCGGTAGACATAGACGTGCGCCTGGGGCCCGAACATCACGGCGTTACGGGGCGTGGGACCGGGGTAGCTGTGCGAGGCGGGGTCCTCGTGGTGATAGGCCTCGGTCTCCACGATGCGCCCGCCGACGCCGTCCACGAACACCGACCAGCCGATCAGGTCGCGGGCAACCTCGACGGGGTGGCGCGCCCAGAACGCAAGATCCGACTCTTGACGGCCGGGATTCGAAGGTCCGGAATGTGGGGCAAAAGAACCGCGCATCCAGGGAGGATGACCATGGCTTACGTCGAAGGCCAGACCGTCCATGACGCCGACAGCCACATCATGGAGCTGCCGGGCACGATCAACCGCTACCTGGACCCGAAATTCCGCGAGGCGTTCGTGGAGAAGACCGGCCGCAAGGACGTGCTGCCCGAGTGGTTCGCCAAGGCCGCCGAGCGCCAGCAGGACCCCGAGTTCCGCGCCGGCGCCGAGGCCAATATCCTGCTGCGCAAGAACTACGAGGCCCTGGGCGCCTTCCGGGCCGATGATCGGCCCCGGACCCTGGATTGCCTGGGCTTCGCCAGCCAGCTGGTCTTCACCACCGCCTGCCTCTCCAACTTCGGGCTTGAGCAGATGGGCGAGGTGGAGCTGGCCCTGGAGGCGGCGCGGGCCCACAACCGGATGATGACCGAGTTCTGCTCGGTCGACCGCCGCCTGCTGGCCACCGGCTATGTGCCGCTCGTCGACCGCCAGCGCGCGCCGCAGATCGCCCGCGAGGCCATCGCCCTGGGCGCCAAGGGCCTGGTCGTGCCGTCGCGCCATCCGCCGGGCTTCTCGCCCAGCCATGTGGAGCTGGACCCGCTGTGGGCGCTGGCTGAGGAGGCGGGGCTGCCGATCCTCTTCCACGTCGGCGGCGAGGAGAAGATGCACAAGGACTATCTGGAAAACGGCCTGCCCTTCGTGAAGGACTTCCACGGCGGGGACGAGAACTTCACCTCCCTGACCTTCATGGCGATCCCGCTGTCGGTCTGGCAGACGCTCTCGGCCCTGGTGATCGACGGCGTGTTCGACCGCTTCCCACGGCTGAAGTTCGGGGCCATCGAGCTGGGCGGGTCGTGGCTGCCCAGCCTGATGAAGTTCCTGGATTCCGGCTGCGCCGCCTTCGGGCGCGAAGAACGCCTGCAGAAGCTCTCCGACACCCCCAGCGCCATCCTGCGACGGCAGCTGCGGGTGACGCCCTATCCGCATGAGGACGTGGCCTGGATCATGGCCAACTCCGGCGAGGAGATGGTGCTGTTCTCGTCCGATTTCCCGCACGTGGAGGGCGGGCGCAATCCGCTGAAGCGCTTCAACGACAGCCTGGCGGACGCCTCGGAGCGGGCGAAGCGGGCCTTCTACCGCGACAACTTCATCGACCTGATGGGCGCGGGCCTGGAGCCGGCGCTGCACGACCTGCCGTCGCTGCAGGCGGCGTAGGACCTCAGGCGGCGTATTCGGCCCGGCGGGCGTCGTCGCTGGTGGCGCGGGCGATGGCCTGCAGCAGGTCCTGCAGCTGGATCGGCTTGGCGGCGTGCTCGTCGAAGCCGAGGTCGAGGTAGCGCTGGCGGCCGCCGGAGGTCACGTCGGCCGTGAGGGCCACCACCGCGACATTCCGGTTCGGCCCTACTTCGCGCCGCAGCCGCTCCAGCGCCTCGATGCCGCTCATCTCCGGCATCTGGATGTCCATCAGCACCAGGTCGAAGGTCTCGGCCGCCAGCGCCGCCAGAGCCTCGGCCCCGCTCGACGCCTTGGCCACGCTTTGGCCCAGGCTGGTCAGCAGCTGCTCCAGCACCAGCAGGTTCACGGCGTTGTCGTCGACCGCCAGCACGCGCAGCGCCTGCAGCTCGGCGGGCCCGGCGGCTTCGTCGGCCAGGTCCGCCGCCGGGGAGACCTCGCCCTGCACGACCTGGAGCGGCAGCTCCACGTGGAAGGTCGAGCCCAGCCCCACGGCGCTCTCGACCCACACCTGGCCGCCCATCAGCTCCACCAGCTGCTTGACGATGGCCAGGCCCAGGCCCGTGCCGCCAAACCGTCGGACCTCGGACTCGTCGGCCTGGGAGAAGCGGTCGAACAGGTGGGGCAGGTTGTGCTCCGGGATGCCGGGCCCGGTGTCGCGCACCGCCAGGCGCAGCTGGACCGCGCCGTCGTTCAGCGGCGCGGCGTCCGCGACAAGCTCCACAGAGCCGGCGTCGGTAAACTTCAGGGCGTTGCCCAGCAGGTTGAACATCACCTGGCGCAGCCGCAGCGCATCGACCATGGCCGCGTCGGGCACGGCCTCGGAAATCCGCAGGCTAAGGGCCACGCCACGCTCATCGGCGCGGGCGCCCCAGAAGCTCACCAGGCGCTGCAGGAATGGCCGCAATGGCTCGGGCGCCAGGGCGATCTCCAGCTTGCCGGCGTCGATTTTGGAGACGTCCAGGATGTCGTTGAGGATCGACAGCAGGTACTCGCCGGACTCGATCAGCACGTCCAGGCGTTCCGCCTGGACCGGGTCGGCCTCGTCACGTTTCAGGAGCTGGGCCATGCCCAGCACCCCGTTCATGGGCGTGCGGATCTCGTGGCTCATGGTGGCGAGGAAGTTGGACTTGGCCCGGTCGGCGCGGCGGGCGCCGTCCCGCGCGGCCTCCAGGTCGTCGACGAGGGCGATGTTGGCGAGGAAGGCGTCGTGCCAGACGGTGATGGTCCGCACCGTGGTCTCCGAGACCATGACCAGCAGCACCAGCAGGGTCGCCAGGCCGATCGTCGCGGCGGCGGCCTCCAGCGGCGCCAGGCGCAGCCAGCCGAAGGCGGCCATCTCCAGCAGCAGGACGCCGGCCATCGACCAGAACGTGGCGCGCGAGAGCGAGCCTGCGCCCATGGCGACCATCAGCAGCGTCGCGACCTGAAGGGCGTAGAACACGAACTCCGGCAGGCCGCCCCGCAGCGCCATGGCGAAGGGCGCGGCCGTGTAGCAGGCGATACGGGCGACGCAGAGCACGGCCAGGCGCGCCGCGCCGGCGGCCTCGTCGGCGCCGTCGGCCTGCGCCAGCCAGCGGGGCAGCAGGCGCTGCTGCACCGTGTCGATCGCGCTGGCGGCGGTGAAGTAGGCGGCGGCGACCAGCGGATGGCCGAGCAGGAGCAGGGCCACGGCGCCGAAGAGGTTGAAGCCGTAGTGGACCACGACCGGCAGTCGCAGGCCCCGCAACGTGAGCTGATAGGCCGTCAGCTGCACGTCCACGAGCGGACTTGAGATCCGCGCCGTCGTTGTGGTGTTGGCGCCTTTGCGCATCCGTTCGATCCCCCCGGCCGAACGGTAATTTCCAAAGGTAAATCAGCCCAAAACGCGCGGTGTTACCGGCGCCGTTTTAGCCCGCCAGCGCCGCTGCCGGCGTCGCTTCCAGCTCGGCCGGATCGGTCTCCGCGATAGCGTCGGCCAGGCCGGGCGCGAGGCTCAGCACCTGGCTGGCGTAGAGGCGGGCGAGGCCGCCCTTGGCCACCAGCCAGGGATCGTCCGATCCCGCGGCCACCAGCGCCTGGCGCCCCAGGATCCAGCCGCCCACTACATCGCCGGCCAGCTTCAGGAACGGGGTCGCCACGGTCAGGGCCACGGCGTTGTCGGCGGCGACGATGCCGTCGGCCGCGCGCTCCAGCGCCATGATCCCGGTGGCCAGCCGGCGGCCCACCGCGGCCAGGCCGGGCGCTTCGGTCAGCGCCTCGGCGGTCATGGCCATCTCGCCGCACAGCGCCCGCAGGGTCTCGCCGCCGTTGGACCGCAGCTTGCGGCCGATCAGGTCCAGGGCCTGGATGCCGTTGGTGCCTTCGTAGATCGGGGCGATGCGGGCGTCGCGGTAGTGTTGGGCCGCCCCGGTCTCCTCGATGAAGCCCATCCCGCCATGGACCTGGAGGCCCTGGGAGGCGGCGTCGACGCCGAGGTCGGTGGACCAGGCCTTGGCGATGGGGGTCAGCAGCTCCTGGCGCGCCTTGGCCGCCGCCTGCTCGGCCTCGGTGCCGGCCTTGTGCGCCAGGTCGGCCAGGACGCCGGTCAGCAGGCAGATCCCGCGCGCCGCCTCGATCCGGGCCTTCATCAGCATCAGGGTGCGGCGCACGTCGGGGTGGCCGTAGATCGAGCCGTCGGCGTCCCAGGCGGTGCGGCCCTGCTTGCGCTCCTGGCTGAATTCCAGCGCCTGTTGGAACGCCCGCTCGGCGATGGCCACGCCCTGGACGCCCACCTGCAGGCGCGCGGCGTTCATCATGACGAACATGTGGGCCAGGCCCTGGCCCAGCTCGCCGACCAGTTCGGCCTGGGCGTCCTCGTAGAGCATGACGCAGGTGGGCGAGCCATGGATGCCCAGCTTGTGCTCGATCGACGCCGGCCGGAAACCGTTGCGCCCGCCCAGCGAGCCGTCGTCCTTCACCTCGAACTTGTTGGCCAGGAACAGGCTGATGCCCTTGACGCCGGGCGGGGCGTCCGGCGTGCGGGCGATGATCAAGTGGCAGATGTTGTCCGCCGCGTCGTGGTCGCCCCAGGTGATGAAGATCTTCTGGCCGGTCAGGCGCCAGCCGCCCTGGCCGTCGGGCCGGGCCATGGACGTCAGGGCCGAGAGGTCCGAGCCCGCCTGCGGCTCGGTCAGGCACATGGCGCCGGTCCATTCGCCGCTGACCAGCTTGGGCAGCACCAGGCGCTTCTGGCGCTCCGTGCCGTGCAGGGTCAGCGCCTCGATGGCGCCCTGGGTCAGCATGGGGCAGAGGCCGAAGGCCATGTTGGCCGCGTGGACCATCTCGAACACCGCCAACTCCATGGCCTTGGAGAGGCCCTGGCCGCCGTGCTCGGGCGGGGCGGAGAGAGAGTTCCAGCCCTGCTCGACGAAGTGGCGATAGGCCTCGGCGAAGCCCGGCGCGGCGGTGACCTTGCCGTTCTCGTAGCGGGCGCCCTCGAGGTCGCCCTTGCGGTTCAGCGGCGCCAGCTCGTTGTCCGCAAAGGCGGCGGCGGCCTCCAGCACGGCCTGGACAGTGTCCTCGTCCAGGTCCGGATAGAGCCGGGCGATCATCTCGCTGTGGCCCACCGTCTTGAGCGCGAACGCCAGGTCGCGGGCAGGGGCGCGGAAGGTCATGGGCAGGTTCCGGAACAGAGGTCTCCCGCTCTCTAGGCCACGGTCCCGGCGGGTCAAGGCCGCGCCGGCCGGAATAAAATTCGCCGACCCAGCATCCTTCACTGCAGAAGGCGGCATTGACCTGCGCCGACGGCGTCCCGGACAGCGCCGGCGGCAGGCAGGGTTTTTACGGGCGGCGCGCCGCCCCGCTTGGCCCTATCATCCGTCGTCCGATCGGAAGGAACGCTCTGAATGCTGCGTCACGTCACGATCGCCCTCCTGGCCGGCCTTGTGGCCACCGGCGCCGCCGCGGCCGATCCCCAGACCAAGGATCCGGCCAAGGTCCCGCCGGGCGAGTACGCCATGGACCCGCGGCACGCGAGCCTGATCGTGAAGATCCCGCACATGGGAGGCTTCTCCCGCTACACCATGCGCTTCAACAAGCTGGAGGGCGCCTTCAGCTACGACCCGACCAGCTGGCAGGCCACCAAGGTGCTGATCAAGGTGGATCCGAAGTCGATCGACACAGAGGACAACATCTTCAACAAGACCGTCGCCGGCTACTTCGAGCCGGACAAGTACCCGCTGATCCAGTTCGCCTCGACCGGGCTGGTGAGCGACGCCGAGGGCCATGGCCAGCTGACCGGAGACCTGACCCTGCACGGGGTGACCAAGCCGGTGACCCTGGATGTGGATTTCAACGGCGTGGGGCCGGGCCTGCTGGGCGCGGGCACCCGGATGGGGTTCTCGGGCGTCGGCAAGATCAAGCGCTCGGAGTTCGGCGTGACGGGCGGGCGCCCCTTCGCCGGCGACACCGTCGACCTCTCGTTCGAGGTCGAGTTCGTCAAGAAATAGCGGCGCTGTTTCGTCGGCGGCGGCAGTGTCTTTCCGCTTCCGCGGGCGCCCTTTTGCGAGCGGCGCCGTTAGATGTGCAGCGCTGACGCCGCGGGCGGAGCGCCTCGTGTTGGGCCTGGGAGCGAACTGAATGGTGCAAGTCCCCGCGCACGGCGCGCCGACCTCGGCGGCCCGCCAGCGCTACTCCACGGTCGCCATCGTCCTGCACTGGACCATCGCCGCGCTGATCGTCACCCAGGTGATCCTGGCGGGCCGCATGGAGGGGCCGCCGACGCCGGCGCACTTCGCGGTCACCCAGCTGCACAAGTCGATCGGCATCACGGTCCTGTTGCTCAGTCTGGCGCGGCTGGCCTGGCGGCTGGTCAATCCGCCGCCGCCGGAGCCCGCCAGCCTCTCGACCTGGGAGCGGCGGCTGTCCGGCGTGGTGCACGGCTCGTTCTACCTGGTCATGATCGGCATGCCGCTCACCGGCTGGATCATGGTCTCCACCAGCCGCATCGCCATCCCGACCCTGCTCTATGGCGTGGTCCCGTGGCCGCACATCCCGGGCCTGGCGGAGCTGGCGCCGGCGGCCAAGGCGGCCTGGCACAAGTTCGGCGTGACCGGGCACGGGCTGATCATCAAGTTCGGCTACGTCCTGCTGGCCCTGCACGTGGCCGGCGCGCTCAAGCACCAGCTGTTCCACGTCGACGAGCCGATCCTGTCGCGCATGGCGCCCGGTGCGAAGAGCGGGCGCTGGCTGGAGCCGCGGCTGATCGCCATCGCCCTGGCCTTCGTCGGCGTCGTGGCCTTCGCCGAACTGGTCCAGCCGCCGCTGCCGCGCGCCGCGCCCCTGCCGGCCGCCCAGGTCGCGGCTGAGCCCGTCGAAGCCGCGCCTCCGGTCGGGGCCCCATCAGCCGGCGCAGCAGCCGCCGCCACGGCGGAGGCTGCGCCCCCGCCTGCGCCCATCGCCAAGCCGGTCGCCTGGAAGATCGCGCCGGGCTCCACCCTCGGCTTCGCCACGTCCTGGGGCGGCTCGCCGATCCAGGGGCGGTTCGAGAAATGGACCGCCGACATCCTGTTCAGCCCCGACGCCCTGGAGGGCTCCAAGGTCAGCGTCGCCATCGACCTGGCCTCGGTGAACACCGGCGACCAGCAGCGCGACGCCAGCCTGCCGTCGGGCGACTGGTTCGACACCGCCGAGCATCCGAAGGCGACCTTCACGGCCACCAAGTTCACCAAGACCGCGGAGGGCCGCTTCGTGGCCCACGGCAAGCTGGAGCTGCGCGGCGTCAGCCGGGCGGCGGAGCTGCCGTTCAAGCTCAAGATCGACGGCGACACAGCGACGGTCAGCGGTGTAACCAGCCTCGACCGGACAGCCTTCGGCGTTGGGCAGGGCGAGTGGCAGAGCACCGATCAGATCCCGGCGAAGGTGAGCGTGACGGTCTCGCTGAAGGCCAGGCGCCAGCCGTAGCCGCCGCGGCGGGGGCCCTGGCCGCGGGCGGCCTGGTGCTGATGCCGACGGAGACGGTCTACGGCCTCGCCGCCGACGCCGCCAACCCACGCGCCGTGGCCGCGGTCTATGCCGCCAAGGGCCGGCCCAGTTTCAACCCGCTGATCGCCCATGTGGCCGACCTGGCCATGGCTCGGCGCATCGCCGGCTTCGAGGCGCGGGCCGAGGCGCTGGCGGCGCGGTTCTGGCCGGGCCCGCTGACCCTGGTGCTGCCGGCGAGCGACGACATGGCGGTATGCGACCTGGCGCGCGCCGGGCTGGACACCGTGGCGGTGCGGGCTCCCGCCCATCCTCTGGCGCACGCCCTGATCGCGGCGTTCGGCGGGCCGGTGGTGGCGCCCTCGGCGAACCGGTCGGGGCGGCCCAGCCCCACGACCCTCGCCGACGCGATGGACGAGACCGGGGCGGCGGCCGCTGCGGTGCTGGACGGCGGACCCTGCGCCATCGGCCTGGAATCTACGGTCGTGTCTCTGCTCGACACCCCGCGGCTGCTGCGCCCGGGCGCGGTGACGCGCGCCGAGATCGAGGCCGTGGTGGGGCCGCTCTCCGAGGCCGAGGCCGATGCGAAACGCTCCCCGGGCCGGCTCACCCGGCATTACGCGCCGAACCTGCCGGTGCGCCTGAACGTCACCGAGCCGCGCGACGACGAGGTCTGGGTGGGGTTCGGGCCGCGGTGGCCGGGCGCCTTCAACCTCAGCCCGCGAGGCGATCTGGCGGAGGCGGCGGCGAACCTGTTCTCCTTCCTGCGGGCGGCGGACCGGTCGCAGGCGAAGGGCATCGCGGTGGCGCCGGTGCCGGGCGAGGGCCTGGGCGAGGCGATCAACGACCGGCTGCGCCGCGCGGCGGGGTTTGTGGGCTAGCCGGGTGGGACTACCTTAGAGGCATGACCGCGCCCGTGCCCGCCGACGTGATCTCCCGCCTGAAGGCCGTCCTTGGCGAGGGCGGCTGGAGCGAGGATCCCGACCGCATCGCCCCCAAGCTGGTGGAATGGCGCGACCGCTGGGTGGGCCAGACGCCGTTCCTGGCCCTGCCGCGCGACACGGCCGCGGTGGCCGCGGTGGTGGGCGTCTGCTTCGAGGCCGGCCAGGCGATCACCGTCCAGGGCGGCAACACCGGCCTCGTCGGCGGCCAGATCCCGCAGGGCGAGGTGCTGCTCTCCACTGAGCGCCTGAGGGCGATCCGCGAGGTCGACGGTTTCGACGACGCCCTGACCGCCGAGGCCGGCGTGACCCTGGCCCAGGTGCATGAGGTGGCGGCGGCGGTGCGCCGGCGGTTCCCGCTGGGGCTGGCGTCGGAGGGTTCGGCCACGGTGGGCGGGGTGGTCTCCACCAACGCCGGCGGGACCCAGGTGCTGCGCTATGGGACGACGCGCAACCTGGTGCTGGGCCTGGAGGCGGTGCTGCCCAACGGCGAGGTCTGGAACGGCCTGAAGCGCCTGCGCAAGGACAACACCGGCTATGACCTCAAGCAGCTGCTGATCGGCGCCGAGGGGACCCTGGGCGTGGTCACGGCCGCCAGCCTGAAGCTGTTCCCGATCCTGCCGTCGCGCGCGGTCGCCTTGCTGGGCATCGCCTCGCCCAGCGACGCCATCCGTCTGCTGGCCCGCGCCAAGGAGACCGCCGGCGGGGCGGTGGAGGCCTTCGAGCTGATGGGCCGGCTGGGGATCGACTTCGCCCTGCGCAACATCGCCGGCACGCGCGATCCGCTGGCTGAGCGCCATCCCTGGTACGTCCTGGCCGAATTCGAGGCGGCCGAGGAAGGCGCGGCGGAGGCGGCCATGGAGCGCTTCCTGGCGCAGGGCCTGGAGGCCGGGCTGATCGCCGACGCCGTGGTGGCGCAGACCCAGGCCCAGGCCAAGGCGCTGTGGGCCATCCGCGAGAACCAGTCGCCGGCCCAGAAGCCCGAGGGCGCCACCTGGAAGCACGACATCGCCGTGCCCGTGAGCCAGGTTCCCGCGTTCCTGGAGCAGGCGACCGCCGCCATGGCCACCTTTGCGCCCGGCGCGCGCATCGCCGCCTTCGGCCACGTGGGCGACGGCAACATCCACTACGACGTCCTGCGCCCGGACGGCGGCTCGGACGCCGAGCATGCCGCGCGCCGCGACGCCGGCTCGCGCATCGTGCACGACATCGTGGCGGCCCTGGGCGGCTCGATCAGCGCCGAGCACGGGCTGGGCGCCATGAAGACCGCCGAGGGCGCGCGCTACAAGAGCGCGACCGAGCTGGCGGCCCAGCGGGCGGTCCGCCAGGCGCTCGACCCGAAGCGCATCCTGAACCCGCGGGTGCTGTTCTAGAGCCTGTCCCGTTTTGATGGAACATCAAGACGGGAAGAACAGGCTCGCCACGTTTAGTCGACGAGCACGATTCAGACTTTTGTCGATTCCGACAAAAGTCATCGTGCTCTAGCCGTCCGCGTCCAGCACCTGGCGCACCTTCACCGCCAGCTGCTCCACCGTGAACGGCTTGGCCAGGAACGCCACGCCCGGGTCCAGCATGCCGTTGTGGACGATGGCGTTCTTCGTATAGCCGGTGGTGTAGAGCACCTTCAGGTCGGGGCGCAGTTCGCGGGCCCGGTCGGCCAGCCGCCGGCCGTCCAGTCCCGGCATCACCACGTCGGTGAACAGCAGGTCCACCCGCGGCTGCAGCGCCAGCAGCGCCAGCGCCTGGGCCGCATCGGAGGCTTGCACGACGGTGTAGCCCAGCTCGCGCAGCGCATCGACGCTGAGATGGCGCACGCGATCCTCGTCCTCGACCACCACGATGATCTCTCCTGGCAGGCCGCGCGGGAGGTCTCCCGGCGGCCGCACCGGAATCTCGGCCTCGGGCTCGTCGGTGGCGCGGCGCAGGTAGATCTTGATCGTCGTGCCCACGCCGGGCTCGGAATAGATCTTCACGTGCCCGCGGCTCTGCTTGACGAAACCGTGCACCTGGCTGAGCCCCAGGCCCGTTCCGCGACCGACGCCCTTGGTGGTGTAGAAGGGCTCAAAGGCCCGCTCGACCACGTCCGGCGGCATGCCGACGCCGGTGTCGCTCACCGAGATCATCACATATTGCCCCGGTTCCACGTCGGGCTGGCCGGCCGCGTAGGCGTCGTCCAGGTGGCTGTTGGCCGTCTCGATGGTCAGCTTGCCGCCGTCGGGCATGGCGTCGCGGGCGTTGACGCACAGGTTCACCAGTGCGTTCTCCAGCTGGGCGGGGTCGACCTGGGTGCGCCAGAGGCCGCCGGCCAGCACGGTCTCGACCTGCAGCTGCTCGCCGATCGTGCGGCGCAGCAGCTCCGACATGCCGCCCACCAGCTTGTTGACGTCCAGCACCCGCGGCTCCAGGGGCTGCAGCCGCGAGAAGGCCAGCAGGCGAGCCGTCAGCTGGGCGGCGCGTTCGGCGCCTTCCAGGGCGCTGGTGATCCCGGCCTCGGCGCGGTCGACATCCGTGCGCAGCCGCCGCTTGGCCAGGTCCAGCGAGCCGATGACGATGGCCAGCATGTTGTTGAAGTCGTGGGCGATGCCGCCGGTGAGCTGGCCGATGGCCTGCATCTTCTGCACCTGGCGGACCTGGGCCTCCGCGGCCGCGCGGCTCGCGGCCTCCTCGCGCAGGTGCTCGTTCGCGGCCGCCAGCTCGTCGCGGATCCGCAGCGCCTCGGCCAGGCGCCGCCGCGCATTGCCGAATGCAAAGGCGCCCAGGGCGAAGACCACCAGGGTGGTGGCGATCAGGGCGATCCGCAGCGCCAGGCGCTGGCCGGCGACGGCCGCGGTCCGCTGCGCGAACAGGCGCTCCTCCACGGCCCGCATGTCGGCGACCACCGCGGCGCTGTCGTCCATCAGTCGACGCCCGCGCTCCAGCCGCTCGGCCGGCACGGCCGCGCCACTCCGGCGGATCTCCACATTCTGAGCCAGCAGCACGCGCCGGGCCTCGATGATCGCCCGCAGCCGCCGGATGTTGTCGCGCTGGCGGTCGTTGTCAGCGGTGAGCCGCGACAGCTCGTCAATCTCGGACGGCAGGGCGTCCGAGGCCTGGTGGTAGGGGACCAGGAAGTCTTCGCGGCCGCTGAGCAGGTAGCCTCGCTGCGAGGCCTCGGCCTCGAGGATCGAGGCGCGCACCCGGCTCAGCTGGCTCTCGGCCTGGAGCGTATGGCCGACCCAGCGCGAGGCCTCGGCCTCCTGCTCGCTGAACCACACGGTGGCCAGGACCACCGCCGCGAGCGCGACAAACCCCGCCAGCAGCGCGTAGAGCGCCCTGTCACCGCGAACAGTCCCCATGTGCAACTCATTGCCGAGCCTCCGGCGCGACGCAAGCTGAGCCGTAGTGATCTATGCGCCTTGGCGCCGGGCCCAAGTCGCGGCAAAGGAGCGGCGATGCTGATCGTCCTCTCCCCGGCCAAGGCGCTCGATTTCACGGCCGCGCCGGTCCGGACCCCGCTGACCCTGCCGGAGCTGCGCGACCAGACGGCGGAGCTGGCCAAGACCACCCGCAAGCTGACCGCGCGGGACCTCAAGCGGCTGATGGCGCTGTCCGACGGCCTGGCCCAGCTGAACCGGGAGCGCTTCCAGGCCTTCGATCCGGACTACGAGGAGGGGCTGCAGGCGGCCTTCGCCTTCAACGGCGATGTCTACCTCGGCCTGCGGGCGCGTGAGCTGGACAAGCGGGCGCTGGCCTGGGCGCAGGCGCGGGTGCGGATCCTCTCCGGCCTCTACGGCGTGCTGCGCCCGCTCGACGCCATCCAGCCGTACCGGCTGGAGATGGGAACGCGGCTGAAGACCCGGCGCGGCGCAAGCCTCTACGACTTCTGGGGGCCGCGTGTGGCCGAGACTCTCGACATGGCCCTGGTGGGCCACAAGGAGCGCGCGGTGGTGAACTGCGCCAGCGAGGAATATTTCGCCGCCGTGGACCGCAAGGCGCTGAAGGCGCCGGTGGTCGCCACCCGGTTCCTGGAGGCCAAGGACGGCGAGGCCCGGGTCATCTCGTTCTTCGCCAAGCGGGCGCGCGGCCGCATGGCGCGCTTCGCCATCGACAACCGGATCGAACGGGCGGCGGACCTCAAGGCCTTCGACGCCGACGGCTACGCCTACCAGCCGCAGCTGTCGTCCGAGGACGAGATGGTGTTCCTGCGGCCCCAGCCGCCGCCGGTCGCCCAACAGCGCAAGGCTGCCACCAAGAGCTAGGGAGGCCGACCATGGCCGTGGACTACCATCTGGAAGGCCATGTGGCCGTGATCACCGGCTCGACCTCCGGCATTGGCCAGGCGCTGGCCACGGCCCTGGCGGAGCAGGGCGTCAACGTCGTCCTCAATGGCTTCGGCGACCCGGCCAAGATCGAGGCCGACCGCCAGGCGATTCAGCAGAAGACCAATGCGCGGGTGCTCTATCACGCGGCCGACATGACCAAGCCGGAGGAGATCCGCGACCTGGTGGCCTACGCCCACCGCGAGCTGGGGCGCCTCGACATCCTGGTCAACAACGCCGGGATCCAGCACGTGGCGGCGGTGGACGACTATCCGGAAGACAAGTGGGACGCCCTGATCGCGGTGATCCTGTCGTCGACCTTCCACGCCAGCAAGGCGGCCATACCGATCATGAAGGCCCAGGGGCGCGGCCGGATCGTCAACATCGCCTCGGCCCACGGGCTGGTGGCGTCAGCATTCAAGGCCCCCTACTGCGCGGCGAAGTTCGGCGTGGTGGGCTTCACCAAGTCCTGCGCCGTGGAGCTGGCCCGCACCGGGATCACGGTCAACGCCATCTGCCCCGGCTATGTGAAGACCCCGCTGATCGAGGGCCAGATCGTCGACCAGGCCAAGACGCGTGGCATCACGCCAGAGCGGGTGGTGGAGGATGTGATCCTCGCCGCCCAGCCCACCAAGACCTTCGTCGAGTACCAGAACCTGGCGGGGATGCTGCTCTACCTGGTCTCGGACATGGGATCGGCGGCCACCGGGGCGGCGCTCTCGGTGGACGGGGGCTGGACCGCCACCTGACGCAGGCCCGCCGGGCCGCGCCAACCGCGCAGGACGCTGAAGCGCCAGGTGCGCTCGGCGCCCGGCAGCGCGCGTTCGTCCCAGGCCACCTCGGCAACGCCCTGCAGCTGCAGCATCCGGCCCGCCGCGAAGTCCACGAACAGCAGGGCCGCGCGCGGCTCCAGCACCAGGTTGCCCAGGGTGTTGAAGTAGCGGTTGCCGCGGTAGTCGGGGATGGTCAGCGTCTCGCCGTCCACCTGCACGAAGCCGGCGGGCCCGCCGCGGTGGGAGACGTCCACGCCGCCGTTGGCGATCGCCCGGCCGCTGGTGGTGACCACGAAGAAGGTGTCGGCCGCGGCGATCTGCGCCCGGGCGGCCTGGTCCAGCCCGGTGAAGCTCTCAAACGGCGCGTCGCTTGCCGCCAGCTCCAGCCCGCGGGGGTGGATGTACTGCGGGCAGTTGCCGAAGCTCTGGGCCACCTCGACGATCAGGCCCTCCTCGCCGGCGTAGCTGATCCGGCCATTCGCACGGTTGCGGCGGCGGGTGTGCGGCTGGATGCCGAGCAGCCCGATGGGCGCGCCGGACGCCAGCCACCGGCCCGCCGGCGAGGGGCTGGTCGCGGCGATGGCCAGCACCCGCGGGTCCGGACTGGCCACGAAGCCTTCGCCGCCCACCAGCAAGGTCGCCACCGGGGCGCCCGACCCATCCACGCCGCCCGCCACCATGAACGGCAGCTGGGCGAAGAACAGGCGGTGCTGGTCGGGCATGAAGCTGCGGATGCCCGCGCCGCTGGAGCCGTGCTCGATCCCCGCCAGCCGCTGCGCCAGCAGCTCGCCTTCGTGCCAGGGCTCGGCGTCGGGGGCGTCCACGGCGGTCACGCGGGTACGGCTGCGCGCGGCATCGCCTTGACGCCTGGCAGGGCCTCCACCCGGGCGATCCAGGCGCGCACCTTCGGATAGGCCTCCAGGCTGACGCCGCCTTCCGCCGCGCAGGCCAGGTACGGATAGCAGGCGATGTCGGCGAGCGTGACGCTGTCGCCGGCCAGCCAGGCGTGCCGGGCCAGATGGCCCTCCATGAAGCCGAGCAGGCGCGCGGCGATCGCCTGGGCCTCGGCCAGGTCGCCGGTGCGGCCGAACAGCTGGATCACCCGTGCGGCCGCGGGCCCGAACTTGATCTCCCCGGCCGAGATCGACAGCCAGCGCTGGACCTGGGCGGCGGCGGCCGGATCGTCCGGGAGCCAGGGGCCGGTCGGGTCGTAGCGCTTGGCCAGATAGACCAGGATGGCGTTGGAGTCGGTCAGCACCACGCCGCCGTCTTCCAGCACGGGGATCTGGCGCAGGGGATTGAGCGCGGCGAAGGCGTCGCTCGCCCGCGCCTCGGCCGGCGCCTCGACATAGTCGAACGGGAGGCCGAGCAGGCGGAGGAACAGCTCCACCTTGTGGGCGTGTCCGGAAAGCGGGATCCCGTGGAGGCGGATCTTGGCGGTCATGGTCGGTCTCTCCCTGCGGCCTGCTCAAGCTAGGTCTTGCACCGGCCGTCCAGAAGTCGGCATCCTTGCAAGTCAGAATTCCATTCTGCGGAAGGTTGGACGTGGACCGGCTGGACGAGCTCGAGACCTTCCTGGCCGTGCTGGAGACCGGCAGCCTCGCGGCGGCGGCGCGGCGGCTGCGGCGCTCGCCGCCGGCGGTGACGCGGACCCTGACCGCCCTGGAGGCCCGGATCGGCGCGCGGCTGGTGGAGCGCACCACGCGGCGGCTCTCGGTCACCGAGGCGGGGCGGCGGCTGGCGGAGGAGGCGCGGCCGCTGCTGGCCGGCTACGCCCGGGCGATGGCGCGCGAGGAGGCCGGCCCCCTGCGCGGCGGCGTCCGGATCAGCGCGCCCCTGGTGTTCGGCCGCCGGCACGTGGTCCCGCTGCTGGCGCGCTTCCTCGACCTGCACCCGGGGGTAGCCGCCGAGCTGGTGCTGAACGACCGCAACCTCGACACGGTGGACGAGGGCCTGGACGTCGCCCTGCGCATCGGCGCCCTGGCTGACTCCAGCCTGGTGGCGCGGCGGGTCGGCGAAGTAAAGCGCGTGCTGGTGGCCGCGCCGGCCTATCTGGACCGCCGCGGCGTCCCAGCGACTCCGGCCGACCTGGCGGACCATGAGGTGGTCTTCTCCAGCACCCAGCCGGGCCCGGTGGAGTGGCGGTTCGACGGCCGCCGCGGGCCGGTGACGGTGCGGCTGCGCCCACGGCTCACAATCAATGCCATCGAGCCCGTGGTGGAGGCCGCCGTCGCCGGGCGGGGCGTCATCCGGGTCTTCTCCTACCAGATCGCCGAGGAGCTGGCGGACGGGCGGCTGGTGCGGCTGCTGGCGGGCTTCGAGCCGCCGCCGATCCCGGTGCAGCTGGTGACGCCCAGCGTGCGCCTCACCCCGGCCCGCGTGCGCGCCTTCCTGGACTTCGCCGCGGCCGAGCTGTCGCGGCTGGGCGTTATCCGGCCCGAGGCGGCGCTGCGGCCCTGACCGCCCGGTCGGTGGCGTCGTCGGCCGGATAGAGCTGCTCGACAGCGATCTCCTCCAGCGTCACGTCCAGCGGCTCGCCGAAGACGGTGGTGGCCGACAGGAACGACAGCCGCCCCAGCCGGGTCTCCACCTCCAGCGGCACGGCCAGACCCCCGCCCTGCGGCGTGTCGTCGGCGGGCGAGGCGTCCGGATAGGCCAGCACCTCGGCCAGCAGCCGTTCCAGCACCGGGTCGGTCGAGAACTGCAGCTGGCGGTGCAGGGCGTGCAGGTAGTGGGCGCGCCAGACCGCCAGGTTGCGGATGCGCGGGGCCATCCCTTCGGGGTGCAGCATCAGGCGCACGACGTTGACGGGACGCTCCGCCAGGTCCGCGCGCGCACCCTCGAAGAGCTCCGGGATCGCGGCGTTGGAGGCCACCACGTTCCAGTGCCGGTCGATGACGTAGGCGGGGAACGGCCAGGCGTTGGCCAGGGTGCGGTCGATGATGGTGCGGACCGCGTCGAACTCCGGATCGGAGAAGCGGCGGTGGGCGAAGACCGGGGCGAAACCGGCGGCCACCAGGATCGTGTTGCGCTCGCGCAAGGGGATGGCCAGCTCGTCGGCCAGGCGCAGCAGCAGGTCGCGGCCCGGCGCGGCCCGGCCGGTCTCCACGAAACTCAGGTGCCGGGTGGAGACCTCGGCCCGCAGCGACAGCTCCAGCTGGCTCAGCGCCCGCTGCTCGCGCCAGCGCTTCAGCGTCTCGCCGAGGGGTGTGGGCTTGTCGAGCATGGCCTGAAAGCTAGTGACGATGCTGCCGGGCCGCCAGGGTCGGGGCCATTACCTCAAGGTAATCGCGGACGCGCGGCCGACACGCCAGGCTGGGGTTCCCCTTCCTCCCCGGAGCCTCCGTCATGACCCAGCATCAGGCCCTCGTCGACGACTACCTCGCCGTCTGGAACGAGACCGATCCGGCCCGGCGCCGTCGGCGGATCGGGGCGCTGTGGGCGCCGGGCGGCGCCACCTTCAACCGGATGCTGGAGGCGCGGGGCTATGACGCCATCGTGGAGCGTGTGACCGGCGCCAACGACCGGTGGGTGCGCGACGGCGGCTTCGAATTCCGGCCCGCGCGGGTGAGCGCCTTCGGCGAGGCCGTGCGCCTGGTCTGGGTGATGGCTTCGCGAGCGACGGGCGAGGTGGACTCGCGCGCGCAGAGCTACCTCGTGCTCGACGCGGCGGGGCGGGTCCTGTGCGATTACCAGTTCCCGCTCCAGGCGGCCGACGACGAGCCCATCCGCCTGGGCCTGGTCGAAACCTATCTCGCGTTCTGGAACGAGACGGATCCGGGGCGGCTGGCCGCCACCGTGGCCGGGCTCTGGGCGCGGGGCGGCGGCCATGCGGACGGCCATGGCGTGGAGCAGGGCCATCCGGCGATCCTGGCCGCGGCCGCCCAGACCGCCGCTGCCTATGCGGCGCGCGGCCGACCGTTCCGGCTGACGGGCGCTCCCGATGGCCACCACGGCGCCGTCCGCTTCGACTGGGCGGCCGGCGAGGGCGACGCGGCGCTGACCGGCTCGGGCCTTTTGCTGCTGGACGGCGACGGCCTGATCGACCGGGCCTACACCTTCGAGGACGCCAAGGCGCAGGCGCAGGTCGCCGCCTGACCTCGCGTCACGGTTTCCAACGATAACCTACGGCGCCATCCTCCCACGAAACAGTTCGGGAGGATGGCCATGGCCCTGCACACCAAGCTCTGCGACATGCTGGGCGTGAAGCATCCGATCATGCTGGCGGGCATGGGCGGGGTCTCCTACGCCGAGCTGGTGGCGGCGGTCTCCAACGCCGGCGGCTATGGCGTGCTGGGCATGGCCGGGCGCGGCCCGGACTTCATCGCCGAGCAGATGCGGCTGGTGAAAAAGCTCACCGACAAGCCGTTCGGCGTCGACCTGCTGGCGGCCTCGCCGGAGAGCCTGACGGCCTCCGTGGACGTGATCATCGGGGAGGGCGCGTCCAGCTTTGTCGCCGGCCTGGGCGTCCCGATGCCGATCCTGGAGAAGCTCAAGGCGGCGGGCCTGAAGGTGATGGTGGTCTGCGGCGCGGTGAAGCATGCAGTGAAGGCCGAGCAGGCCGGCTGCGATGCGGTCATCTGTCAGGGCGGCGAGGGCGGGGGCCACACGGGCCTCGTCGGCACCCTGCCGCTGGTGGCCCAGGCCGTGGAGCAGGTGAAGATCCCGGTGGTGGCCGCCGGCGGGCTCTACGACGGCCGGGGACTGGCCGCGGCGCTGAGCCTGGGCGCGGTCGGCGTCTGGATGGGCACGCGCTTCATCGCGTCGGTGGAGGCCCACGCCGGCCAGATGTACCGGGACGTGATCGTCGAGGCGACCGACGAGGATACGGTCCGCACCAAGAGCTACTCCGGCAAGCCGATGCGGGTGAAGAAGAACCCCTACGTGGAGGACTGGGAGCGGCGGCCTCAGGACATCCAGCCCTTCCCGCAGCAGGCCATGCTGTCCAGCCGCGCCGGGGTGATGGGCGGCATCGGCGGCCAGGTGGAGGGGCTGGACATCGACCGCTCCGCCTTCGCCATGGGCCAGTCGGCGGGCGGGGTCCGCGAGGTGCTGCCGGCCGGCGAGATCGTGGCGCGGATCATGGCCGAGGCCGAGGCGTCCATCGACCGCCTGGCGGCGCTCCGCGGCAAGACGCTGGCGCCGGCCTGAGCCGCGTCAGGCGGCGTTGGCGAGGTAGCTCACCGGGTCGTGGACGAAGTCACGGCCGTCGGCGAGGCAACCCTGCCAGGCGATCATATAGCCCTGGCCGTCCTCGCGGGTGGCGCTGGCGGACAGCACCGCCGAGAACAGCACGTGCGGCGTCCCATCCTTAGCCTGGTAGATCCGGCACAGGACCGACGTCTGGTTGAAGGCGTTGACCTGCTCGAGGCGCACCGGGGTTCCGGCCTTGCTCAGCGAGTCCAGGGCGCTGTCCAGCAGCACCGCCTTGCAGGCCCGCCCCTGCTCGTTGCAGCCGGCGAACTGCATGGAGAAGTTGGCGGCCGGCGAGGTCACCGCCACGAACACCGAGTCGGCGTCGCGCTTGCTGGTCTGGACCTTGGCGCCGGCCGCATCGAGCACGCTCATGAGGCCCTGCGGATTGGTCATGTCGAACGGGCCGGTGGTGGGGACAGCCGGCCTGGCCGTGGCCGGAGCAGCCGCCGGCTTCGGCGCAGCGGGCTTGGCGGGCGCGGCCTTGGGCGCGTGGACCGCGGCGAGGCAGAGGGCGGCGGCGGGCGCCAGGAGGGCGGCGAGCAGGGCGGGGCGAGCGCGGACCATGGCGGCTGGCTAACAGACCAGGCGGCCCGAGGCGAGCCGGCGCGCGATATCGAAGTTGCCGCAGGTCGGTGGCGCATAGCGGCGGCGCCCAGTGCTTGGGCGACTCGCGCCTCCAGGCGCCTCGCAACATCATACAGTCACGCTAAGTGCTTGGAACTGCGCCACAGTTCGGCCGAGATCGCCGGGCAGCTTGACCCCGGGGGGCTCGCGGCGCTTATGTGCCCGCAAAATCACGACCCCCAAGAACCGACCCAAGGTCACGACCCAGGAGAGAATAACGGTGAAGACGCCCAAGGCATTCGGGCTGGCGATGGCGCTGTTGGCGATGTTCTTCGTCCCTGCGGCGGCGATCTCGCAGGCCAAGAAGCCGGCCCCCATTTCCGAGGACTCGCGCAAGAAAGGCATGGCCGCGGCCCCCGCCGTCGCCCAGGCCGCCGGCCTGAGCTGCCAGGTTTCCGACGCGCGCCTGATCGGCCAGGACACCAAGAGCAAGGCCAGCTACTACGAGGTCGCATGCGGCCCGGGCGCCATGGGCTATGTGCTGCAGGCTCCCGCCGGCGCGCCGCCGATCGCCTACAGCTGCGTCGAGGCCGACACGCCGCCGGCCCCGGGCCAGGCGCCGTCCGCGCCCTGCATGCTGCCCACCAACCTGGATCCGAAGCTGGCGCTGCAGCCGCTGCTGAAGACCGCCGGGGTCGACTGCATCCCGACCTCCGCGCGCGGCATCGGCCAGACCAAGACCAACACCTACATCGAGGTCGCCTGCCAGGGCGGCGCCGGCTACATCCTCTTGGCCAGCGCCCCGTTCGACGGCGCCAAGCCGCTGCAGGCGCAGAACTGCCTGATGTACGACGAGGCCGACACCAACATTAAGTGCACGCTGGCGGACAAGGCCGCGCGCCTGGCCATCGTCGACAAGTACGTGGCGGGCGCCAACAACGGCTGCGTGGTCAAGGACCGCCGCTTCGTCGGCATGGCCAAGGACAACTCCAGCTTCTACGAAGCCTCGTGCCAGGACGGTAAGGGCTACATCTACAAGACCGACCCCGCCGGCGCGCTCAAGGAGACCTACGACTGCGCCAAGGCCACCCAGATCCTGGGCGGCTGCACCCTGACCGACGCGCGCCAGGCGCTCTCGGAGCAGGCGGCGCTCTACACCAAGCTCTCCAAGGCCGCGGGCTCGAACTGCGACGTCGACCACTACGCCCTGTTCCCGCCGAAGCCGGGCGAAGAGGACGTGGAGATGGTCTGCAAGGACGGCTCGGGCGCCATCGGCGTCTTCAAGCCGGGCGGCGCGGGCAGCCAGGTGCTGGACTGCGGCCACGCCCCGATCGCGGGCTTCAAGTGCTCGCTGAGCAAGGACACGGGCTTCGCCAACCTGACGGCGGACCTGAAGAAGCTGCACCCTGACACCACCTGCGAGGTGTCCAACAGCCGCATCGTCGGCAAGACGGACAAGGGCACGACCTATGTGGAAGTGGCCTGCGCCGACAAGCTGAAGGGCTATGTGATCGAGTACCAGACCACCCCGAAGATCACGGCGATCAACGCGCCGGGCTGCGCCCTGGCCGGCGGCTGCAAGCTGCCGGGTAACGTCTAGGGTTCCGATCCCGATCGGACAGCGAGGCCCGCGGAGCGATCCGCGGGCCTTTTGCTTTTGTGCTGTGGCGGCGCTGTCGGGGCAGGGCGCTGGAGACTGCTTAGATCGCCGCCTCGATGAACATCGGGCCGCGCTGGGCCATGGCGTCGGCGAAGGCTTTCTCGAAGGCTTCGGCGCTCTCGCAGCGCACCGCGGGCAGGCCCAGCCCCTTGGCCACGGACACGAAGTCGATGTTGGGATCGCCCAGGTCCAGCAGCTTGCGCGCCGACGGCCCGGCCTGTCCGGCGCCGGTGCGGTCCATCTCCACGTTCAGGATGCGATAGGTGTAGTTGGCGAACACCACCACGGTGACGTCCAGGTTCTCGCGCGCCATCGTCCAGAGCGACTGGATCGTGTACATCGCCGCCCCGTCGCCGTTCAGGCTCAGCACCTTGCGGTCGGGCGCCGCCACCGCTGCGCCGATGGCCAGCGGTAGGCCGATGCCGATGGCGCCGCCGGTCAGGGCCAGCACCTCGTGCGGCCGCGCCGCCGCCGTGCCGGCCGCCACGCCCGCGCCCGAGGTCACCGCGTCGTCGCAGATGATCGCGTGGTCGGGCATGTGTCGCGCGATTGAGGCGCCCACGGCATAGGCGGTGAGCTTGCCGGCCGGGGCGGCCTCCGGCAGGGCCAGCGCCTGGACCGGCCCCTGTTTCGGCGCGCCCAGGGCGTCGGCCAGCGCCGCCAGGCCAGCCACGGCGTCCTCGCTGCGCTCGCACAGCTTCAGGGTCGCGCAGCCCTCCGGGACCAGCACGCTGGGCCGGTCGGGATAGGCGAAGAACGCCACCGGCATCGTCGTGCCGACGAAGACCATCAGGTCCACGCCCTCCAGCTCGGCCAGGGCCAGCTCGCCGAAGTACGGCATCTTCTTGGGCGCGAAGCCGCCGGCGCCGCGCGGCTGGCGCGCCACGAAGGTGTCGGTGAAGACCGTGGCCCCGGCCGCCTGGAGGCGGGCCGCCTCCTTGAGGGCCTCGGCCCGGCAGGCCTGGCCGCCCAGCAGCACCACCGGCTTCCTGGCCGCCTTGATCGCTCGCGCCGCCGCCTCGACCGCCTCGCCAGCCGGCGCCGGGCGCACCGGGCGCTGGGCGATCACCGGCTCGCCCTTGGCGGGCAGCCAGGCCGAGTCCGCCGGCAGGATGAAGCTGACCGGGCCGCCGGGCGGGCCAAAGCTGGCGGCCACGGCCTCGGCGGCGAGGCCGGCCACGGCGTCCGGACTGTCGGCCGACTTCGCCCAGATCGAATTGGGCTTCACCAGGGTCGCGATGTCGGAGTTCAGCGGCGCGTCGTACTGGCGGTGGTAGGTGGCGTGGTCGCCGATGACGTTGACGATCGGCGTGAAAGCGCGCCGGGCATTGTGCAGGTTGGCGACGCCGTTGCCGTAGCCGGGGCCCAGGTGCAGCAGGGTGCAGGCCGGCTTGTCGGCAATGCGGCCATAGCCGTCGGCCGCGCCGGTGGCCACGCCCTCGAACTGGCAGAGCACCGGGCGCATCGCCGGCACGCCGTCCAGGGCCGCCACGAACTGCATCTCGCTGGTGCCGGGATTGGCGAAGCAGGCGGTGACCTCGTTGGCCACCAGGGTCGAGATCAGGGCGTGGGCGCCGTTCATGCGAATACCATCACGTCTGGAGGGGCGGGGTCCGCGAACAGGCGGGCGGCGTCGGCGGCGCGGCGGGTGCGCGCCAGGCTCTGGGCGATGTAGCCCTTGTCGGTGATCTCGCCGGCGGCGGCGTCCGGCGGATCCGGCAGGACCAGCGCGCGGGCGATCTGGCCGCCGGCGCCCTTCGACCCGGCGTTGAACGCCGTCAGGCCGCGGCGCACCGCCGCCTCGATCTCAGCCCGGTCCATCGTCGGGTTGGGATAGAGCAGCAGGCCCACATGCGCCTGGCCTTCGCCGCAGACCACCGCGTCGGTCACCGCATCGCCGATGGCCCCGATGGCGCGGATGCGCAGGTCGCCGACGGTGACGAAGGTTCCGGAGACCAGCTTGAAATTCTCCGACAGCCGGCCGTCGAAGACCATGCCGGCCTGCGGATTGCCCGGCTCCACGAAGCGCGCGGCATCGCCCAGGCGATAGAAGCCCTCCTCGTCGAAGGCGGCGGCGGAGCGCTCCGGCTGGCCCAGGTATCCAGGCGTCACCTGCGGGCCCTTCACCCGGAAATCCAGCTTGCCGGCCTCGGGGACCAGCCGCACCGAGGTGCCCGGCAGCGGCAGGCCGATCATGCCCATGCGCGCGTTCGGCCAGTGCACGTTGCAGGCGGTGGGCCCGGTCTCGGTGGCGCCATAGCCGGAGCCGAAGCTGATCCGCTCGCCCACCGTGCGCACGGCCACGGCCTGGATGCGGTCGGCGGTGGCCTGGCCCAGCGCCGCGCCGCCGTACTGCATCAGCCGCACGCGCGAGAAGAAGTGGCGCGCCAGGGCCTCGTCGCGCTCCAGGGCGTCGGCGAACAGCATCCAGGCCGCCGGCACCATGTTCTGGTAGGTGGGCGCGACGTCCTTGAGGTTGCGCAGGGTCTCGCCGAAGCGGGCCGCCGTCGGCTGGCCGGCGTCGATGTAGAGCGTGCCGCCGCGATAGGCCGACCAGTTCAGGATCGCATTGGCGCCCAGGCTGTGGCTCCAGGGCGCGGAGTGGACCATCACCGGCGGGTCCGGATCGTCGAAGCAGGCGGTCAGCTGGGCCGCATTCAGGCTCATGTTGCGGTGGGTGCAGATCACCGCCTTGGGCAGGCCGGTGGAGCCGGAGGTCAGCAGGTACTTGGCGTGCTGGTCCGGGGTGGCGGCCGGCGGGGTCGGGTTGGCGCGATAAAGCTGCTGGATGTCGACGTCGCCGGGCCGCGGATTGGCCGAGGCGATCACCGGCAGGCCGGCCAGGACGTCAGCGCCGAGGCCCTCCGCGAACAGGGCCGCGTCCTCGGTGAACACCGCGGCCGGGTTCAGCACCTGGCAGGCGTGGGCCAGGCGGGCCAGGTTCGCGCCCGGCAGGCCGTACTGCGGCGAGACCGGCGCCACCGGCAGGCCCTGGCCCATGGCGGCTTAGGCGATCAGGGCGTGGTCGATGGTGTTGCGCGCCAGGATCAGCAGCGGCCGCTCACCCACCACGCCAAGCTCGCGCAGGCAGCCGGCCAGGGCCGCGATCCGCTGCCAGGCCTCGGCGAAGGTCACGGTGCGCCAGCCCTCGCCCGAACGCTCCGCCAGCCAGATGCGGTCCGGCGCCTCGGTGGCCCACCGCGCGAGGGGCGCCGTGGTGGTCAGGTAGGCGGTCGAATAGGGCGTCGGGTTGGTGAGCACCATCTCCCCGCCCGGCCGCTGCTCCACCTCCAGGCGGCGCGGGGCATAGCGCGGATCCCGGAAGGGGGCGTCGGCGGTGCGCAGCTCGGCGTGCATGGGGGGAGGGTTACGGGCCCCCGGCGCGAAAGGGAAGAGGCCCCTAGCTCGCGAGCAGGGCCTTGAGGCGCGAGGCCTCGGGCTCCCAGACGGTGCGGCGCACCTCGTCGTCGATGGGCAGGCCGTCGCGCTGCATCGTCCAGAGGCGCGCGAGCAGAGGGAATGGGACGGCCGCCAGCTGGCCGGCATAGCCGCCGGCGTCTTTGCGGAAGCGGGCGGCGCCCGCGGCGGGATGCTTGGCCGCCAGCAGGCTGCAGTACCACTCGGCGATGTCCGGCCGGTCGTATTCCAGGCGCGGATGACGGGCGTAGATCTCGCCGCCGGCCTTGAGCACGCCCGCCGGCGTCATCTGCGCCAGGGGCTCGAGGCCGCGCGGCAGGGCGACGCTCTCGCTGATCTTCACGACGACGGCGTTCAACAGGAAAAGCATGACCCACTCCGCGGAGCGGGTCCTTCCTTGCCCGCGCCAGCGGTTCCTCACGCTAGGGGCGGCTGGTTAGCGGAGGCCTTACGGCGGCGCTCCAGCCTGTGGAAAATCAGCCGCGCACGCGGCGCAGCTGGCCTCCGGGTAGAGCCGTTCGGCGGGCGGCAGATTGGCCGGGCGAATTCCGGTCGTCGCACCGGACTTCAGCAGTTCAAATGGATCTCCAAGGTCAAGCTTGGCCGTCTATGACGGATTCTCAACAGTTGCCAAATTGTTCCAAGTTGCATTTCGAAAAACTGCACGTAGTGGGGGTTTCGAATGGTGAAGCTTTATTTGTACGTGACCTTGCTCATGGTCTCGGTCACACAACGCAGTGTTGAATATCTCTTCAACAGGAGATCTCGATGCAGCGCGCACTCTCATTTGTAGCGGCCATGGTGCTGGCCGTGGGCCTTTCCGGCCCCGTCGCCGCCCAGAAGCTGGACGCCAAGGGCAAGTGCCACGACGCCAACGGCAAGTTCGCCAAGATGGAGGTCTGCCAGGGCGCGCCGTCGGCCGCAGGGGCGGCCAGCACCGCCTCCACCGCCGGCAAGTGCCGCGACAAGACCACCAAGAAGTTCGCCAAGTGCGGCGTCGCCAACAGCGAGCCGTTGCCGGCCGCGAGCGCCAAGAAGAAGTAGCGGCCGACCTTAGGCCGCCAGCGTTTCCCGGAACCGCACCGGCTGGCCCAGGCCGGGCGCCACGATCTCGTCGTCGCGCATGACCACGCGGCCGCGGATGATGGTGGCGATGGGCCAGCCCTTGGCCTCCATGCCGTCGAACGGGGTCCAGCCGGAGCGGGTGGCCATCTGGTCGTGGGTGATGGTGCGCCGCGCCTTCAGGTCCACGATGGTGAGGTCGGCGTCGTAGCCCACCGCCAGGCGGCCCTTGTCGGCCAGGTCGAAGATGCGGTTGGCGCCATGGCTGGTGAGGTCCACCAGCCGTTCCAGCGTCAGCCGCCCTTCGGCCACATGGGTCAGCATCACCGGCAGCAGGGTTTGCACGCCGGGCATGCCGGACGGCGAGGCGGGATAGGGCCGGGCCTTCTCCTCGCGGGTGTGCGGCGCGTGGTCCGAGCCCAGCACGTCGGCCACCCCGTTGGCCACGCCGGCCCAGACGCCTGCGCGGTGGGCGGCGTCACGGATCGGCGGGTTCATCTGGGCGAAGCCCTTCAGCCGCTCATAGGCCTCCGGACCCGCCAGGGTCAGGTGCTGGGGCGTCACCTCCACCGAGGCCACGTCCTTGTGGTGGGCCAGGTACTCGATCTCTTCCCTGGTGGTCACGTGCAGCACGTGGATGCGCTTGCCGGTGGCCCGGGCCAGCCGCACCAGCCGCTCGGTGGACTGGATCGCCGACTGGGCGTCGCGCACCTCGGGGTGGCTGGTCCAGTCGCCGGTGCGGGCCAAGGGCCGGCGGTCGGCCAGGCGGTATTCGTCTTCGGAGTGGAAGGCGGCGCGGCGGTGGATGTGGCGCAGCACCTGCTCCACGCCCTCGTCGTCCTGCACCAAGAGGGTGCCGGTCGAGGCGCCCATGAACACCTTCACCCCGCAGCAGCCGGGCAGGCGCTCCAGCTCGCCCAGGAAGGCGGCGTTCTCGTGGGTGCCGCCCACGTAGAAGGCGTGGTCGCAATGCATGCGGTCCTTGGCGCGGGCGAGCTTGTCGGCCAGGGCGTCGGCGTCGGTGGTGGTGGGCTCGGTGTTGGGCATCTCGAACACGGCCACCACGCCGCCCAGCACGGCGCAGCGCGACCCGCTCTCCAAGTCCTCCTTCCACTCCAGGCCCGGCTCGCGGAAGTGGACCTGGGTGTCGATGACCCCCGGCATGACCGTCAGCCCCGCCGCATCGAACACCTCGCCGGCCGAAGCCTGGCCGAGGTCGCCAATCGCGGCGACCTTGCCCCCGCGCACGCCCACGTCCGCCGCGCCCCGCCCCGCGTGGTTGATCACCTCGCCGCCGCGGACGATCAGGTCGTAGGTTTCGGGCATCGGGGTCTCACGCCTTCTTATGGTTCGGTGACTTTCAGGAGCTCGTGCGCCGCGGCCAGCACCTTGTCCACCGGCAGGTCCATCATGTGGCACAGGGCCTGGGACAGCGAGGGGTCGGCGGCGCGGACCTCCTCGAAGCTGCGCGCGCCGCGTACGACCCGGGTGTGCTCGCCCCACGGGGCATAGAGCCGCTCGTCGGACGGGCCGAAGAGGCCGATCGTCGGGCAACCCGCCGCCGCGGCCAGGTGCATGGCGCCCGAATCGTTGCCGATGAAGAGGCGCGCCCGCTTCAGGCAGGCGTAGGCCGTGGGCAGGTCCACTGTCCCCGCCAGGTCGATGAAGCGGTGCAGGGCCACGTCGCGCAGCTGCCGCGTCAGCTTCTCGTCGCCCGGCCCGCCCAGCACCATCAGCCGGCCGCCCTGCAGCGGCCCCGGCTCGCGCAGCAGGCGCATGGCCACCTGGCTGAAGCGCTCAACCGGCCAGGTCTTGCCGATCCAGTTGGCGGCCGGCGCCATGGCCAGGATCGGGCCCTTGCCGACGGTCAGTTCCTCGGCGTAGGCCTCGACGTCAGCGTTGACGAAAATGTGCGGCGCGGCCGGCTCGTCCTCGATCCGCAGCAGTCGCGCGGCCTCCAGCACCTTGTGGGTCGGCTGGGTCGATCGCCGATGCACCGCCCGCTTCTTGGCGCTGAGGAACCGGGAGATGCCGGAGCCGCGCAGATCGACGATCAGGCCCCAGCGGGTGGCGCGCACCTGGCGCCACAGCTCGAACCAGTGGCTGCCGGTCCGCGACTTCTCGAAGACGATCACCTGCTTGAGGTTGGGCACGCCCGCGAACAGCGGCGCGGCGTCGGGCCCGGCGACGATGGTGAAGGCGGCGTTGGGGATCTCGTCCGCCAGCCGCTTGATCAGCCCCGAGGAGAGGACGGCGTCCCCGATCCGGGTGGCGGTGATGAAGAGGATGGGGAAGGCGGCGGACATCGTCGTCTCTATAGGCAAGGCGGGGATGGCGCTCCACCGCCGCCGGCCCCAAATTGTCGGCATGAGCAACACTGTGGCCGTCGCGCACCTGAAGAGCCGCGCCCTGATCGCCCTGGCCGGGCCGGACTGGCGCAGCTTCCTGCAGGGGCTGATCACCCAGGACGTGGAGACCCTGGCCGTGGGCGAGGCGCGGTTCGGCGCCCTGCTGACGCCGCAGGGGCGGCTGCTCTACGACCTGTTCGTGGTGGGACGCGCCGAGGGCGCCTGGCTGGACGTGGAGGCGGCGCATCGCGAGGCGATCGTCCAGCGGCTTTCGATGTATCGGCTGCGGGCCAAGGTGGAGATCGCCCCGGATGAGACGCCGGTCTTCGCGGCCTTCGATCCCCACTCCGGCGAGGCGCCGGCTGCGTCCCCGCCGCTCGGCGAAGCCCTGGCCGCCCGCGATCCTCGGCTGCTGGCCCTGGGCTGGCGGATCTACGGCGAGGCGAAGGCGACCGTCGACGAGGCCGCCCGCGAGGCCCAGAAGCTGCGCCTGGGCGTGCCTGGTCCGGCCGATTGGGGCTCCGACAAGACCTATCCGATCGAGGCCAATTTCGACCTGCTGAACGGGATCGACTTCAAGAAGGGCTGTTTTGTCGGCCAGGAGACCACCTCGCGCATGAAGCGCCGCGGGCAGGTGAAGAGCCGCATGTTGCCGCTGCGCTTCGAGGGCCCGCCGCCCGCGCCGGGCGCCGAGGTGCTGGCCGGCGATCTGCGCGCCGGCGTGGTGACGTCGTCCGGCGATGGCGGGGCCATCGCGCTGCTGCGGCTGGACCGGGCGGAGGGCGCGAGCCTCACCGTGGAGGGCCGCCCCGTGCGGCTGGAGCGTCCGGCGTGGTTCCTAGAGGCCCTCGGCGAAGAAGCCGCCTAGCAGCGCCAGGGTCTCGGCCGGCTTTTCTTCGGGAATGAAGTGGCCGCAGTCCAGGGCCTGGCCGGTGAGGTTGCTCGCCCAGCCGCGCCACACCTCGAGCGGATCGTACCAGGCGGCCACGGCGCCCTTGCCGCCCCAGAGCACCAGCACCGGGCAGGCGATCTTGCGGCTGGCCGCCTTGTCCTCCTCGTCGAGCTTGCGGTCGTGGCCGGCGCCGGCGCGGTAGTCCTCGCACATGGCGTGGATGACGGACGCCTTCTTCGCCGCCGCCACATAGTCGGCCAGGGCCTCGCCGCGGAAGGTCCGCCGCGCATCGGGAAACTCGCCGTCGAAGAAGAACCATTCCGGGTCCGCCCCGATCAGCCGCTCGGGCAGGGGCGCCGGCTGGGCCAGGAACGGCCAGTGCCAGTAGCCCAGGGCGAAACGCCGGTCCGCCCGGGCCCAGATCTCGCCGGTCGGGATGATGTCCAGGATCGCGACCCGCGACACCGCCTGCGGGTGGTCCAGCGCCAGGCGGTAGGCGACCCGCCCACCGCGGTCGTGCCCGGCCACCGCGAACCGCTCGAACCCGAAATGCTGCATCAGCGCCACCGCATCGCGCGCCATGGCCCGCTTCGACGACTGCGAATGGTCGGGCTGACTAGGTGGCAGGCTCGAGCCGCCGTAGCCGCGCAGGTCGGGACAGATCACCGTGTGATCTCGAGCCAGGCCCTCAGCCACATGGGCCCACATCATGTGAGTCTGCGGATAGCCGTGCAGCAGCAACACGGGCGGCCCGGACCCGCCGTGGCGGACGCGCAGCGAGACCTCGCCGACCTCCACCTGCGACAACTGGAAGCCTTCGAAGGCCATCGAAACCACCCCCCTTGTCTCGCGGCCGCGCCTGGGCTCTGAGTGCCGGAATGGCGGGGACTCAGATCATCCGGTGCGAATGGCCGGGCATGGCCGGAAACGACCTCTACGAGGCCTATCACGACACCGAATGGGGCGTGCCGGAATACGATTCCCGCGCGCTCTGGGAAAAGCTGGTGCTGGACGGCTTCCAGGCCGGGCTGGCCTGGATCACCATCCTGCGGAAACGCGACGCCTTCCGCGCGGCCTTCGACGGCTTCGACCCCGAAAAGGTGGCCCGCTATGGCGAGGCGGACCGCGCGCGCCTGATGGCCGACGCCGGCATCGTGCGCTCCAACGCCAAGATCGACGCGGCGATCTCGGGAGCCCAGGTGTTCCTCGACATGCGCGAGCGCGGCGAGGACTTCTCCGCCTTCTGCTGGAGCTTCGTGGACGGCAAGCCGGTGCAGAACAGCTGGACCGCCAAGGCCGAGGTCCCGGCCCAGACGCCCCTGGCGGTGGAGGTCTCCAAGGCCCTGAAGGCCAAGGGCTTCAAGTTCGTGGGCCCGGTGATCGTCTACGCCTGGATGCAGGCGGTGGGCCTGGTCAATGACCACGTGACCGGCTGCTTCCGGCACGAGCACGTGAAGACCCTGGTCCGCTGATGCCTAAGGGTCCCACCCTCCTGCTCGAGAAGGCCTTCGTTGGCGGCCACGTCTGCGGCGTGGACGAGGCCGGGCGGGGGCCGTGGGCGGGACCGGTCTATGCCGCCGCGGTAATCCTCAATCCGCGGAAGGTCCCCAAGGGGCTCGACGACTCCAAGAAGCTCACCGCCAAGGCGCGCGAGGCGCTGGAGGTGGAGATCATGGACAAGGCCCTCGCCTGGGGCGTGGCCTCGGCCAGCGTGGCCGAGATCGCCGAGCTCAACATCCTGCACGCCACGGGCCTGGCCATGCGCCGGGCGGTGGAGGCGCTGAGCCCCGCGCCGGCCTACGCCCTGGTCGACGGCAACTACCGCTTCCAGCTGCCGTGCGAGGTGAAGACCGTGGTGGGCGGCGACGGCAAGTCGAAGTCGATCGCGGCGGCCTCGATCCTGGCCAAGGTGGCGCGCGACCGGCTGATGATCGAGCTGGATGGGCTCTACCCGGGGTACGGCTTCGCCAGCCACAAGGGCTACAACGCCCCCAGCCACATCGAGGCCCTGGTCAGCCTGGGCCCGTGCGAGATCCACCGCCTGGCGTGGCGGCCGGTGAAGCTGGTGCTCGCCGGCCAGGACCCCCGGCTGGTCGCCGACCTGCAGGACGAGCTGCCGTTCGAGGATTGCTAAGGGTGGGGCCCGCTGGGCCTCTATCTTCCCCCTGCAAGGGGAAACCATCCCCGACGCCGAAGGCGAGGGTCGATGGGGGAAGTGGCCTAAGGAAACCTCCCCCATTGTCGCCCGTCCCTGCGGGACATAGGCGACATTTCCCCCGCAAACGGGGGAAGGGGAATTGATCGGCTGAATCAAGATTGACCCGGACGCCTCTGCGCGGCCCGGTGACGCCATGAGCGACGATCCCATCCCCGGTGCGCTGCGGCTGCAGGCCGGCGTCTGCACCAGCTTCGGCTCGCCCTTCAACGGCGGGATGTTGCAGCACATGGCGGGCGACTACGAGGCCGGCGGTCCGGTGCGCCAGCTGCTGTCGCCGTGGGCGGGTGTGGGCGCGCGCCAGTTGTTCGACGAGGCCGTGCCGCTCCGGCTGATCAACGCCTTCAACCACCTGGCCCTGAGCGGCGAGGCGGCCGAGCTTACGGCGGCCTATCCCGCGCCGGACCGGCCGGCCGATCCCGACGCCGCCTGGCCCATCGCCCGCGCCGCGATCGGGCCGCACCTTGAGCATCTCGCCGCCTTTATGGGCCATGAGCCCCAGACCAACGAGGTGCGCCGGGCCGGCTGCCTGCTGGGCGGCTTCCTCACCGTCGCGGCGGAGACCGGCCTGCCGCTGCGCACCTTCGAGCTGGGGGCCAGCGCGGGCCTGAACCTCTACTGGGACCGGTTCCACTACCGCCTGGGCGAGGCCGAGTGGGGCGATCCGGCCTCGCCGGTGGAGATCCCGGTCGACTGGACCGGCCCCCTCCCGCCCCTGGGCGCCGAGGTGCAGGTCGTCGAGCGCCATGCCTGCGACCGGCGGCCCACCGACCTGGCCGATCCCGCCCAGCGGCGACGCCTGATCGCCTGCATCTGGCCCGACCAGTTCGACCGCCTGGCCCGCAGCCGCGCCGCCATCGACCTGGCCCTGGCCCGCGGCGTTCAGGTCGACGCCGCCGACGCCCTGGCCTGGACGCGCGAGCGCGTGGCGCCGCGGTCCGGGACGGCGACCGTGCTCTATCATTCGATCTTCTGGCAGTACCTGCCGGCCGAAACGCGCGCCGGGCTTGAGGCTGCGATCCAGGACATCGGCGCCCGCGCCAGCGCCAGCGCGCCCTTCGCCTGGTTGCGGATGGAGCCGCCCATGGACAACCTCGCGGTGGTGGAGCTGCGCCTGACGCTGTGGCCCAGCGGCGAGGACCGGCGGCTGGCCCTGGTGCATCCCCACGGCGCCACCGTCGCCTGGGAGGCCGACCAGGAGTAGCGGCCGCCGCCACCCCACGCGAGGGGCGAGCTTGTGCGCCTCGATGTTAACGATCCCCGCCTAGGGTCGAGGCTCGGAATTTCGACTGAGCCGTCCATGTTCGCCGTCCTAATGTGCATCACGCAGGAGCATGACCTGCGGCTGGTCGTGGTGGCGGCGCTGATCTGCGCCATCGCCTGCAGCGCCGCCTTCGGGTTCCACCTGCGGGCCCAGCGCGCCGGCCCCTCGGCCATGCGCTGGGCGTGGATCGCGCTCACCGGCCTGGTGGCCGGCTCCGGCGTATGGGCCACCCACTTCATCGCCATGCTGGCGTACCGGCCGAGCCTGCCGATGGGCTACGACCTCGCGGGCACCGCCGCCTCGCTCGCCACCGCCATCATCGGCATGGGCGCCGGCTTCGCCCTGCCGGTGCTGCAGCCGCGCCGGGGCGTGGTCGTTGCTGGCGGCGCGATCACCGGCCTTTCGGTCGGCGCCATGCACTTCATGGGCATCGCCGCGGTGCGCGCGCAGGCCCTGATCGGATGGGACTACCCCTATGTCTGGGCGGCGATCGTGCTGGGCGCCGTTGGGGCGGCCGCCAGCTTCTTCGCCTGCCACCGCCTGACCGGCCGGCGGCAGTGGACCGTGGCCGCCGGCCTGCTGGTGCTGGCCATCGTCGCGCTGCACTTCACCGCCATGGCGGCCGTGAGGCTGACGCCGGATCCGCGGCTGGCGCTGCCGCCGGAGCTGGTCCAGCGCGGGGCCTTGGCCATCGCCACCGTCGGCCTCGCCGCTGTGATCCTGACCTCGGCGGCGGCCCTGATCTGGATGGAACGGGTGGGGCGCCGCGCAACGCTCAGCGGCCTGCGGGGCGCGCTGGACGTGCTCTCCGCCGCGCTGGGCTTCTTCGACGCGCAGGGCCGGCTGGTCTCCTGGAACCGCGCCTACGCGGTGCTTCTGACCCAGTTCGGCCTGACGGTGGAGGAGGGCATGCGTCGCCAGGCCATCGGAGACGCCTGCATCCGCGCGGGCTGGGTGACGCAGGACGCCGAGATCGAGCGCCAGAGCGCCTACTACCACGGCGAGGCTGCGCCGCCGATCCAGGTATGCCTGCCCGATGGCCGCTGGATGCAGCACGAGGCCTTCGTCACCTCCGACGGCGGCGCCGTGACGGTGCTGATCGACATCACCCAGCAACATGAGGCGGCCCGCGCCCTGGCCGAGGCGCGCGACGCCGCCGAGGCCGCCAACCGCGCCAAGAGCCACTTCCTGGCCAATATGAGCCACGAGATCCGCACCCCGCTGAACGGCGTCCTCGGCGTGGCCGACCTCCTCGCCGTCACCGAGCTCAGCGGCCGCCAGCGCGAGCTGGTGGACGTGATCCAGACCTCCGGCGGCCTGCTGAACGCCCTGCTGACCGATCTCCTGGACCTGGCGCGCGTGGAGGCCGGCGTGGCCGAGCTGCGCCCCGAGGCGACCGACATCGCCGCCCTGGTGAGCGCCGTCGGCCGCCTGTTCGCGGCCCGCGCCGAGCAGAAGGGCCTCGAGCTGCGGGTCGAGGTGGATGCGGACGCCATGGGCTGGGCGGCCTGCGATGCCATCCGCCTGCGCCAGGTGCTGGGCAACCTGGTGAGCAATGCGGTGAAGTTCACCGAAGCCGGCGAAGTGGTGCTCTCGGTCCTGCGCGACGGCGATCGCCTGACGTTCCAGGTGCGGGATACCGGCCTCGGCTTCGACGCCGCCGCCAAGGCGCAGCTGTTCGGTCGCTTCCAGCTGGGCGACGACAGCGCCACGCGCAAGCACGGCGGCGCCGGCCTGGGCCTGGCGATCTGCCAGGAATATGTGCGCCTGATGGGGGGCGAGCTGGATTGCGTGAGCGCGCTCGGCCAGGGGTCGGCCTTCGCCTTCAGCCTGGACCTGCCGGCCCTGGCCGAGACGCCGGCAGCCGTTGGGCCCGGGGTCGCGCCGGGGGCGCCGGGCCAGTTCCGCGTGCTGGTGGTCGACGACAATGCGGTCAATCGCCAGGTGCTGGGCCTGATCCTGGACTCGGTGGGGATCGAGCACGCCGAGGTCGAGAACGGCCGCGACGGCGTGGAGGCGGCGACGGCCGGCGGCTTCGACGCGGTGCTGATGGACATCCAGATGCCGGTGATGGACGGCTTCGAGGCCACCCGCCGCATCCGCGGCTGGGAGAAGGACGCGGGCCGGCCCCGCATGCCGATCTACATCGTCTCGGCCAACTGCCTGCAGGAGCATGTGGACGCCGGTATCGCCGCCGGCGCCGACGGCCACATCTCCAAGCCCGTCTCCGTCGCCCAGCTGGTCGGCGCCCTGGAACCCCACGCGGCCGCGAAACTGGCGGCTTAAGGTTTCATTGACCATGGCCGTAAACACGGCCTTCACCATAACGGCCCGAAGATTCAGAGTGGTTTTGCGGATTTTCGAGGGCTCGGGCCATGCGGCTGCCGGTCGACACTATTCTGAGAGGCGATTGCCTGGAGGAGCTGAAGAAGCTTCCTGAGCGGTCGGTCGACCTCGTCTTCGCCGATCCCCCCTACAACCTGCAGCTCGGCGGCCACCTGCTGCGGCCGGACAATTCCAAGGTCGACGCCGTCGACGACCACTGGGACCAGTTCGAGAGCTTCGCCGCCTACGACGCCTTCACCCGCGCTTGGCTGAAGGAGTGCCGGCGGGTGCTGAAGGACGATGGCGGCCTCTGGGTCATCGGCAGCTACCACAACATCTTCCGCGTGGGCGTGGCGGTGCAGGACCTGGGGTTCTGGATCCTGAACGACATCGTCTGGCGCAAGTCGAACCCGATGCCGAACTTCAAGGGCACCCGCTTCACCAACGCGCACGAGACCCTGATCTGGGCCGCCAAGAGCCGCGGCGGGCGGCGCTACACCTTCAACTACGACGCCATGAAGATGGCCAATGACGAGCTGCAGATGCGCTCGGACTGGTCGCTGCCGCTGTGCACCGGCGAGGAGCGCCTGAAGGACGAGGCCGGGACGAAGGCCCACCCGACCCAGAAGCCCGAGGCCTTGCTGCACCGGGTGATCCTGGCGTCCTCGAAGCCCGGCGACATCATCCTGGACCCGTTCTTCGGCACCGGCACCACCGGCGCCGTCGCGCGGCGCCTGGGCCGCCGGTTCATCGGCATCGAGCGCGAGGAGAACTACGCCGCCATCGCCGAGCAGCGGATCGCCAAGGTGATCCCCGCCGCGCCCGACGAGATGGCGGTCACCGGCTCCAAGAAGTCCGAACCGCGGGTGCCGTTCGGCCAGATCGTCGAGGCGGGCCTGTTGCGCGCCGGCGACGTCCTCTACGACCCCCAGGGCCGCCACGCCGCGCGGGTTCGCCCGGACGGCAGCCTGGTGGTGGGCGAGGTCTCCGGCTCGATCCACAAGGTCGGCGCCATGGTCCAGTCGGCGCCCGCCTGCAACGGCTGGACCTACTGGCACTTCAAGACCGACAAGGGCCTGGCCCCCATCGACGTCCTGCGCGCCAAGGTGCGGGCGCAACTGCCGAGCTGAGGCCGCTCTGAAGCTCCGTCTCTGAACCTGGGCCTTGCGCCTGCGCGTTGTGGCTGCAGCGAAGGAGGCGACCATGACCGCCACAGCCCAGGCCTCGCGCCTGATCCCGGCCGATCCCCTGACCGTGTGGGAGACGCTGACCTCCCGCGAGGGGATGAAGGCCTATATGCTGGGCGCCGACGTGGAGACCGACTGGCGCGTCGGCGGCCCGATCGTCATGCGCGGCGAATATGGCGGCAAGCCGTACGAGGACCGGGGCGAGGTGCGCAGCTACGAGCCGCAACGCCGGCTGAGCTATACCCACGCCAGCGGCGCGGCGCCTGGGCCGGAGCACCTGGTGACCATCGAGCTGGAGCCGCGCGAGGGCGGCACGGAGGTCAGGATCGTCCAGTCCAACACCGACGGCCAGGTCACCGAGGCCGACCGCCAGCACAAGGCTGACTACGAGAAGACCTGGGCCACGATGCTGGAGGGCCTGGAGAAGGCCGTGCCACACTGACCGTCAGCGCGAGCCCATGACGAACTCGTTGCCCTCTTCGTCGTAGAAGACGCAGAAGGTCCCCCACGGCTGCTTCTCGGGCGGGCCGCGGAACTTCACGCCGCGGGCGGAGAGCTGGCGGTAGGTCGCCTCCACATCGTCGCAGGCGAAGGAGCCGTTGAAGAAGCTCCCGACCCGGTCGGCGTGGCCGGGCGGGGTGAACAGCACCAGCTGGGTGTCCGCGTCGCCGATGGCCAGTTCGATCCAGCGCTGGTCGCCCATGGGCTGGTCGGTCACCACGTGGAAGCCGATCTTCTCGGTCCAGAACTTCAGCGCCGCGTCCTGGTCGCGGCAGGGGACGCTGGCGAATTTCAGGTGGGTGATCATGGGGCCCTCCGTAGGAGGCCCAGCCTATGCCGCGGGCTCGACTGCGCGCGCAATCGGTCCAATGGATGCTATAGTAGCTGGCATGACGCAGCTCGCCGTGGACCGCTATGTGGTCGAGACACTGATGCGCGACATGGTGGGCCACGACCGCAATCCGTCCGGCTATTTGGTCTTCCTCTGGCTGTGGGCGAAGACCGATGGCGGACGGCGGCGCCATGCCGCCAGCCTGCAGACCATCGCGCGGGAAACCGGACTGTCGAAGTCCGCGGTGCAGAACGCGGTCCGCTACCTGCGCGACCGGCGGCGGCTGATCGCGGCTGAGCGGGACGGACCGACGAGCCCGCCGGTGTACGAGGTCTTCGCGCCCTGGCGGCGGTGAGCGCGGCTGTTCCTTTCCCACGAAGTGGGAGAGGAACATCCTCGCTACAGCAGGTTGGCGAGCCCCGCCCGCGCGGCCTTGAGGAAGACGCTGGGCAGGGCGGCCAGGTCGCGGCGAGGGCTCCAGATCACGCCCTCGGCGTCGCCCTCGGCCCGCAGCAGGCGCAGGGTCAGGGTGAAGTGGGTGAAGCCGTGCTCCACCTCGCCCACGCCTCGCCAGTCGGCGGCCGCGGGCGCATGGGCCAGGGCCTCGGCGTCGCTCCAGCGGGCCGTGCGCCAGTCGCTGGTGGGCAGGGCGAGCATCCCGCCCAAGAGGCCCTTGGGCGGCCGCCGCACCAGGGCCACCTGCTCGCCGCGGGTCAGCACATAGGCCACGCCATGACGATGCGGTCGTTCGGCCTTGGCGCTGCGGCGAGGGTAGCTTTCCGGGGCGCCGGCGGCGCGGCCGGCGCAGGCCTCGGCCACGGGGCAGCGCTCGCACAGCGGCGCCTTGGGCCGGCAGACGGTGGCCCCCAGGTCCATCAGCGCCTGGGCCCAGTCGCCGGGGCGATCGTCGCGCACCAGGGTGGCGGCCAGGCGCTTCAGCTCCGGCTTGGCGTCCGGCAGCGGGGCTTCCACGGCGAACAGCCGCGCCATGACGCGCTCTACGTTGCCGTCTACCACATTGGCGGGGCGGTCGAAGGCGATGGCCGCCACCGCGGCGGCGGTGTAGGGCCCGAGGCCCGGCAGGTCGCGCAGGCCCGCCTCGGTGTCGGGGAAGACGCCGGCGTGGTCGCGCGCCACGGCGCGGGCGCAGGCGAGCAGGTTGCGGGCGCGGGCGTAGTAGCCGAGCCCGGCCCAGGCGGCCATGACGTCGGCGTCCGGCGCGGCCGCCAGGTCGCCCACCGTCGGCCAGCGCGCGGTGAAGGCCAGGAAATAGGGCGTGGCGTGCGGCACCGTGGTCTGCTGCAGCATCACCTCGGAGAGCCACACCCGGTAGGGATCGGCCCGGACGCCCCGCGCGCGGTCGGCCGGCCGCACACGCCACGGCAGGTCGCGGGCGTGAGCGTCGTACCAGGACAAGAGGCGGGCGCGCAGGGCTTCGGGGCTCACACTTTGCCGCCTACCACCGCCGGGCCTCGCGCGGTAGGGTTCGGACCATGCGCAGGCCCCTGCCATCCACCGAGGACGCGCTGCGGATCCTCACCGCCAAGCGGACCCGGCCCCAGCGCCGCCCGCCGCCGCCGGTCGGTCGCAAGCTGACCGCCTACCTCAAGGAGCTGGACGGCAGGTTCGGCCAGGGCGCCAACGGCCTGATGGCGCGCTGGCGGGAGGTCGTGGGCCCCGAAATCGCCCGCCGCACCGAGCCGGTGAAACTGACCCGTGCTCGGGGCGGCGGGCCATCGTCGCTGGAGATCCGGGTAGCGGGGCCAGCGGCGGCGATCATCCAGCACCAGGCGCACGAGATCCTGGCGCGGGTGAACCTGTTCCTGGGGGCGGACGCCGTGCAGAAGCTGCGGATCGTGCAGGGCCCGCTGCAGCGGGCCGAGACGGCGCCACCGGCGCTCGCCAAGCGCCGCGCGGTCCCGCTGGACGCGGCCGCGGAGGCCGAGCTGGCCCGCAGCCTGGCCGAGGCGCCGGACGGGCGGCTGAAGGACTCCCTGGCGGCGCTCGGGCGGGCGGTCCTGCGGCGCGGAACGTCGCGTTGACACACATCCGCCGCGGCCGCATGGCCGGTGCGGACCCGGTTCTACCGCGCGGTTTGTGCGCCGAGGCGGGAATCGGGCTTTAATCCTTCGTTCAGATCTTGCGGACGCCCTGATGCCGAGCCTTTCCCGCCTCTCGATGGCCGCCGCCGCCCTCGCCGCGGGACTGCTGGTGGCGGCGCCCGGCCAGGCTGCGCCGGCGGCGAAAGCCAAGCCCGCCGCCGCGGCCAAGGCGTCGACCTGGCCCAGCGCCCCCGGCGACATGAGCCTCGGCAATCCGGCCGCGCCGGTGCACGTCGTCGAGTACCTTTCGCTGACCTGCCCGCACTGCGCCCACTTCAACGAGACGACCTTCCCGGCCTTCAGGGCCAAGTACGTGGACACCGGGCGCGTCTACTACACGATCCGCGAGCTGCTGACGGCCCCGCCCCAGGTGGCGGCGGCGGGCTTCCTGATGGCCCGCTGCGGCGACGGCAGCCACTACTTCGCCATCGTCGATCAGGTGTTCCGCAGCCAGCCCAAGTGGCAGTCGGGTCAGATCAAGCCGATCTTCCTGGAGATCGCCAAGGCCAACGGCCTGACCGAGGCCCAGTTCAACGCCTGCCTCACCGACGAGAAGGCGCAGGACGCGCTGGAAAAACGCATCCAGTACGCGGTGGAGACCGACCACGTGACCGGCACGCCGACGTTCTTCGTCAACGGCGAGCAGCTGCCCAACGCCAGCGTGCCCGAGCTGGCCGACCTCGAAGCCGCGGTCGCCAAGGCGCAGAAAGCCGGGAGGCGCTAGCACGGTGCACTTCCAGCGGCTCAGGCTCGCGGGCTTCAAGTCCTTCGTCGATCCGACCGAGTTCCGGATCGAGCCTGGACTCACGGGCATCGTCGGGCCGAACGGCTGCGGCAAGTCGAACCTGCTGGAGGCGCTCCGCTGGGTGATGGGCGCCAATTCCGCCAAGGCCATGCGCGCCGGCGGCATGGACGACGTCATCTTCGCCGGCGCCTCCAACCGCCCGGGCCGCAGCCACGCCGAGGTCTCGCTCACCATCGACAATTCCGAGCGCCGCGCACCGGCGGCGTTCAACGACCACCCGGTCCTGGAGGTGGTGCGCCGCATCGACAAGGGCGCCGGCTCCACCTACCGGATCAACGGCCGCGAGGTGCGCGCGCGCGACGTGCAGCTGCTGTTCGCCGACGCCTCGACAGGCGCGAGCTCGCCGGCCCTGGTGCGCCAAGGGCAGATCTCCGAGCTGATCGCCGCCAAGCCGCAGAACCGGCGGCTGATCCTGGAAGAGGCGGCCGGCGTCAGCGGGCTGCATTCGCGCCGGCACGAGGCGGAGCTGCGGCTGCGCGCGGCGGACGCCAACCTCACGCGGCTGGACGATGTGGCCCGCGAGCTGGAGGCCAACCTCGGCCGCCTGAAGCGCGAGGCCCGCGCCGCCGAGCGCTACCGCAAGCTCTCCGCCGAGATCCGGGCGCTGCAAGGCGCGGTGCTCTACGCCAAGTGGGCCGAGGCCAGGTCGGCTGCCGAGCGCCTGCAGGCCGAGGCCAGCGCCGCCGTCCGGGCGGTGGAGGAGACCGCGCGCGCCGCCGCGGCCGCGACCACCCGCGCCGCCGAGGCGGATGCGGCGCTGAAGCCCCTGCGCGAGGCCGAGACCGTGGCCGCCGCGATCCTGCACAAGCTGGCCATCGACAAGGACCGGCTGGACCGCGAGGCCGAGGCGCACGCCGCCGAACTGGCCCGCCTCACCGGCGACCTGGAGCGAATCGACGCCGACCGGGCCCGCGAGGCGCACATCGGCGAGGACGCCGAGGCGGCCCTGGCGCGCCTGGCCCAGGACCTGGAGGCGCTGCAGGGGCAGATCGCCGCCGCGCCCGAGCGCGGGCCGGAACTGGAGGCCGCCGCCGCCATCCGCGCGGTCGAGGACACCGCCGGCATCGCCGCCGCGGCCACGACGCGGGCCGCCCAGGCCGACGAGGCCATCAAGCCGCTACGCGAGGCCGAAACCATCGCCGCG
>Ga0136846_1215030_pt1 | contig 49523 bp, 59 predicted proteins | sample HopSoiMetagenom2_FD_96841 | JGI IMG/M metagenome (GOLD analysis project Ga0136846, IMG submission 96841) | Grasslands soil microbial communities from Hopland, California, USA - 2 Assembly 2016 (version 4) | ecosystem: Environmental > Terrestrial > Soil > Grasslands | place: USA: Hopland...
ATTATGGAACTTGAGGAAGCGGGTGTTCCGCCGGAGGATTTCTCAGTCATAGGCCAAGAAGATACAGAGAAGACTGACAACTTCAAGGGCACGATTGCTGAATCCACCAGCGGAAAAGTAGCCGGTGGCGGCGCTGCAGTCAGTGGAGTGGCCGGAGGACTTGCCGGGCTTATAGCGGGAGCCGTCGCCACGGCCGGTATGTTCGTAGCTGGCCCGGTCGTGCTGCTAGCAGGCCTCGGCTGGGTGGCATTAGCTACCGTGACCGGTGGTGCCGTGGGAGCCACGGCAGGCGGCATTGTCGGCGCACTGGTCGGACTCGGCATACCGGAGGAAACGGCAAAACACCACGAATCTGTCATTAAGGCCGGTGGAGTCTTATTGGGCGTAGAGGATAACAAAGTAAGCGAGCAAGAAGTACAGAAGTGCTTTGAAGCACATGGCGCTGAGCAGCTAGCAGTCATTGAGCACCAAAGTTTACCGGCACGAATCGCGGCGGCAATCACACAGTAATCGGGGAGGGGAGCCGACCATGCCCTACAAGCAGAACAGCGAATTACCTGATAGCGTGACGAACGTCCTTCCTGCTCATGCTCAAGATATATACCGTGAAGCCTTCGACAGCGCCTGGGATGAATACAAAGAGCCGAAAGATCGGCGGGGTGATAGCAGCCGGGAGGAGGTCGCTCACCGGGTAGCATGGCAGGCCGTTAAGCAAAAGTACGAGAAGGGTGACGATGGCAAGTGGCATCCAAGGTCCTAGAGCTGTCCTGTTAGGCAGTAGGAGAAAAGCAATAATACGTAAAGGTATAGGAGTTAGCATTATGGGAATTCTGAAAAGTGTACTGAAGCTCGCAGTCAAAGGGGCGATAAAACGGTAGTTGGCTCATTAAGAGCTGGAGGGGACTGAAGATCGTAGGCAGTAAGGATCAACTAAAGAAACGGGGGTGATTATGAGCCTTATTATCGCACTAATTATAGGTGGATTTATTGGTTGGTTGGCAGCAAAAGTAGCGGGCCGTGAAGAAGGTGTTATCGCCAGCGTCATCATCGGCATCGTTGGATCGATTATTGGTGGTCTGCTATCAAGTCTATTGAGCGGTGGCAGTCAAGCCTATCTATCATTTTCATGGGTTGGACTCGCCTGGTCATTTGTCGGTTCTCTAATACTCGTATTTCTGCTTAATGCCTTTCAGCATCGATCTCACCACACGAACGCTTAAACACAAGGAGAATACTTTATATGGCAGATATTGACCAAACAACTATGCAAGACCCGACTGAACAGTACCCCAAGCCACCATTTGATAAACAAACGCAGTCAGAGCCCGGACTTGCCAAAGACATGAATCCCAAACCCGACCACGGGGAAGAATCCTACGAGGGGAGGGGTAGACTAACCGGCCGTAAGGCGTTAGTAACGGGAGCAGATTCAGGTATTGGCCGAGCGACCGCTATAGCATTCGCCCGAGAGGGGGCAGACATCATACTGTCCTATCTACCTGAAGAAGAAACCGATGCCCAGGAAGTGGTCGAGCTCATTACGCAGGCTGGTCGCAAAGCCGTACCATGCCCCGGTGACATCACTGACGAGGGGTTCTGTAAAGAACTCGTTGAGACTACTGTCAAAGAACTTGGTGGTATCGATATACTTGCGAATATCGCAGGCAAGCAGCGAGCGGTCGAAGATATAGCTGACGTTAGCACCGATCAGTTCGACAAAACATTCCGTACCAATGTATATGCCATGTTCTGGCTCTGTAAATATGCGATCCCACATATGCCAGCGGGGGCGACTATTATAAACACTGCCTCTATCCAGTCGTACCAGCCCTCACCGACGTTACTCGATTACGCTTCGACTAAAGCAGCCGTTGTGGCGTTTACAAAAGCTTTAGCGAAACAACTAGCTGATAAGGGTATCCGCGTTAATGCGGTGGCGCCAGGTCCGGTCTGGACACCCCTGCAGCCGAGCCACGGTCAACCAGAGGAGAAAGTCCCAGATTTTGGTAGTCAGGTGCCACTTGGCCGTCCGGCGCAACCAGCAGAACTTGCACCAGCGTATGTGTTTTTTGCGTCACAGGAATCGAGCTATATTACAGCAGAGGTACTAGGGGTTACGGGCGGCAATCACTTGCCATAAGTTTGCAGTCGGTCGGACAGTTCAGCTAAGCAGTTGTCTGCACGTTTACTGGCTAGTTGACTCATCACCTATAAATACTAAAGGATACGTTTATCATGGCACACACCAACCATGCAGCATGGCAGGGGTATCTCACGTTAGGAAGGTTGGGTATCCCAGTCCGGCTCTATACGGCTATTCAGTCAATCCGGCCCCGATTCGTACAATTACATGAAGCGGATGGATCACCCGTCGAACGTGAGCTGCATTGCCAGATAAAACACCGAAAAATAGATGCTTCGGAAGTAGTGCGTGGTATTGAGTATGAACCGGGGCGCTATATCACTTTTACCGATGATGAACTGACCACCAGTAAAAACTTGTCGAGCAAGGCAATTAGTATCCTACAGTTTTGTGAACCGGAAGCCATACCTACTCTGTACTTTGATAAACCATTTTATATTGTACCTTCCAAAGGTGGCGAACGCGCCTATGCTCTAATGCGTGAGGTGTTGGATCGGCAGCACAAGGTAGCAGTTGCCCATTTCGTCATATACGCTCATGAGCATATCGCGGTGCTTGGAGTTCAGGGCGACGTTATAGTACTCCAGCAATTGCATTTTGCCGCTAAGATTATTCCGAGAAATACACTCAAACGCCTGCCCTTCCGAAACTCGCTCCGGCAGAGTTGGAGGCATTGAGCATGGTAGTAAAACGATTCAGTGGCCCATTATATTTAGAAGACTATCATGACGCATACAGCGAACAAGTTCGTGAACTGGTAGAACGTAAAACCCAGGGATTACCGAGCAAACGGTATGAACGAATCGCTCCCCAGACTACGCGTGAGACTGAGATCGTTGCTGCCTTGCAGGATACGATGGGCGGCAAAAGCTTACTGCCGCCTGGCAGTGCCTGATTATTTCGCTGCTTGTCCATCCAACGGTACGAATAAAGAGACGAAAGAATTTCCTTAATGCAGCTTTGAAACCATGGTTTTAATAGGCTATATGTTATCTTAATGTCGGCTCATATGACCTGTAGTTAAGCTAGCCTTAAGCAAATGTGTCATCCTCCCCATACCGTTTGGCAATAAACGTCTGTGTTGACCCTTTACTGCTTACTTTCTGCAAGATGAACCAATGCCGCAAACTAGGGAATCACTTAACGAATGGAGCTTTTACCCGCTTGGACAGCAAAAGATAAAAGATATTAATGATATTTGGCAGTATATCCACAATGGTACCGAAATGAGATTTTTCTCCCGCCACATGCCAAATAAGGAGAACAACGGGCCATAGAATACTTAGAACAAGGCCGCAGGCGATTGCCGCCTTCATTTTCTTAAAGGCCAAGATCAGGAAGACTACTCCTAGGGCGGCTAAGATTAAGTTCGGTATGTCGTATACTAGTAAACCGCTTAAAGGCAGAGAGAAATCTTGTGTCTTTGCAAGGGCCGGATTGTTATATAAGACATTAGAGCCACCTGTTAAGACAAGGCCATGAACCAGCTGATAGACCATAACGAACAGGTAGACTATTAAAAAGCCCCTGATGAGTTCAGCCGTTCCTGGCTATCAGCTTTTTTTGAGGCTTCTGTTTTTATATGTCAGACCTATAGCGCTTTCAAGATGCATTTAGTATGACGGAAAGCGATGAGATAAAAGGCTCAAGGGATAAGTGTCGAGAAAGAATAGTTGATATCCATCCGTTTTCGACAGCTCGCTATAGATTATAATAGTGGCAGGAGGTTTCTATGCCAGACAACCAGCCGAGCAAAGAGCAACTAGAGAAGCTGGCCAAACAAATTAAAGTTGATCAAGCTAAGGTAAATCCTGCTGAAAAGCGGGTAAAGTTAAACACGCCTTTCAGGAAAGCCGTTAAGAAGATCTCCCAAACTCCGCCACCAAAAAAAGAGGCCAAATAGCCTCTTTTTCATTTTGGTAACGTCAAGTATATAATTGCCATCTTTAATGTTATACTAATACAATGATATCTCGAATCAGCAACCATCTCCAAACAATGACGACGCTATTGTCCTAGCCCGCCTTGGTTTTCGCTGATTCAAAAAGCTCTCGCCTAGGTGGCGGGAGTTTTTGTTTATCTCGAAACAAAACTTCCTCTAGGACCAAAAGTAGGGATCAAACCTACTAACCTATGGAGTTACTAAATGAAATACTTTGTATTAAAACAAGATAAGCAAGTAGTCGAGATCAACGACTACCTCAAGCAGCCTGACATCAATCCCGAATTTGCCCGGTTTATTCGGCGTGAGGCGCTACATGAAGTGCTGGTTGAACACTCCAACGACAAACCAGTCTATTTGCAGTATGCCAACAAACTCGGTTTCCGCTGGGAGCAAAACGCCGACATTGGCCATGTGCAGTACGACTACAAAGCCAACCTCATGCGCCGGTTAGTACAAGACTATGCCCGCCAGCTCGTATATGAGCTCGGTATGCCAGTGTATGAAGTGAATGGGGCAAACATGTTTAATCTAAATCACCCTGTCGTTGGGGCATATGCCTCATTGTTTGGCGATAGGCTATATCAATTCAAGTCTGGCGACAACGATGTAGTCATGAGCTATGATGCCAGCTATCCGCAGTTCAATCTGGCAGCCAAAGCGCCGCTCAGCTACAAGCAACTACCATTCGCTCATTTCTCAATATCTGATTGCTACCGCCACGAACAGAGCGGCGAAATGATGTTGCTTCTCAGGCAACGCCGGTTCTTCATGCCAGATATTCATCCCTACTTTAAGGACGCAGCCGAAGCCTTTGCGTGGTTCCCTAAAATGCAGGAGAAGATTGTTAGCGCAGCTAAAGACGCTGAGCGGGAGTACCAAGTCGTCATCGAAGTGCCTTCTGAAAAGCTATGGCAAGAGTATTTAAGCCATATCGAGCAAATCCCCGGGCAGCTTGGCGCTGACGTGCTTGTAAATATCCTGAAAGATGGCGTTGACCGCTATTGGGTCGTAAATGTCGATTACAAGATTATTGATAAGCTGGGTCAGGAACGAGAGATCGGTTGCATCCAGGTAGACATTGGCAACGCACCGCGCTTGAATATCCATTACGTAGACAAGGATGGCAGCAAAAAGCACCCAGTCATCATTCACTCAGCTATTCCGGGCGGTATTGAGCGGTATCTATACCTGCTATTCAATGACTTTGAAGAAAAAGGCCTGCCGCTTTGGTTGCAGCCGGTGCAAGTTCGACTGTTGCCTGTTGGCGCAGCATTTGTTGATGCTAGTCTAGAGTTAGCCAAAAAATATGCCAACCTGCCACTTAGAATAGAGTTAGATGACCGCAGTGTGAGTTTGAGCGCCAAACTCAAATCCGCCCACCAAGACCTCGTGCCGCATAAGATAGCAATCGGGCAAAAAGAAATTGATGGGGGTTTCGCAGAATTAGAAGCGCTCATACAAAAGCTCGCCAAAGAGGTTGAGGGCAAGCCGTTTATTCGACGGGAGTGGCCGGCGGAAGTAAGCAAACAACTCTAAGCTAACACTACAAAAATTGCCCCACGCTATCCGTAACTTGCGTTAGGTATACGCCGGTCCGTCCAGTTCGTTCTGCGCCATTTTCATTGCTTAGCGCCACAAGGCACAGTCCAGTTAGCAATCGCGGAAGTGTTGAATAGCTCTCCTTACTAGGTCGGATCTACTAGTCCGCCAATATAACATAGGTGTTCAGACTACAGAAGCAAACAGCCCTTCATGACTGCTATACTACGAAATATGAATACTGAACCTGAGCTTTCAGCAGGAGAAGCGTGCCGCACACATTCGCTTACTAACGAAGATTTTGCGCGCTTATGCAACCCGGATGGAAGCCTAAAAAGCCAACCACAAACGACCACTTTTAGTTTGAAAAATAATCCGTCCAAAACCATTACCGTAAATAATACGGTACTATATGTTTCCGGTGCGCTGCTTATCACACTCCTAATTGGCGCTGCCTCACTAGTTATTCGACGCCGTAATAAGAAAAAGAAAATATCATAGATCGTACTGGTCTGCAGATGAGATTCTAGAGCCTACGTATTTTTTATATATCACCATCGACGCCTTTAAGGTCAAAAGTTATATTACCTGCATTAGTCCCGGCCAAGCAATTCCAGACTAAAAAGACCGCGAGCTTACGGTCTTTTTAGTCTACCTAAGCTTCAGTCCTTTACACTTCTACGAACTCATAAATCATACTGCGTGTTCCTGGGCTCATCTCGGACACCTTAGCCGCTTCAACTGCCGCCGCTTTCCCTTCAGGCGATTCGAAATCTCGCTTCAGAGATTCCATATCATCCCAATCAATTTCGGCCACCATATAATACGGCTCACCGCTTTGACTAGGCATCACATCACGACTGACGGTATAACGACGCACACCCGGCATTTTCTTAGCGAGGGGGGCAACTACTTCATCAAAGTGTTTATGAAACGCCTCTGCATCATTAGGCTTGTTATATAAGACAAGTAAACGCACCATACTTAATTCTCCTCACCAGTTACTTTTATTTCGTACCGGACCATTGTAATCTCATGAGCGGCTCCTTTGTTTACTCACATACTCTAATGTACCAGGTCATTAGGAAAAGCCAAGTAACCTGGTAATGGTTATTTTTTGATCGATAGCTTCAGGCGCAAACCCTGGGATGCCCTACAAGACGGAATATGTACAGCGGCCAGGTATCCCGCTGCGAACTTGGCTGTTAAGCTGTAGGGTATGGGAGATGAACCATTAAGCCCAATAGCACGCGAATTGCACAAAATGTCACAAGCCGATCAAGATATGCGCATGAAGGCACAGGCCAACATGGACGAGTGGGATAATTCTATCGACGCTCGTAACACAGCTCGACTTAAAGAAATTATTGCCGAGATAGGATGGCCTACAATTTCGAAAGTTGGAGCGGAAGCTTCGCAAGCAGCCTGGCTCCTCATACAACACGCATACGCCGAGGCAGACTTTATGAAACGGTGCCTGGAGCTAATGAAGCAAACGCCTCATGATGTACGGCCAGCTAATATTGCCTTTTTGGAAGATCGTCTGCTCACCATGGAAAATAAACCACAAGTATATGGCACGCAGTTTCGTAATGTTGGCGACGGCTGGGAGCCGTTCCCAATTGAAGACCCGAAACATGTCGATGAACGACGAGCTAGCGTAGGACTTAACACTCTTGCTGAAAATGAGGCGCGAATCAAAGCAACATATACCACTTGAGGCGAAATGAGAGCGATGAGTCATGGCTAAGGAGCTCTAGCGTATCATTTAAAACACGCGCCGACGATGAGTCCCATGGAGACAAGCGTAACGAAGCGATTGCCCATGTTTATATACAGCACCGACCTGTCACGCGGTTCAAACACACCATGAGCAAGTATTGTTGTTGCACCAAAGCCCAACCAGACCAGGAGCGCGGTAACGAGGCCGCCCTTTAACCCGCTGCCTCCGCTATAGGCATGGTAATACGCAGTAAAAAGTGAAAGCACGTAGGCAGTTACCGCATAGACCACTACAAGCACGCCAAGAGCACCCTTCGTGCGCGCCTTCATAGCCTTATCGGTCAGACCAATGGCCTTCATCCATGGCGTACCAAATAGGAACGGACTATACCATAACCCGCCTATAACCATTGCAGCAGCCGTACTTAATAACACTCCTATGAACGAGATATGAATAGACACGTTACACATCCTTTCGGGCGGCACAACAGGCCTGCCTTATATATACTGCAAGCTCCATGGTTGCATCCGAGGGAGCCACGCTAAACCCCAAAAGCTTCATACACTTCTACGGTGCCTTGGCCACTTAGAACGCCGGGTGCGTTTTTCGCCATTTCGAGCGCTTCATCCAAATCCTCTGCTTCGACAATGGAAAAACCCGTAAGCAAATTATCCGCATCCTTTGCTCCAGACTTGCTAAGACTTTTACCGCCGAATTTAAAAGCGTCACCCCTGTCAATAAGTGCGGGCCCCATCGATCCTAGAAACTCACCCCATACATCCATTACTTTCTTAACTTCTTGTTCTGGCAACTTACTCCAGTCGTAAGCTTCATTTGCTTTGTAGATAAGAACGTACTTTGACATACCTATAACTCCTTCTCTTTGTGCTAATAAGCTCACTATAGATCCACCGGAAGAATTACAAAACGTAGAAAACACAACAAACTGCAAGACAACTTTGACAGACTGCTATGAGTAGTACTTCACAATGGCACGAGCCGCTCCTTGCTTGTAATGATTCCAAACTCAAGGGCCTGCCCTGCTAGGATATATTCTGTCGTTTAATCGTAGTGTCATGCTACGAAGCATGACCCCCTCATGTCATCCGGCAGCTACATTAGCCCCCTGCAATTACTCTATGCCAGTAAATTCGGCCATGGTTTATAAGTAGATGATACGTCTCAAAAATTTGTAGCCATGGCATCTTCCTATGACAATAGGTAAGATAGATATATGGATATGCCCACTGACGGCTCGCTACAGAAACTCCAAAAATATATTTGGGAAATGAACAAGCTTCGCGGTTTCAACACGACAGACCCAAGCAAAAAGCTCGTAATGCTCCTTGAAGAAGCTGGCGAGCTGGCTAAGGCCACTCGCAAGGTTGCAGGTTTGAAGTTCGCCGATAATACTCAGCAAACAGACATACGTGAAGAATTGGCTGATGTGCAAATAGTTCTGCTTGGCCTTGCAACCATGCTCGGTGTTGATATGCTTGAGGCAGTCAGAGAGAAAGAGGAGAAGAACCGGAAACGGGAATGGAAGTAGCATTGCCTGCAATGCATCATCAGCCCAGGGATGATTACTTCACCTTGGTATAGCTCGAGCTCCTCACCCGTTAGGCCCGAACACCCTACTATCCTCTCGGTTCAATATCGCCTTTCTTCGCTGTCAGCATCGTAATTGTAAGATCAACCCTCAACTACTACGCCGACATCCGCATCAACAGACACTAAGTCGCCATCCTTAAGTTTCGTGGTAGCATCACCCGTTCCGACAATACATGGCTTATGTAATTCACGGGCGACGATGGCAGCGTGCGAAAGTATACCACCTTGGTCTGTGACAATGGCGCTCGCTTTTTGCATCAGCGGAACATAGTCAGGAGTGGTTACTGCACAAACGAGCACTCCATTCTCTGGAAAATCTATGTCTAGGTTATCCGGATCAACGATACATACCTCACCTCGTGCCTTGCCCGAGCTACCTGTTTGCCCGGTAACTATGCCGTCGCTTTTTGGCGATTCTGTCCTCAAGGTAACATCTTTATATATATCGCCAAGATATTGGCTATAGTCTATGTACCAGGTACCCAGGGAAGATTCTGTCGTTTCAAAGTAGCCAGCCAGGTAGTCATGCTCAAAAGTTGCATGAAGCATCTCGCTCAGTTTGTTTTGCCGGGAACGATCGGGCACATATATAAACTTAGAAATCTTTTTCAGGTGTTCAAGTGCCCTGTCGTTATGCGGAGTAATAGACCAGGCCTTAAAATCATATCTAAATACGCTTGGCGCTGCGGCGTCATGAAAACCCTGAGTAAGCTGGTGATGCCCACCGTCAATAATTTCACCCTGGATACCATGTTGGTTGACTATAAATATAGTTGCCCATAATGAGTCCGGTGCGTGAGGGATAAAATCTGCCCGGTAGTCAGCTGGGTCAATCTTTTGCTCCTTAAACCATGCATACGCGTCTGTTGTTGTCTTCCCGCGCATGCGAAGTTTCGGTAGCCCCTCCTTCTTAGGCATTAGCCTTAATGCGCACAACTCAGCTCCCCGCTCTTTAAGGAAGGCCATAAACTTCTGGTTGTCTTCGCTTAGTTCAGTCGCTTCAAATTGAGTGGGCTTGTCAAAAGGAAGGCCTATGACTTCATGCAACACTTTTAAGCGCTCACGTTTATCGTTATCTTCTTTTCGAATAAGCGTGGCGTCGGAATGTTTAATATCTTCCAGCCATTCGGTCAGGGATTTCTGCGTTTTTAGTAATTCTGCGAGCTTATCGTCGGCCATGGTATCACCTCCTTCGTTTAATAATTCTATCTCATGGGTGCAGTAGGGTAGTTATTGGACGGCACTGCAAAACATAGAGGGTGTTGCCTTTAATTGCCCATTCAACATCTACAGGGTACGCGAAGAATTTCTCAAGTTTTACCGTCAGCTTATACACGTCATCAATCTGTTCCGCTGACAATTTTTGTGCGCTACCCTTATCGCCAACGTCCTCCCAAATATTCTCTCCAGCCTCACTCTTTATGCGCATCCTCTTTTGCATGGCGACATGTTTTTCGGCTAATTGTCCGTCTTCCTTATTGACGATATAGGTGTCGGGGGTGATTTCGCCAGAAACCACAGCTTCTCCTAAGCCAAGCCCTGCTTCTATCACAACAAGCGCTTCATTTCCAGAGACAGGGTGTGCCGAGAAGGCCACCCCACTGATATCACTATCGATCATCTCCTGCACTATTACCGCAATTCGCGAACTTTTGATTCCTTTTTGCAAGGCATAAGACTGAGCACGTTCAGTATTAACGGACTTCCAGCAACTCTTCACTTTTTGCACTAATTCATTCCGGATGCAATTAAGAAAAGTGTCTAACTGCCCTGCCCATGCCGCATCTATGCCATCTTCGTTGATAGCGCTTGAGCGAACGGCTACGAAACGTGCATCCAGCTCATCAAAAGAATGCATCAATACGTTTTCGAGTTGGGGAGTCATTTTATTGAAAGCTTTCGCAGGCAACACAAAACCATCCGGGACTCGAAAGCCCGTACGCAGCATCGTGCCGAGCGCACTGGCCTTACCCCCTACTATGCTAATGTCGCTTGCATCTCTCAGCCTGACTAATAACTGATCTCTCATACTTGTCTCATTGTACAAGCATCCCAGTGGAGCGGCGTGTTGTTTTATGGGAAACAGTTACGACATCGTTACAGATAAGAAAAGCGTTTGCATTTCGACATCTTTCATCTGTTTAGCGCTCTAGTCCTGCGCGGCGGCCATGTATCTCGCTTTGAACCCCATATATCATCAAGTCTAGAGCTTGATCAAAAAAGTCGGTAGTTCCTTTGAACTTTCTGGCGGCGTCAGCTAATTTTCGCTTCATCTCCGGTGAGAAATAGTCTCCTACCGACGCTCCGGTTTCTTGTATTTCCTCTGCGCTAGGCGAGTTCTGCTCTTCAATAACCGAACCATAGGTGTATACCAGCGCTGTCGCAACTAGATTACCAGCTGCAACAACATCGAAATCATATGTCTCGCACAATACGCTCAGCATGTGCGCGCCCAGTTTCGCATACGTTTTTGCGCGCCTAGGGTTAACCCCTGCTGCAACTAAACCGCCGTCGCGATAAATAAGCAGTGCTCCCCGCACACCATGTACTATGCGCTTGAACCATACCTGCCACATTTCTGCATGTCTCGGCTCGGGCATATTCGGGAACTGAGCACGCAGCATTTCTTCGGCCATTTCATCCAACAAATCACGTTTATTTTTGACGTGCGTATAGAGGGAGGCGGCCTGGATATGAAGCTCCGACGCCAGTTTGCGCAGTGTCAAGCCGTCTACGCCGCCGCGCTGGAGGATTTCTAAACCTTTGATTACTATGTCTTTTCGCTGCAACGTCATAGATCTCACCTATTAGCTTGACAGTATAGCACATAACGAGGTAATATCCTAACATCGTTAGGCTAACAGTGTTAGGAAAGGGGGCACAAATGAGTGAAAATAATGAGAAAACATTGCCGGCGCAAGCACACAAAGCCATGCACCGAATTCCAGGTATGCCGAAACACAGTGAGGCGAAACGTCTCAATAGCCGCGGAGGACTACCGAACCGGCCGCTGCGAAGAGCGCATACTCGTCATCCAAACCGCAAACCGAAAGTGTTGGTAGGTTGGCAGCAAAAGATTGCCAGATTCTTTGGTGCGGAGCAAAAGTAATGTCCAAGGGCTGTGCCGACCCCCACTCGCATGGAGGCCATGCAGGCGTTTACAGGGCATCAGAGCGACGAATAGGAAACTAAAAAAGCGAGTAGCGCCAGAACGACAATAAGTAGCTTCACTGTCAAGGCAGGATCTTAGTGGGGTAGAGTTGTCCGTTTTATAGCGGCAGCCCTTTGTGCAGGCGTTTAGTTTGACTAAACCCAACCTCTGTAGTATCTACTATTTCATGCCTCGAAATATTCTAATTATTGCCGGTATGGCCAGCAAAGGAGCTAACTTGGCGCCTTTATCTCTCCTTGCTTCGCTTCATCAAGGAGAGGACGTTCACTACATTGACGGAGGCGAGAAAACTGATAACGGCCTCGTAGCAACCTCGCCTTCCGATCAAGCGCGTATAGTAGACAAAATCTTGGATGGATCAAGAAATACCCGCTCACTCATATACACTCAGAGCCTTGGCGCGCTAGCGGCCGTTCGCTACTTAGAGCATAGTTCGAATACTCAGGTCCAAGCAGTTGCCATTGCTCCTCCGCTACCAGATCCGTTGAAGCTCTTACACCATTCACGCATAGTTAGTAGAATGCACCAGGTTAAAGGGAAATATATGATGCCAAGCTACTCGTTTGCGCTTGGCGCCAGTGGCCCGAGCGCTTTAGCCCCAACTCCGATTGATGTTCGTATTGACGATTCATACTTTGCAGACGTTGCCGCCAACTCTAGAGACTTTTTAGAGCGAGTAAAAAGACTTTTAGAAGATAGGTTGCTAAAATTGGTTTTACCAACAAGGGACTGGAATAGTGAAGCGAGTAATTCGGTAGCAGGTCTTCAGGGTGTTTTCACTGTTGACGGCACACACTCCCTTCACTCCACTCCAGAAGACATGGTTAATACCGCCACAGAAATATACAATATAGCAACATTTCCAACCGACGTAGTGTATAAGCCATCGACTTAATGAAAGCGAATAATCGTTAATAGGGATATCTTCATGGTAAAGTTATTAGTATGTCCTCCGGTTCGTCGAATGAGCGTCAAAAATTGTTGAGCAGGCTAACAGCAACTATCCGCGAAGAGATGCGCCTGGCTATAGCCTGGAACGATGCTGCCGCTACCTTCGCAGGGATTTATCCCACGGACGCAGCCATCTTGTTTTTTCTATACGAAAACCAAGCTGCCACCGCCAGCCAAGTAAGCAAAATAGCAGGCCTCACGACCGGCGCAACTACTGCTGCACTGATCAGGCTTGAAAAAGGCGGTTTTATCAGTAGAGAGCGCGACCCGCATGACAAGCGCCGTGCCATTATTCGTCCAAAACAATTGCCGAAGCAATTCCAGGCTATCCGCAAACTTTCCGAAACTGAATTACAAAGCATTCTAGAAAATACGAGCAACAGCGCTATTCAAGATCTCATTACACATCGTCAGCAAACTAACACCATGCTCACCCACATCATTGAAGAGCTAGCGGCTACCTCTTCGCCATAAAGGCGCTTAGGTAGCTACCCGCATAAAATAAAGGAGAAAAAGTGAGTAACACGGCAGCAAACATCCAGGTCATAGAAGATTGGCTAGAAGCGCACAATCGTGATGATGTCGAAGGTGAATTAGCTTTTTGGGACGACCACGCCGAGATGACTATTGTACCGACCGGGAAAATCTACGACGGCATCGATGAACTGCGTGAAGCAGCAAAAATGGCAGTTAAATCGCACGGCCGCAAAACGCTCACTCATATTTTTGCCGATAACGATTGGGTTTGTGCAGAATACACTGTCGTTTCTCAAGTGCAAGGCCCCATGGACGCGCATAACATCAAGATACCGGCAGGTGTTACGAAAGAAATCACTTTACAGATTTGTTTTTTGGCTAATATTCAGAATGGCAAGATCATTCGTTCCCGCGAATATTGGGACAGTGGCAGTATGATGCGCCAACTTAGCGCATAAAGCCGCGGCATTCGAGCCATAGGAGTTGGACAGAGATACTTAGAAAGTCTTCCGGTTTTAATAGCCTCACCCGAGATTTTCTTGCAACCCTGGCCCCATACTCATTGGCGCCCTCTAGGTTTTTCGTTAGCCAGCGTTCCAATTATTTAATTGCCAAGACTACGCCACCTTGGTAAAACTGAATCGCTTACCCTCGTCCGGCCAGATACTATCGAAATAGGAGTGTGCGGGATCATCGAGCAATGGTTCGCCTATGTCCGGGGATTTTTTAATTATTTCGGTAACAGCGGGAATATCTTCGTTGAGAACAGGAAACAATGCCACATGGCCAGCGGGCTTAGCAACGCGTATAATGTCCGCCATAAGTGCCGGTATATGTTCCGTTGGGACATATTGCGGGACCGAATGCAACCCTAGAATCGCATCAAAGGTATCGTCCCGAAAAGGAAGATAATTATACTGCGTCTCGGACTGTCCGCCCGCTCCATCGTGCTGCAGCGCTACAAAGCCACCGCAAACAGCCGCTTGTCGAAAGTAGGGATGGCCGTTCATAATCTCGGTTGGATATTCATCTTTCTTATAGATAAAGCTGCTTCCTTTACGACGGCCACCCCAACGAATTGATTCAAGATGCCGCTCTCGTATTCCATATCGCAGAAGCGGGTCTACGCTAACTGCATATATGTCTGGACGCGCCTCATTAAGTTGCCGCTCAAACCGCCGCGTCGCACCAGGTCCGATAACCAAAAGCCGTGCCCCGGCAGGTAGTTCGGCTGCAGAAAAACCGAGGAGAGTTTCATGGACGGCGAGCGTCCGGTCTTTATGACAGTACGTAGTATAGTTGGGTCCCGCGCTGAGGCGAGTTAGCTCTGGGATATAAGGGGGCTCTGTGCCAAATGCCTCTTCGAACGCGCTCATAAGCTAGTTACTGCCAATTGGTCAATTGGCAGTCTACCCCTCTTGGGTCGAGGTGGTGGAAATAATCGACTTCACCAGCATTTTCTATTGCTTCATGGCTCATGATACATTGTCTCAAGATTATACATACTATTATAACATAATTACACTTCGACGGAAACATTCCCTGCCGATTTCCGCCTATACATCCTTATTAAGGATGTATCTGACGTGTCTAATAAAATGTCAAAGAACTGACTATCTCTCAATCGTAGATAGCAGTCGTAACGATAATCGATATGGTCGTAGCGTTGCTTAACGAGAGGCTCTGGAATTCGGAGCGACACGTCTTTTTGAGATTCCCGCTCGTATAGACGCCTAACAGTCTCGTCGTAGGTGCCCACATCTACGCGTATCGCTAAGTCAAACTTTGAACTCGTGATAGAATTAATAACGCCCGTCCCTTCGAATATGACAACCGACTGGCTAGTTATTGGGATATCAATCGTCCCATCAAGATTCCCCGATTCTCTGCTATAGGCTCCAGATAGTTTAAATTCATAAGAGTCATCGCCCGCCTGGAAGAAGTCAAAAATGTTTGTCTGGGCAGCCGTAATCTTTTCATAGTCACAAGCTACCTCATCGTATGTGGCGATGTTATATGTTGCTTGCATAGCTTTCTCAACCTCTTGCGCTCTTGCCTTCCGCGGACTCATATACCAGTCGCCATGAATAACCACGCAGTCAAGACCGTGCTGGACTAACCATTCATGTATTTTAGAGGATATATACGACTTACCGGCTGTTACAGACCCATCGATACCAATCATAAGTGGAGGCTTTAGCCCTCCTTCTCCAGGCAGGATTGCTTCAATAACACCGCCCGGATCTAGGGCCTCTTCTAAGATTAGCCCCTCTTTTCTTATGAGATCCGCGAGTGTAAACTCCTGCTCTTGGTAGTCGCTCATTTATAGAGATCCTCATATAGCATATTGAGATGTCTGGTCCCTAGAAGGAATACGCCTACCGCATTTTTTGGTGATTTGTCCAAGAGGAGCCGGTGGGGAATATCAGATAAGTAATGTATCGCTTCTGCAAATAGAATTCTCTCCCGCCAATATGGCTCATCTTTAATAAGCTCCCTAAATGCTTCATTTTTTGAAATGTCCTCAAAGAAAGAATCGTTTAGATCTTGTAGAGCTTTCTTGCCGCCACCCGTTATATCAAGACAAAAAGCGCCGCTAGCGTCTTCGCTAAGTGCAAAATCCCCAAGCATAATTTGCCCAAAGCCGCTCAAAGTAAACTTCAGTTTACCAAAGTCGTATAGAGGGTCCCAGTTGCCGATGTGGCCCCGATTGTCAATTAGTTTGTAGGCTCTTGCTTCGTCATCAAACACTATATTTAAGAACGTTAGGTCACCATGGGCGCAAAAACTCTCCGTTCGTGGCCTCAGTATCCGTGCCAAAGAACCATTGGCCCTAATGCTGGCTATGATCTCTAGGGGATTTCGATAAGTAGCCCCATTTATCCGAAAATCTTTTCTTTTTATCAACTCTGGTAGTGAAGTTAGCTTAGTCGTAGGAAAATCTAGTTGGAAATCGTCACACTTTTGGAGAAACCGTATTCTACCCTCAGCCCGGCGCAGGTAGTAATCTTCTAGCTGTTCCAACGACTCGTCCTTGTGGACAAGGCGTGATTTCAAGGCGTAGCCATGGGGTATTAGGGAGGATAGAAGTGTATCGATGTATTCGAAATGTTCCTCGGGTGCTATTCCGTTCCGGACAAGCAGAGTCAATACGTTTCTTCCCTTACCCACGTATTCCTGGTCAAGCGTAATAAATTTATCCCCTTGAGAATAACCGAACACTCGGGGGAATAGATCTTTTAATTTGTCACATGCCAGCTCTCGATTAATCTCAAGCAAAAAATTGATTTCGGCTTCGAGCTTAGGGGTGCCATTGCCTTCAACCCCGAATCTCGCTGCAACCTTTCGAACAAAAAGCTCGCCGCTGGCATCACGCTTAAGCAGCAGGATCTGTCCCGCTGACCCGCCATACAAAACTCTTACGAGGCTTTCGCCGTCTCGGATGAAATCCTCCAGCTGACACTGGAGAGCTACATTGTAGTTATTATTACGTTGGACGTCTGAAATGATGGTGAGCAATGCATCCCTTGACCGAGGATCATCCAGCGTAATATTACATACATCCCCCTCACTAATAAATTTGACTTCACCATACGCCGTAGGAGTCCTGCGATTGACATACTCTACAATCTCTTTATAACTATCGTTCAACTCAATCTTGCTGCCTAAGAACCTGTTCCTGACAATACGATCTACATCCTCCATGATCCACCTCCTTCTTAGGGTATTTATTAGCGGGTTTAACGAGACAGTGTCTGAAGGTAACTGTCGATTATGTCGAAGCCTTGCTGCAATTCATCTTCTTCAAAGACAATAGGGAGCTTAAATAGGAGGGCGCCTCTCACGTCCCGCACGAAGACTCCGCGCTTTAAAAGCCCTTGTTGGATCATTTTGCAGGCTTTAAGGTCTAGCTGGCCTTCCTTATCAACAATATCGATACTCCAAATAAGACCAGCTCCTCGCAGCTCGCCAAACACTTTGGGATATCTCGTCTTGAGATGAACAAGGTGAAATTTTAGGGATGTCTCTTTCTCTGGCAATGAGGCAAGCAATCCGTCTTTTAATTCTTGTTTAAAAGATTCTTCGAGGTCACTAGGGATTAAGTCTTCCTCAATCCCACTTAAACGCTCAATCACAGCCTTAGCAGCGACCAAAGACCTCATGTCAGCGCCGTTAGTCTTCCTGACCGTACTATCCGGTAGGTCGCCATACTTAGGATCCATAATAAGCGCTGCAAGCGGACCATAGCCCGAGGTAAGCGCCTTGCTCACGGCCATCATATTTGGGGTCACGCCAAAATATTCTGAACTGGAGAACGTACCAAGCCATCCGTATCCTGTTTGGATATCATCGAAGATGAGCGGGATCTCAAGCTGCTCACATAGTTGTTTTAGGGATGCCAGAAATACTTTGGAAGCTATATTAACCCGATTATTGACTTGAACTGGCTCTATAATTACCGCAAAGGCCTCTTTCCCAACTCTCTCTAGGCTCTTTAGTATGTCTTTATCATTGTCCGACAATTTCGTTTGATCATCATCCGCCTGAGTATGAGAGGGGGTGTCCAGGAACACAGTCGAGGTCTCGTCACCAACCAGAAAACGATTCTCGCGCTGCAGATCGGAAACTGCATAGGAGGTAAGATTCTGACCATGGTACGAGCCTTTAAACGATACAACGTAACGCTGTCCTTTTTTCTTGTGCTTATAGGCAGCTACTATGGCCAGTTCTGTTACATCCGACCCATTACATTGACGATGATTTACTACGGCGTCTTTAATACCACTCAGCTTCGAGAGTTTTTCTGCTAGCTCATAATACAACGGCGTACCAGCGCTCGTAGTTGCGTATGAAGGACTGCCACTCAATATATAGGAAACAAGGTTAGCATTAACCCAAGGATCGTTTTGGCCCAGCAAGCAATTTAACGACATCGACCCAAAGTCATAAAACGTGCCGTTGTTCGTCTTGAGCACAATGCCCCTACCTGTTAGAAAAACAAGGTCAGATGAAGGCACAAGGCTACGGCATAAGTACTTGCCGTCATTTTCTCGCAAGTCCTTATAGGGCATATTTTTATATCTGTCAGAGATGTGAGTCGCTATCTCTTTGGTCTTCTGTTCTACATAGTGAGCTGACCCAATCGACAATTTTTCACGCATTTATACCCCCTTCTAAAAATGCCGGGCACTCCCAAATCGTACCCACTTATAGTTAAAACAACCCCGCCATCGCACTCGATACTGCATGAGATAGCAGCATGTATTCAAAATGTCAGAAAACTAGTACAGTCCGATCGTACCCCTTGCGTCACTACAAAGTTTCACTCTGTTAGCAGTCCGTATGTTCCGTTTTTGTAGCGTATCATGTAGGCAACTGCACTAGGATATCATGCTTACGCTTTATTCGAAAGCGTGTATGCCTCGAGCCACCACGTCTCTCAGGAAGATTTATAGTGACTCAGCCATACATCACAGGCGTATCTTCTGTTCAGGCTTAGGTAATCGCTGTACCTTTACCTGGCCGCTTTTATTAATCGAAACGAATACATTTTCTAAATGTATTCGCCTATCGGCGCCGATGAGTAACGCATTCCTAGAAGATGGCATATTTAAATCAAAAACTCTGCCTGAATCGTTGGCGATATGAACGCTCCCTGCAAATTTCGCACCCGACAGCTTCACCTTGCCTTTGATATCAAGATAGTCGAGATCAACTACACTTACATCCTTGAGCGCTCCAATAAGGTCATGGAGATCGTTATAATATACGCTTCCTAACAGCTCCCTACCCAACATTACTGCATGCCCTGGGCGCCTATTTACAAGGGTCCATTTTTTCGTATCAAGGTAAAAGTGGTCTGTGTGTGCAAAAAGCCAAAAATTAAAAGCTGTCTTTATCGATGTCGACGCAGGCCAGCGGGTATCAACGTTGATAAGATAGATTAATTTATCAAAACCATATTTGTTTCGTAGGTCAAGTATGCGCGGGCTAGAACTCCCCATAATAAAACGATTCAATTTTAAGAAAGGGCTAGCTAAGATACCTTCGAGCTGGATATATCGCTTTCCGTTGACTTCCTTACAATTTTGATGCAATTCAGCCGTGATTATACGCCGATAAGTCTCATCACCTATAAGGAGCCTCAGCTCGCTTAAGAAAGGTGCAAGGACGCTATCATTTACGAGAATAGTATTAGTGTCATAGTACTGAGGGTATGAGTGGTCCAAGAACATGTCTATCTGACCGCTCTCCTCTGCCTGATCTCGCTCAAACAGCTGCAGCACCTCAGCACCGTTAGAGAGTCTTTCCAAGCCGAAGATCCCGCCGTAAGTATCGGTCGGCGTGCGCAGTCTTGCCGTCATAACAATGGGAATGCAATTACTCGACATCCATCGAACTATTGATTCGTCTGGAGACTCATTAACAGAATTACCCTTACAATAGACCCGTATAGTTTTGACAGCGTGGCTTTCTGGTTTCGTCGCAAGTTGATATAACGAGGATGTCGCTAGTTCACCATGCCCACCAGGGGCTTTATGTTCCTGACTCAAATTGCCACTAGTGTATTCGACAGTGGGATTGAGGTCTTGGTATAAAAAACTTCCTAAGCTTAGACGATCGTGTTCAGCGAGGTAGCGGCGGTAAGATTTTTCTGGTAACCCTTGAGACAGTAAGTCGAAATTAGGTTTATCGAGGATTCTATCCAGGGCCAATTGATTGTCGGGATTAATGATGTACTGAAGAGCGATCTCGCTATAACGATCGGCTTCTTGCAACAATCTAAGCAACCTGATTTCTAGAATGCTCAAATAGTGCCTCTCGCCTCGCGCCAATACTTCAAAGGCTAAATCCATCCCCTTTGCCGTAACCGGCCCGAGCTGCCTGTGCCGCAGATAGGTATCACGCTGTACACCAGTACCAATACCCCCGTGGAGCTCTTGATACAGTAGCCGAACAGCATGTTGCTTACTTTGCATAGCAGCCGCAATAACCTCGTCATACATGAGGATGTTAAGGCGCTTTGAGTGTTGATCTGCAGGTATGAAGCCAGCGGGGAGAAAATCACCGCGATTTTCCAATACACGAGCTATTTGGTATTTAATAACACTGGACTTATGATATTGAGACAATAGACCTTGAAAATAGAAATCCATCTCTGCTTCAAGCACCCCCTATGCATTTTCTGTAAAGTATATCAGCTGTGCGTAAGCATGCTATTATCGTTACCAAGGTCGGGTTCCCTGACCTATAAAATTATCAGGAGATTTTTCTGATGTCCACAAGAACCGCCAAAAGATCTATTGCTGTCGCCGTACATCAACCCGGGTACCACCGATATTCTGGCTATTTTTATAAGATGCTGCTGAGCGACGTGTTTGTTTCTATGGATACCGCGCAGTACGTAAAGCGCGAGTGGCAAAATCGGCAAAAATTCCACTATGCGGGCAGGGACAAATGGCTCTCGGTTTCGGTGAATAATGGACCGGAGCCTATTATGGCAAAGAAGATCACGAATACACGAGCTTTATGGGATCATTGGAGATATATAAAGGACGTGTATCAAAAAACGCCTTTCTTCAAGGCTTACGCCGAGCCATTACAGGAAATCTATTCTCAAGAATGGCTATACCTTAATGATCTATGCGATGCGCTTACGCTCTATGCAAAATCCATTCTCAATATCGATACGCCCTACGTCCGAGATAGTCAGAATGGCTGGATGAATAACGGCTATAAGAAAGGTGATTTTCTCGTTGACTGCATCAAGAGAGCCGTCGCTACAGATGAATATGATGAAGTCATTTATCTTCCCGGAGGCGGCCCCATACGGGAAGACTCTTACCTGAATAAGAAGTTTGACGGAAGTAATATGACGGAGGGAGAAAAGATCGTCGATGCAGGTATTGCGCTGAGCCCCTATCCTTTCCATCATCCGGTCTATCGACAGTATCAATTCGAGCCGAATGAACCTTTTATGCCTAGGCTTAGTATTTTTGATCTTATCTTTAATTGCGGAGAAGCGTCGAGAGAGGTGCTTGAATCCGCAGGCAAACAACCGAAAGCTGTGGTATAGACTTACGTAAGATTAGCCTCAACATCAAGGAGTCAGATAATAATACCGGCGACTAAACAGCGCCTTGATCGTGATACCATATCAGCATAAGCATGAAACGACATAAGGAAGCAGCAGATGACTCCCGAACAGCCTGAGCAGAACTGGCAGCATACTGGGCAATTAAGGCAGGATTCGCCTGTGCCCACGATAGATGACCAAGTGGCACCGGGTACGCAACCATTTATAGCAGAACAGCCTTTTGATCAACTCCATCCAACAGCCTCGCTGTCTAATCTTCAAGGGTATCAAGGATATGTTGACCGGTCGGGGCCTGCCCCCAAAAAGCATAGGTCTGTTCTACTGGTCGGGATTATCATTGCAGTTGTGTCAGTTGGGAGTGCCGGAGCTTGGTTTTGGCATTATAAAAATCACTCCGCCCCTGTAACGTCGAATACCCCAACAAGTAAATCAAAGTCGGCCAAGCCCGCCCCTGGCCCGCAAATTACGAGTGGCGTCGCTGCAACGCTTGGTCCAGGTACTTTTACTGTAGGCACTGGCAAAGATGTCGTCCCAGGTTTGTATGCCGTCTCACCCGGGCCGCAGCAAAGCGGAAATTTTGATATAACGAGCTCGGCAGGAAATTTTAGCGTGATATTAGATAACATTGCTGCCGACCCATATGGCACAAACACCGCATGGACACTCCTAGCCGCTGGCGACAAATTGCAGCTATCCGGCGACAGGCTGAAAACAGCTACGTTTACGCCCGTCTTAGTAGCATCAACAGATCCGCCTATTTTGGCCAAGCTATACAATGGCAGCTTTAATGTCAGTGCAACCGATACCCGAGGCATCGCTCCCGGCAGACATTTGGCGTATAGCAATCCTGGCGCGACTGGCGACATCCTAGTGATCAGTAAAGATTACAGAATAAAGTATAGCCGAACCCTAGACCACACCGGTTTTATGGTTGACCTGGCTGAAGGCGACCGAGTGGCTGGTGCTAATCTTGATGCGATCAACTTTGGCCCAACGCAGTAGGGCTCCGTCTTGACGGCTCTCTTCCGTAATAAGTTACATCAGTTATACTGATCATATGGATTTTCCCCGGAGAGAAGTCGCCAGCGCGTTCAACGCTTATTGGTTTAATGGCATGGGACCCTCCCATTCTTCAATCGATACTGCCTTTATCCTTGCCGGCTATATGGAAGACGAACCACGGCCAGCAAGCAAGAGCGCTCGAATAAGTCAGGCTATTTTAGACGCCAGCGATGATGTCATACAGCCCCTTATAGAAGAACTGCTCAACGTTTTGCGCTCGCAAGGCTATTTTGATGACCCTAAGGACCCGAAGAGAAAAGTACTTGCAATCGCCCTTTCAAGGCATGGCCACTCGCTGACACCAGAAGGGTTCGTCAACTGGCGCAGCAGCTCCAGCAAGAGCGGCAAGCCCGCACCAAACGCACCGATAGCGAAACCTCCTACACTCGTCGTAGATACACTCGAACATTCCATACCTAGTACTGCACTACTCATAAGCTCACTCCGCCGCCTTCCGAACGCCATGCGGCCACTGGTCGTCAGGACTCGGAAAGGTCGTGTACCCTTCTCTATCACCGACGAATATGATGTACAAGACGCCGTCCATGCTATGCTAAATTCCTTTTACCCAGATGTAAGAGCGGAAGAACGAAGTCCCAGCAGCGCAGGATCATCAAGCACCATGGATTTTTTACTCAAAAGAGAAGAGATTGCAGTAGAGGTCAAGGTAACGAAGCCCGGTCGCCACGAAAAAGACATTAAGAAAGAATTGCTCGTTGATATACACGACTATGAAGAACATCCGAGCGTCAAGACACTTATCGCTGTGGTGTACGATCTAGCTTCGACTTTTACCAACAGCGCTGGCTTCGAAAGTGATCTTTCGGGCGACAGTAACGGCCTTACCGTGCATGTTATTGTGGTTGGCTGGCCACTCCCTTTGCATTCATCGGCTTGACTCACTGGTAAGCATTGCCTGAGCGGGCGTATATTGCACATAGAAACATAGGATAAGGAGATCTAGTGTAAATGGACACGGAAAGACAGACCTCGGAGCTTGCCATGCGGCTTGCAGAACTACTGGCAAGAAACACAGCTGCATCCATTAATACGAAATTAGAATCTTATAAGCAAAGCAAAGAACACGAAAAAACGATCCGATACCTTGAAGAAACTATAAACGTATTATTGGCCGATAAGAACGAAGGGATCCGAATCGCAAAGGCCTATGAGCACGAGCTCGTCTCTCAACAAATCTCCGAAGAGGACATTGAATACATCACACACACCATCGTGCCGTTACTCGAAAAACTTATTGAGAATAATAGCGAAGGGGCGGAGCGCGAAAAGTTACAAAGTTACGTGGCTATTATAAAAGCTGTCCTGTCAAAAGAAACAATTACCGTCATGCAATTGGTTGGTTTTAACTTTAAGAAAGCTGTAGGCGAGCCACTAACAATATTGCTACAGCGGCTTATCTTGTCTAAATCACCTCAGAACGATGCCGAGCTGCAAAAGCTAAGAGTCGAAAATTCTAACCTCACCCTAAAAACCTCATTGGACCCGGAAGCCGCTGGGCGATTTTTAAAGCTTACAGGCCAATAAGTGCCGGCCTAACAGGGCAGCGTGCTGTAAAGCCACCATGTCTTTGCATAAACCTGCGATGGTGCCAAGCCTTAGAAGTGTCGTAGCCGCCCGTCGAGGTCACCCCTACTGCACCAGGCCCTCTTTTTGAGCGCGCGCATAGTCGATATTCCACACGTAGTCGTTCTTAAGCTTTTGATGAGCAGGGTCGAATATGCCTTCGCCATGTGCGTATATTCGCATCTCCGGCTTTAATGGCGCTGTGTGGTGAGCGGATTTAAAATCCAGATTCATAACTTGCAGCTGCTCAGTAATATGGCCAAGCAGCGCGTCTGCATCTACCGTCTGTATGGTTTGATCTTTAGCCAACTCAATGGCTATGAGCAGGTGCTTATGCGATTGTTTGTCTTCGTAACTTATTAGGCGAAAACCCTCGATCTTTTCGGCAAACTTCTTGTGGGCGTTGATGATCTGCTTAACCTCTTCAGGCCCCACGACTGCTCCATTATAGTCCACCGACAAATCGCTCCGACCATAATGGAAAAGCACTGCAAAATCGAGCTCGGCAAGTTTCAGCAAATCAGTTCTACCAAGCTCCTTTAGCTTCTTCTTTAAGATATAGAATTGCTCCACATGCCCGAGGTCGTGGATGTTATACCTAATGCGTGGGCTGAGGTTTTCCAAGCGGCAGATCGTTACCAGCAGCTCGCCTTTTTCGTTTGTCTCAAATAAGTAATCATACGGATTATATTGAAATATCATCGGCACGATGCCCCGATTTTGCTGCAACAGCGCCTGGCGCAGCGCTTCGTCCTCAATTAAAGCTTGCCTAAGCGCGATCGTAAACCTGGACTCATGTGCAATGTTAATCTCGAGGTCCGACGCCCCGTAAGAGCCAACCACGTCAGCATAGCGCTCCAAAAGGGAAGCCCGCATTGACTCACTAATGCCCTCGCCCCCATAGATGGCAGCGATACGGTACTTTTTCCAATCAAGTTCGGTACTATCGGCAACCTGCTTTAAAAATGGTGGGTAACCGGTGATCACATATTCAAACTGGCTTCCTAGTTCTTTGAGCGTATCGATCACCTTTGTGATGTCTGGCCCCGTAGACTTTACGCGGCTAACGCCCAGTAAACTGATCGTGGTATTAAGCCCCGTGGCCCATGCACCCATAGAAAAAGTATTAATGACAATCGGATGCCTGTCTTCGATATAGTGGCGAAAGGCCACTTGCATGATCCGCTGCGTGAAGCGCCGCTCCTTCGTGCCGCGGACCCAGCTGGTAGGGGTACCACTGCTTCCTGACGATTCATCAAACATGACACCACCCATGGGTAGCGCCCCATCCCATATCTTATCCGTCAGTGAGTACTGCCTAATATAGTTGGCCTTATCCATCTCGGGCACGTCCCGTAGTGAGGCCTTAAACATACTGATTTTGGGCCCATGGCTAGAATGCTTCGATATATAGTCGCCATACGCCGGCACCCGCCTGACAGCATGCCGGTACAGGCGTACCGCCCGCACTCGCCCCAGACCTTCACGAAAGGTGCCGATATTGGGCGACAAAAAGATCTTGTGCACCGACGGACCAACGTCAATCGTCCAGATTATTTTATCTAATAGGGCGACAAAGCCAATATATAGACCTTCGAACATAACTCACTCCATTATTAGGTGTTCTGTATAGGGCAATCGCAGGCTGGGGATTGGTGGCTTCGATTTTCCGCAACGGAAGATGAAGACTAAATACGAACGCTCGCGAGACTCATGATCTTCGCCGATAAGCCGGAGAAAATCGCCATGAGCAGCGTGGTTACTCATGATAGTACCAAACGGATGAAGGTAATCGCCAGCCTCTGCCACCTCTTTCCAGATCTTCATAATAACCATACCCACGTCAAATGCGTTTTGCTCCGAGCCGAATGGCGCCATCATATAAAAAACACTGCTCGCATCTTTCATCGTGCGCAAATAGTACTGCTTGAGGAACTGAGAAATGCCAGGAGCTCGTAGTATGCCCGGATGGTCGACGGTGTACTTCATGAATCGGCCATTGAGTTCCATGCAATCATAGGCTAGGCCGTCTTTCTTATGTTGCTTCTCTGCTTGCGTGTATCGCAGCCAATGATCGAGCTCGCGCCGCAATGGTTCGTCGCGCAAATCATCAAATACCGCACGCTGATTCAGCCATATAGCCTGCACGGCCTGGGCAGCATCCAGCTCAGAGAGTCTCATACGATTGTCCGAGGCAATGCGCTGAATACAGTCTACGAGCTCAACGCTCGGTCCCTCGTAGTACTTCTTTCGGGATGTCTGACGGAAACGCAATGTTTGCTGGAGCCGCATATCTTTCTTTGCGCCATTCCAATCAACCCTACAGCGCGCGAATAGTATGGTGCCATTGCCGTGCAATTCCTTCTCGGAAGGCAACAGTGAAGTATAGATAAAGCCATGTCCGAGTGCCTGCGCACACAGTCTCATATGCTCCACAAATACACCCATGGAAACAAAACTGAAGATGAAAGAGATATCGGCAGCCTGCAAACCCCTGCTTTTATCAAAATAGAGCTCAAATGCCTCGTTGCTGGTCTGTTTCAATCGAATGGGTTGCCCGTTATGTGGGGAAGGATAGCGGTTTATAAGCTCTAGAAATTCTTGCATGTTTGCTCTTTTTAGTAGTATATCTCAGCTGGTATAGCAGACAAAGCAACGGAGTGATAGCACGATGCCACGATAATACTTCGCATCACGCCCCTCTGCAGATGTGTCCGTACCCCCATTGTCTATTTCATGCATACTAAAACACAAAACGCTATGGGATTAAAGGCGACCATCTTCCGCTGCTAACGGGGTGCTGCTGTTCTTTGGAGCGCCTCTTCGGAGGAACCGAAATGGATGTTTCTACTGAAATGACTCAGATTTGTGTCATTTCGGAATTTTGTGTATACTTGTCGTATGGACCGAGATAAAGTACTCATCATGGCCGACCATACGGGGCGATTTTATGCTGAGCGCTATGGGCTTTCGCCGGTAGCAGGCCGGCTAATTGGCTATCTATACGTGTGCCAGCCGGCAGAACAATCGATAAACGATATCGCTAAAACCCTTCTTACGAGTCGCAGCGCTATTAACAGCGCCGTCAAAACATTGGAGGCGCAACGGCTTATTACACGCTCACGACCAGCCGGTACCCGGGCAGACCTCATTCATCTTAGTCCGCTCAGCAAGGAAAGTATGGGCTTTGACCCCACTGAGTACCAGCACATGGCAAATCTAGCACGGGAGGGGCTAGAGCTACTTGGAAATGAGCCGTCAGAGCGGCGTCAATCGCTTGAAGCCGTTGCCTCACTGAACGAATTTATGGTAGAAAGACTGCCGCAACTGTACGAAGAGTGGGCGGCGTATCACAAAAAATCACAGGAATATAAAAATAAGGAGATGCTATGAACGGCTTACTAAACAAAATCATTGGCGACTTGCAAGGCAAAAAAGAATGGAAGGCGATAGAAGCACGTGCCAACTCCCTGCCCCAAGAGTACCGAACCGTCTACAATGAGATCAAAAATTTCGTATGGCATGGTGGCGTCGGAGCCATAGACCCGACCGATCTATTTACGCAGATTGTAGACAAATTTGAAGCAGGCATAGCCGCCGGCAAACATGTGTTGGAAGTTACCGGGGATGACGTTGCTACGTTCGTCGACAGTCTTGTCCACGACAAAAAAACTTACGAGGACAGCTTGCGTGAAGAGTTGAACCGCGCTATTACCAAGAAGCTGGAAAAATAAACAGGGGGGGACATGAAGCAGGCAATTATCGTCAGAGGGCTGAAAAAATCGTATAAAGCAAATCAGGTACTGAAAGGGGTCGACTTTACCGTCAATAAGGGCGAAATTTTTGCTCTGCTCGGCAGTAACGGCGCAGGCAAAACGACTACCATCAACGTTATGGCCACGCTACTGGCGGCCGACGGCGGTAGCGTAGAAGTTGCCGGTTATGACGTTGCCAAGCAGCCCGAGAAAGTGCGCTCTGCCATTAGTCTGACTGGGCAGTTCGCAGCAGTCGATGACACACTCACTGCCCGCGAGAATCTAGCGCTCATCGGCGATTTGCGGCATATAAAAGACTCATCCCAAACAGCGAACGAGTTGCTCGAAAAATTCCAGCTAGCCGACGCAGCCGATCGACGGGTGACGACATTTTCTGGTGGCATGCGTCGCCGGCTAGACATCGCTATGAGCCTGATTGGCAACCCAGAGGTTATCTTTTTGGACGAGCCTACCACCGGACTCGACCCCGAAGCACGTAACAATATGTGGCAAACTATCCGGGACCTCGCCGCTAGCGGCACGACAGTATTTTTAACGACACAATATCTGGACGAAGCCGACGAGCTGGCCAGTACGATCGCCCTGCTCCATGCCGGCAAGATTGTAGCCAGCGGCACAGCCCGCGAGCTTAAAAAGCTCGTACCTGGCGGTCTTGTCGAACTCACCTTCCATGACCAGAAGCAGACCCAAGCAGCACTGAATATACTGAAAAACGATTATAAGATTGCCGAGGGAGAAAACCTCAAACTAACCGTTACTGCCGGCGAAAGCGCTGCTCAGCTCGCTGGATTATTTATTAAACTGCGCGATGCGCACATCGAACCAGCCGATTTCTCACAACATTCGCCCACGCTCGACGACGTATTTTTCAAACTTACAGGTAAAAAAGAGGAAAATTAGCGATGCGGATACTCACAGATACTTGGACCATGACTAAGCGAAGCCTGCGTCATATCGTTCGCAGCCCCGACACGATTATCACGGTAGTACTGACACCAATCGCACTACTTTTGATGTTTGTCTACGTGCTGGGCGGCGCGCTCGGACAGCAAACTGGTTCGGTAAAATATATCGACTTCATTACACCTGGGATCATTATCCTGACCGTAATTAGCGGCATTGCCTATGCGGCGTTCCGGCTTAATGCCGACCTCCAGAAAGGTATTATCAACCGCTTTCGGACAATGCCCGTTGCCCCTTCTTCTATCTTGGGCGGGCAAGCGATGTCGTCAACTTTGTCTAACTTGTTTTCCTCGGTACTAGTCTTAGCCGCCGCATTCGCAGCGGGCTTTCGGACAAGTGCCGGTCTGGCAGAGTGGCTGTTGTTCGCAGGGCTGCTCACTCTGTTTACGCTAGCAACGACATGGATGGCAATGTACTTTGGACTGCAGGCAAAATCTGCTGAGGGTGCCGGGTCGTTTAGTTACATCCTCATGCTCCTTATCTTTCTTAGTCCCTCGTTTGTCCCCACTTCATCTATGACGCCCGTGCTACGGAGCTTCGCCAGGAATCAGCCATTTACGCCAATTATCGAGACCATGCGCTCACTATTAACCAACGGCACAGCTGGCGATAAAGCGTGGCTGGCGATAGCCTGGTGTGTCGGTATTCTCGTCATCATGTATGTCCTAGCCATCCGGCAATACAAGAAAAAGACGATCGCGGCCAGCAACTGAGCTAATTGCGCCCTCATCTCATGCGTTGCTATATAATAAGATTATTGACCCAGTATCAATTCTGCGCCAGTATGCTTACAATATTAGGAGTACACCGATGAACGAAAAAGGGCGCGAAAAGATCATTAAGGCCTTACATAATAGAGGCATAGAGGCAACGGTCACCCCCGAACTTGAGGAAGGTGAAAAATGGCCCTACGTAAGTATCCAAACCGATCCCTCTGTATCTGTAGCGAACGTGCTGTATGCGCTACATCAGGGGGAGCTCTTTAAAAGCAACCACGTATCTATCCGGCCCGGAGAAGATCACCCAGAGCTATACCTGTGTAGTGAGTTGCCACAGTCTCTGGGCAATCTCACCTTCGGCGATCAAGTCGAGCTGCGTACGGGTAATTGGTAAATTCTCAAGATGCGCCGGCAACTTATGGATTTGCACTAGAAATATGAAGTGGCATAGCAATCGTTCGGTCATGGTAAGCGTAGTATTGCTTGTCCTTGGAATTGCAGGACCTTCCCTGGCTTATCACCAGCATAGTCGCAATTCTGGGGGTACCCAACTCCCGCGAACAGTCTCAGGTGCAGCCCATGATGAAAAGGCTACTATTGTGCTGATGTCGAGCGAAGGCGTCTGGCACATAGGCGCTCAATGGAAAACAGCCATTGAAGCCAATGGTATGAAAGTTGCGAAAACTGTAAACTCGTCGGGCTGGCAATCGAGTACGATGATTTTCGATAATTCCCAGGGCAAAAAGACCGCCACTCTCAAAGCGCTGGAGTCTCTATTTGGCCCAGTCCGGGCTGAGAGCACTGCGCTAGATAAAACGTATCCCGACGCGCAGTTTATAGTGGTCATCGGCCGCGACCAACCGGCCCCTAAGAGATAAAAGTAGCGGCCACGGAGCTAATCCTATGCATCACCTCGGATAGACCAACTCCGTAAGCAGTATACTGCTGGTCAACTGCGATTCTGTACAAGGGCCACAATTTCTTCTGTGTCTGGAAAATGCTCACGAGTTCGCTGAGTAATAACTTCACTACCGCTCATAACTTTAAATACGCCTCCCGCACCGGGGATCAAGGTCGCCTCGATTCCGAGTTGTTGTTTGAGCATCTCGGCAGCTTGCGTTGCTCGCTTCAAGTATCCGCATGGAACACAATAAGTGATTGTTATCTCTGACATATCTCCTCCTTATCGCAGTAGAGTGCGAAATATTATTTGTTGAAACCTCTTAAGCGCTGCTGCGCTCCGCTCAGTTTTCATCCGAAGGATTGCTCCTTCCCAAGCAGCGAGTATAAATTCGGCAAGCTCTGTGGGGTCCTCCGAGTTCCGTAAGCTACCCTCGGATTGCGCTTCAGCAATGCATTCCGCAAACGGAGCGCGCCAGGTCTCAAAAATCGTCTTAAGCTGTTGGCGTAGCAGGTCGCTTTGTGTAGTTGCTTCAGCGCTCAGGTCGCCAATAAGACAGCCCCGTTCCCACTCATCGGCGGCAAGCCTTTCGCTGATCACCTGGAAATATTGCTGCAGGCGGTCTAGTGGAGGTAGAGTTGTGTTGCGCAGTGTTGCATTGACGACACCAGTAAGATCAACGAAATAGGCGTCCAGCACTTCGGCTGCAAATGCCTCTTTCGAACGAAAATGGTTCGTAAATGAACCAAGTGGCACACCGGCAGCCGCACTGATAGTTCGTACGCTGGCGCCGTTGTACCCCGAACGAAACATAACCGACCGGCCCGCATCTAAAATTGCAGAGCGATTTGAATTCCTTGGCATGACTAAACAATACATACGTACGTATTAAAAGTCAATGCAATTTGTTGCTTGGGTAAGAAGATCGCGTTCTAGGTTGGAGGTCGCAGCAGTATAGACAGGGGGTATTACAATAGATTTGACAGTGTACTGTCAATATAGTACCTTCAACCTATGGTTTCTAACCAGCATTTGCAACATCACTCAACAGACTTGCGATAACTATTTTTCGCATGAATGGCCTGTTACTTCGCAATGGCGACAAGCTAACAAAAAGCCCGGGACAAGGTAGCGCCCGCTGACAAGTGCTGGGGAGAATCGACAGAGAGCCGCAGACCGTATCCCAATCGCTAAGAGCATGAGGCATTCGCGCCAGAGCGTGCAGTGAATTGCCGATACCCGAGTGGATAACGGCTTGGTGGCATACCGCCCCAATCCAGCACACAAACGCGCACAGCCGCTTACACTTACGCCTGAAGGGACAAAAGTACTCGCCGCCATCTATGTCCATAACGCAAAGTAGACAGCACATATGGCAACGAAACTGGACGATGGCCAGCTCATTCAACTTTCGCAGCAGCTCGAATCAATTGCCTCTATTTTAGAGGCAGACGAACAAGGTAAGGAGATTACATATGATGATTAATAAAACTATCAAGGTACCTATTCAAAATCTTAATGGCTGGACATGCATTACCTGGCCGGAGTCGGTAGCCTTTTTTGGCTCTACCCGTTCGGTTAAAGTAAAAGGCACGATGGATGGCGTCTCCTTCCAAACCGCCTTTATGCCATGGGGTGATGGCACGCAATTCTTGCCAGTGAGTAAAAAATTACTCAAGACAATGAACAAGCAACCAGGCGATACCATAACTATCCACCTGGAAGAAAGCCTATAGCCTGCATAGATTAGCCGCGCGCCAATAAGTATGACCTATGTAATTCAGATACGCACGAGCCGCCCTCGCCTTTGGACGCCGTCATGCTTGGTTTGTGGACGATGATACGACGCGGATATCCAAAGAGCTGAAGCTGGCTAGCATCCAGGACACCTCAGTCGCTTGTTGCCAGTAATGTGCGGTGATACAATAAGTTTGAAAGCAAAAAGAATAAAAACATGAGAAAATATCTCACTATCACTGGCGTCCTGCTATTGATAATTTTGAGTATGCCTGCGAAACCACTCTTCGCAGATACCAGCAATTATGCAGTGACGCTAGACTGGAATGGGTCGCATTCCTGCCCAATACTCGTAAACGGCAATGCCGGCTCAGACACGACACACATGCCTCAGAGCAATGACCTCTCTATGAAACTTACTAACAACTTGGGCTATCCTAGCTCGTTTCAGGTATGGATTCGTTCGCAATATGAAGCGCATGCCGGCAGCACTTATTCTCCTATAGGCTCCTTAGCAAACACAAGTGGCAACACATGGGAGGGTAGTTTTGGCAACGTTCAGCAAAACTTAGTGCTTGTAGGCAACTTTGGCGTGGGCGAGAGTTGTCTGGACGGCGGACCATTTGAGCTGGCCTTTATAGACGCCGATGCACCGCCAGCAGCCGCACCCTCACCGCCGCCAAGCAGTAGTCCGTCAAGCTCTGGCGGCCCTAGCCGATCCGGGACTCCGTCTACTAGCACTTCAGACAGCCCACAGGCCCAGGCCACTACCCTCTCGCCCGCTGGCGTCGCCTTACAACAGATTACTATAGATGGAAAAACATCTATTCCCACCGGTTCAGTCACGATCAGCTCTTCCCAATCGCTGCTCTTATCTGGCACCGGGGCCCCGAATAGCACTGTTAAGTTGACCATACATTCCACGCCAAAAACGGTAACCGTTACTACCGACAGTAGCGGAAAGTGGAACTATACTATCAGCGGGCTGAGTCCTGGAGACCACTACGTGGAAGCAAGTCAGGCAGATAGCACCGGCAGCTTCTCAACGCCAACAAAAGTATTATCTTTTAAAGTAGTGCAATCAAAAACGGCAGCTATAGTCAGCACCTCTGCCGGTGCGAAAAAGCACACTGCGCTATGGATAACCATCGGTTTAGCGGTAATCATCCTGGGAGCACTTTTGGCTTTCGCGCTTCGATCGGGTAAAATTGTCCGTTTACGGCAAAAGCCGAAAGCAAAGGCGGAAAAAGACCAAACGCCGCCTAAAGACAGTGCCACTTCAAAATAGCCCCCTTGGGCTATCAAAAAATACGGAAAGCAGATAGCGACTTTGAGATCCTAAAGTATTCCTTGTCCTCAGCCAGCACGTCGGTTTGCTCCAGAAGACGCAAACGCCTACCGCAACAGTACTTACCAGAGTGCTCACACATAGCCAATCACTTTTTAATTGTTGCACCCATGCAGACGTGCTATAGTAATGCGTTACTTATTACAGGAGTTACGCTAGAATGCTAACACTGGGACCACAAGCAGACTTTCAGCCCACACCATATCGATTTGATGAGCTCACGGCCAACACAGTAGCCGACTCTACTGAAGCCCAGCTAGGAAGCGTTAGACAGCTGGCGGGAGTGGTAATGGCCGCAACTGTAGACCCCACCTATAAAGATGTTTTCCTTGGTATTAGTCAGGCCATGGATGCTGGAGGATATGAGGGTGAATACGCTCGTGACCAACTACTCTGGGGCAGCGTCCACCCCGACGAGAGCGTTCGGGATGCCAGTGGGCAGGCCTATGGTAAGGTTCAAAGACATTTTGGAGCTCTATTCGCTGACAAGGACATGTACAAACCAATTGCCGCGTACCTGCAGGTCCAGAACGAGAATAAAAGCCCTGAACCTTTAGATTCAGAACGTAGTATCCTAATCGAGAAAATTATGGCCGAATTCGAGCGCAATGGCCAAAGACTGGGCGAAGCAGATAGGGCGGAAGTTCAAAGGTTGATGGAAGGCATAACTGCCAATTGCACCACTTTCAACGGCAACGTGCAGAAAAATAAAGCTCCGCTTACGCTTACTAAGGAACAACTCCAGGGACTGCCCGAGTCGGATCTTACGCGTTTGCAGACTCCAGAGGGAAACTATACTGTCACCACCGCCAACTATGTCCAAGTCATGAAGCAAGTACACGACCGTAATACACGCGAGCAAGTCTGGCGGGCTAAAAACATGGTCGGGATGGAGACCAATAGACCCCTTGTGGACCAGATCGTGGCCGACCGCCACCAGGTCGCCAACCTACTAGGTTATCAATCATGGGCTGATCTCCGGCTCAAAGGTAGTATGGCGGGTAGTTATGAGGCCGTCGAGGCATTCTATGATTCCATTGAGGGGCCCCTACTCCAAAGGGTTGCCGACGAGATTGCCCCTATGCAAGAATTACTCACAGCAGATGGCTTCGAGGGACCAATACAAGCCTGGGATACCGACTATTATGCCGAGAGAATCCGCCAAGAGGTCTACGGCATTAACACAGCAGAAATAGCAAATTACTTCTCGCTTGAAAATGTCCTGGAAGGAATGTTCGGTATTACTGCCAATATGTACGGAGTAGAGATTACGGAGCTGGAAGCTACGAACACATGGCACGAAGATGTGAGGTACTTTGGTATACGCGATAATGCCACAGGTAGGCCGCTTGGCACCTTCTATATGGATCTATTTCCCCGACCTGATAAGACAGGAACTGGTGCCACCGGCGTTACCTACACCCTGCAGCTGCCAAGCTTACTGCCATCGGGCGAACGCCAACAGGCCACATCCGTATATGTCACAAACATCCAAAAGCCACCTGAAGGCCAACCCTGTCTCTTACTGCCCGACCAAGTAGTAACTATGTTCCACGAATTCGGGCATGTCATGCATATAACTCTAGGGCACGGCCCCGAGGCCGCCATCTTAACAGGTTCACAGGTTCCAAAAGACTTCGGAGAAGCTCCCTCGCAACTGATGGAAATCCTTCCCCTCTTGCAAGAGGTACTACCGCAAATTGGGAAGCATTGGCAGACCGGCGAACAGATTCCTCAGGATATAGTCGACAAGCTTATTGCCGCACGGGACATTACCTTCGGACTCAAAACAATCCGCAATCTCCAGCTTGGCAGATTCGATTTTGCAATACATGGCAGAACTAGACTAAAGGACACAAACTACATTAAAAAGGCAGAAAAAGAAGCGACAAAATTTTCAGGCACCCCTTATGTCGACGGCGTGTCCTGGGCAATGTCGCTTCAGCACCTCTTTGGCAACGGCTACGATGGACTCTACAGCGCATATACCTGGGGACAAGTAATAGGCGACAATATACGAGACTATAGGCAAACGAACGGCATCGTAGAAACAGGGATGGCTTTCCGGGAAAAAGTTCTTGCCCCTGGTGGATCAAAGCCCCCAGCGGAAACTGTACAGGATTTTATAGGTCGCCCCGCAGATGACAAGCAAGCTTTCTTGCGTCGACTGGGTCAACTGCCTACAGCAGCTAACGCTTAATATGATAACCAGCATACCTCGCGGCGGTACATCTTCGCTATCGCAATTGCCACGCGTTCAAACTCTTTTCAGCCTATGTGCTATAATACTTGTTATATAGAGTTCGAAAAGAGGGCGAGCATGCATATCTATTTTTCAGGCATTGGGGGAGCAGGTATTAGCTCGTTTGCGCTGCTTGGAGTGCAAGCTGATTTTGAAGTATCGGGCTCAGACATGCAAGAAAGTGCCTATATCGACTACCTACGCAAAAATAACGTGCGCGATATCGCAATCGACCAAAGCTATGACCATATTGCCAAAGTTCATGCCGCACACCCCATTGACTGGTTTGTGTACAGTTCTGCAGTAAGCATGGGGCAAGCAAAGCCAGAAGAGATCCGCTTCTGCGAGGAGCACGGCATCCGAACCTCGAAGCGGGATGAATTCCTCAACATGCTGTTAGATAAAAAGAACCAGAAGCTCGTTGCGCTGGCCGGGACACACGGCAAAAGCACTACTACCGCTATGGTCGTCTGGCTGTTTAAAGAACTCAGCTTGCCTGTCAGCTACTCACTGGGCGCAAAAGTGAGCTTTGGCGACTTAAGCTTATTCGACCCTGAAAGCAAATATTTTATATATGAGTGCGATGAATTTGACCGCAATTTCTTGTCATTCAAACCCTACCTAAGTGGTATTACCGGCTTAAGCTGGGACCATCACGAGATCTTTCCTACGCTCGATAATTACAATCAAGCTTTCCGTGACTTTATTGCTCAAAGCCAGCACACCCTCATCTGGCAGAGTGATCTTGATAGGGTACAGCTCACTGTTAACGAGCAGATTACTGTGCTAGATGGTACCGATCCAACAATCGATACGCTGGCTATGCCTGGACGCTTTAACCGTGAGGACGCCTGGCTGGCAATGCATACCGTAGCTCGTATAACCGAGATCCCGCTCGCTACGCTCCAGCCCATCATGGATAGATTCCCGGGGCTTAAGCAGCGTATGGAACTGCTTGCGCCAAATCTTTACACTAACTACGCGCATACACCCGAAAAGATTAGAGGCGGCATGAGCACAGCGCTCGAGATCGCTAAAAAAAATAACCAGGAGTTGGTAGTTATTTACGAGCCGCTTACCAATCGCCGGCAGCATTATATAAAAGACGAGTACAGAGACTGTTTCAAAGGCGCCAAGAAAGTCTACTGGGTGCCGTCGTATCTGGCGCGCGAAGACCCCAACTTGCCGATGCTCGCTCCGGCCGAACTCATCCAACATCTCAGCGACCCTTCCATTGCCGAACCAGCTGCTATCGACAAGCAGCTGCTGGCGCACATTAAAGACCATTTGGCGCGCGGCGACCTCGTTGTAGCCATGACTGCTAGTGGCCATAACAGCCTCGACGAATGGCTGCGCGAACAATTTACGACAGCAGAAACCAGTTCTAAATAAACATGCCTCCATAGGGCTTGTAGCAGCCCGGCTACGTCTCGGCCAAAATCCAGTATGCTACTATCACAGTATGACTAAATCCATCGATGTCCTAGGGGTAGGTGCCGCTTATTTTGACTTAAACTTTATCGATTTCCCTTTTGGTGAACTGGGGCTCTTGCCGGAAACCGAAATTGTTGGCGACCTCTACGGGGAAGCGCCCGGAGGTTCCGCGCTTACCTCTGCGCTCATCTGTGCACAGATGGGTTTCAGGACAGCATTTGTTGGAAAGATCGGGCTAGACCGAATGGGCTCGAACATTACCAGTTTATTAGAAGAGTCCAAAATCCGCTCAGAACTTATTGTCGATCCTGCGGCAAAAACGAATATAAGTGTTAATTTCGTAAATAGTGTTGGTCAAACCATTATGGCAGTAGGCGGTAATGCAAAGCAGCGCCTAACAGGTGAAGAAGTCGAGGCAAAAATAAGCCCGCTATTGCCCGAAACCAAGTATCTGATGCTCGGCAGCCTATTTAAACTAAAGAAACTACTACCCGTGCTTGGGTCGATTGTAGCCGCCGCCAAAGATTCAGACACCAAAATCGTTGTCGACCATGGACGAATAGTAGAAGGTGTCACCCAGGAAGAGGTCGGACTCGTCAAAGAGATTGTGGTCGAGGCAGACTACTACTTTCCAAGCACTGGAGAGTTGACGCTCTGGTCGGTGTCGTCGATCGAGGAAGGCTTAGGAGAGCTTGCAAGCAAAACCAACGCCCAAGTAATTGTCAAAGACGGCAGGTATGGCGCTCACACAATAATAGATGGCAAGATTATAACCATCCCCGCTTACCAGGTACACGCAATTAATACTATTGCGGCAGGCGATAGCTATAACGCTGGTTATGTATTAGCCCATGACGAGGGGATGTCGATCGAAGACAGTATGCGGTTTGCAGGTGCAACCAGCGCATTAAAGATATCCCGGAGCGAGTTACCCACCCGAAAGGCCGTTGAAGGCTTTATTAAGGCAGCGAGACAATACTCGGTAGACAAAGACCGCATACACACTGACATCCGCTAGTTTTACAAAAAACCTGTTGGCTGCTAGTATACAAAGCTTAAGCTTAATTAACCGTGTCAAACAGGGGGTGTATATGAGTATTTCAAGCGAATTCGGCATAACGAGCGACGTTTTAGCGCCTACGCCTAAAGAGCTGGCCCGCCTAGTACTAGCCCGTACGCACGATGAGGGCCTACCCCCGGCAGCCGACACAGGACTATTGAGCGAGAGACTTAGAGGGGTCGCTAGCGCCGTCTCTACCTTAATAGGTGATTACTTTCAGGAGCCAGTCAAGCTGAAGCAACCTAGCGCTAGCCAAAGGCAGGTTAATCCGCCAAACCCCGCACAAACCGCTGGAAAACGGGTAGTATGGGCACAGACTAGCCCGTTTCATGATTTTGTCTGGGTGGGGACCGATAGGAAAGAACAAGATGATATGCACCCAGAATGTCATATACTGATTCCGAGCGACCCCGTCATCGATGAATTGTTACAGCCAGGCGAGCACCTTCGGTCGCCAAGCGTACATTCATTGGATTACAGGAGCGGAAGCCTAACCTCTTCTATGCCATATGAGAGAATATTGGCGGTTCCTGATGACCCCCGACGCTACTTTGACGCATTACAATACCTCGCTGGGGAACTTCTCGATATCACCAAAACCGTAGCTGATTCTTAACACGTATCATTCGCCTATTACGAATATCATCTAGAGAACCTGCTAATTCTGCAAACAATTATGCAAAAGTACGCCGGCCTTTAGGCGGTCGGCGCTGCCGCCCGGGGCGGCTACCGATACTGTCTGGCCATTTTGTAGCGGTAGGGTGCCAGGAAATTGGCAACTGACCGTGTACGGACGATTTGTAACAAAGGTAACCAGAGTTGCATTATCCTTATGGGTAACAGTGGAAATCTTGTCGTCAAACAACAGAGCAGCGTCGCCGTAATTACTATAAAAACTGTCGTGCTGCATAGCGTCTGCCAATTGCATGACATTCACTCGTTCTATGCCCACGTTTTCTCTGGCGTGTAGGTTGCCAAACCAATACGAACCGATGCCTACTACTAAGATGGCCATACTCGCAGATAGCGTTAAAAGTTTAGCTGTGCGTGTCATATATACTCCTTTGCTATGTATATGCTCCCTTGTGGCGCTCACCGGGGTATCCAGCAGCGCGCGTACCCATATGCCCATACGTTTGACCGGCGAAGGTTCGCCTGCAAGCAGATCGTCGAACGTCTGCTCCATTGCTGGTCCATAGTGCCCGCGGAACGCACGCGGGTAGAGATGAAGGGCAGCACGATACAAGCCTGTTGATCTGGTTTTAACAGGAGAATCCATATCCGATCTCCAATAGTTGGCGCTGCCTGGCAAGAGCGATGGTGTTCTGGTAGTAGTCCAACTCAGCACTCAGTATGGCTTTGCCCTTGGCTGAAAGTTGGTAGTACCGCCTGCGGCTATCATCTTCCCGGTACACTTCCTTAATGAGTTCCTGCTCCAACAATTGCTTGATGCTAGTATAAAGCGCCCCCGGACTCAGGCGTATCTTGCCATTGCTATCCTCTAAGACCTGCTTAATAATCTCGTATCCGTGGCGCTCTTTCAGACTTAAGGCGAGTAATATGCTAAACGCGACTTGCGGCAATTGGTTATACTGCTTCTTCATGCTCGTATTATATATCTAACTTAGATATATGTCTACTTCAAGGGCTGCTCGCGCCTGCTTCTCTAAATAGCTAATAACAGTAATCGTGCTACGATAAATAAATGCCTATCGCTGAATTCCTGCCACCAGATATGGATACACCCCTGTTTGCCCTCGTCGGCGAACCTGCGACTATACAATCCGAATTGGAATATGTAACAACAAAACTCATCGGCGCGGCTGCTATGAACGAGATAACGCTCAGAGAGGCACAGACAGTTCTGCACGACCTATATATGCATCCTAGCACTCCCTATATATCATCTCCCTGGAATGAGCCAGTCTTCTTGAGGGCGTTAGCGATTGATAATAGCTATACTGAATTTACGCTTATAGATCAAGCCGTAGAACGAACCGTTTCCGGCGTAACCAGCGTAGATCAATACCTAAGAGAGCGGGCGTGGCTTGCCGCGAACTGCGAACGCGATGTAATTTTCTTAAATCGCGATGGAGTAGAAGTAGCGGATGTCAATATGCGTCCCTTTACCAGTGAGAGCGTCCTAGATATAGTCGAGCTTGACGATATCCCAGGATTGGATAAGACTGGCATAAACGCCTATACCTTCCAGCACGAGCTAGTTACTAGTGACCGTGGTCTCCCAGTGCTGCAACGTGAGCTAAGCCACCGCACGTTTGGCATACTCGACGAGGAAGACCACTTTACGCCGGTCGTCACCTTACTCAACGAAGCCCTGGCCACAACACCCTAAGACACATTAGAATCTGCTGATCTTGAGAGATACAAGCTAATATTTTTGCATACCAGCATCGCGATTTCCAGCCGATTTCACTTTCTTAAGTTACATTTCTATCATGATTTGGTTTGTGTCGTAAGCTACAATAAGCATATGGACTATGCAAAACTGGCACTGGAAAAGCACAAAGAGCTAAAGGGTAAGATCAGTATTACGCTCAAAGACACACCCGACAGTCGCGAAAAATTGAGCATGTACTACACGCCAGGGGTCGCGGCAGTGAGTAGCTATGTCGCCGAACACCCAGCCGAGGCGGGCAATTATACCTGGCTCAATAATAACGTAGCTGTGGTAAGCGATGGCTCGGCCGTTTTGGGACTGGGAAACATCGGGCCTTACGGCGCACTGCCGGTGATGGAAGGCAAAGCAATGCTATTTAAACACTTCGCCAATATCGACGCTGTGCCCATTGTGCTTAACGTGCATTCCGCCGATGAGATCGTAGCGGCCGTTAAGGCAATCGCGCCAAGCTTTGGCGGCATCAACCTGGAAGACATCGCTGCCCCGATCTGTTTTGAGGTCGAAGAACGTCTTAAGGCGGAATTGTCTATCCCCGTTATGCATGATGATCAGCATGGCACGGCTGTTGTAGTTTTAGCCGGACTTATAAATGCTGCCAAAGTGACCGGCCGGTCACTTGCCGCTTGCAAGATTGTGCTCGTTGGCGCAGGTGCGGCAGGCGTCGCGATTGCAAAGCTGATTCACTTATATGCTGGTGCCGATATTGTGGCCGTTGATAGCAAGGGTATCATTAGCGCCGACCGGACTGACTTAAACTCAGAAAAGCAAAAACTATTGACGTTCAATACGCACGCACGTTCGGGCAGTCTGGCGGATGCGGTACGCGGCGCAGATATCTTTATTGGTGTATCGCAACCTGGCCTGCTGACGGCCGAGATGGTTAAAACCATGTCGCCACAGCCAATTATCTTCGCCATGTCCAACCCAACGCCCGAGATTATGCCCGACCAAGCCCACGCCGCCGGGGCAGCAGTCGTTGCCACCGGGCGCAGCGATTTCCCCAATCAAATCAATAATTCGCTGGCCTTCCCTGGTATTTTTCGTGGTGCGCTCGATAATCACGTGACAACCATTACCGATGCGCACAAGGTTGCTGCTGCTGAAGCGCTGGCCCACCTCGTTCCCTCCCCCACCGCCGACGAAATCATCCCTGGTGCTTTTACACCCGGACTTGCAGAAGCCGTCGCTGCCGCAATTGCGTAGATCCGCTTCTACCTAGGGCATAATCGATGACAGCGCCCAACATGCGTGCATAGAGCCTAAGGTGTTGTTTTTGCAGAAACAAATATAATAGCCGTTCATCGCTTCCGGCAAGCTTTTTATTTTGTTACGATACTGCTATGCAAAAATTAACCATAGCAGTAGACTGCGACGACGTGATCGTGCCTACCGCATCACTCATCGTTGATCACTACAATAAAACCTACGGGACGTCAGTTGAACTCAAGAATCTCTACTCATATGACCTGAAGGTGTGGGGTGTGGACGACGATGCAACCGCCGTTGCGCGCGTGGACGAGTACCTGATGAGCGACGAATATCAGTCGGCCCTTCCATTCGTCGAAGCGATTGATGCCTTACGAACACTTAGCAAGCAGCACGATCTGCATATCATTACCGGACGACGCGATTTTCTGGCAACAGCTACTGAAAAAATGCTGGACCAATACTTCCCGGACCTCTTTCAGTCTGTGCAATACACTAATTTCTTCAGCGACAAACCACGCTCTAAATCCGAAGTGTGTCAGGCACTACAGGTAGATTTGCTTATTGATGATCATTTGCACCATGCCAAGGTAGTCGCAGATTGCGGCATCCGCGTGCTGCTTTTCGGAGATTACCCATGGAACACTTCATCCGACCTACCTGCACTTATTGAACGAGTCAAAGACTGGCCGGCAGTTGTCAAACTGCTGACTACCTCCTAATAGTCAAATCTACCACCCGGCAAAGCGTTCGGGTGGTAGATAGTTACTGTGGACCGCTAGCTAAATCTCGGCCTCGCCAACAGCAATAGCCTCCCGACGATTGCCTTCAGGCATTGCCTCTACATCGTGCTCAATACTCTTCGGGAAAGCTATAGCAGCAACGACGAAACCAACCGCAGCAACGATAGCGATCAGTACAAATGCCAGGCGAAAGCCGTGCAATACGGCAGCTTGGCGCAAGCTGGGATTAGCTATCATAGCAGCCGTTTTTATATGCGTAGCTAGGATGGTTGATACACCTGCGATCGCCATAGCTCCACCAATCTCGCGCATCATTTCCACCAATCCCGCTGCCAGGCCTGTCTCAGAATCTTTAGCTTTGGTCATGGCCGAAATTTGTAGCGAAGGAGCGACCAAACCGATAGTAATGCCAGCCAGAACGAACGCGGGGAAAACATCCTTAAGATAGCTCGCGCTCACCGGTATTCTGGCAAGCAGGCTCATCGCCACGACGAGCAAAAAGATACCACTAAGTAACAGCTTGCGGACACCGAATGCAGCAATCAGCTTAGTACCCGTCAGTCCGGCGACTATAAAGGCTATAATAGATGTCGCCAGCCAGGATACACCTGTCTTGACCGGGCTGTACCCAAATCCTTGCTGCATAAGCAGGCTACCGATAAAAATGAAGGCGAAGAATGCGCCAAAGATGAGCAATGCACTTACATCTGCCGCTACCATGTCGCGATTCTTAAAGACATTTCCAGGCAGCAGCGGCGACTTCGACCGAGACTCAACCCAGGCGAATAGGCCGAGCAGCGCAAGGCTGCCGCCGAACAGCCAAAGGGTCGAATGTGAGGTCCATCCAAAGTCCGCACCCTTGTTCAAGGCATATACAAGCAGCAGCAGGGCCGAGGTAACCGTGGTTGCCCCAAGCGCATCAAACCGTCGGGGTTGCGTCATGCGCTGATCTTTTGGCAAGAACTTTATGGCCATGGCAGTTAGTAATATGCCAATTGGTACATTCATAAAAAAGATCCAACGCCATCCAGGGCCGTCCGTAAGCAGACCGCTGGCAATAACTCCTACAGAGGCCGAGGTCCCACCTACAGCTCCAAAGATACCTAAAGCGGCATTGCGCTCCGCCCCTTCAGTAAAGGTGGAAGCGATGATTGATAGAGCCGAAGGGGCCATTAGAGCCGCCCCAAAACCCTGCACGCCGCGAGAAATCAACAGAAGCTGGATAGAGTGCGACAAACCAGCCACGAGCGAAGCAATCGTAAAGAAACCCAAGCCAGTGAGTAGCACCCGGCGCTTACCAAGCAAGTCGCCCAGCCGGCCACCGAGCAGCAAAAAACCACCGAGCAGTAGTCCATAGGCGATGACGATCCACTGCAGTACGCTCTGGCTTAAGTGAAGGTCGAGTTTCATAGTTGGCAGTGCGACGTTTACGATGGCGATATCCAGCACAACCATAAAATTAGTCAGGCATGCTACCAGTAATATTATTTTCTTTTGGAGCGAACTCATCGCATTAGTACCTCTCGCCTATTCTTTTTCTTGCAGGCTTTTATAAATTGTTATTACTTTTACTTTACAAGTGTATCATATCACTTTTATTTTGCAAGTGTTTTTGTTATACTGTTTATATGGATATATGCAATCTACGGTCAGACTGTCCAATCAACTACTTCCTTGAGCTCGCCGGCGATAGATGGAGCATGCTTATTATTCGTGACATGCTCTTTGCACATAAAAAATCATATGGCGACTTTATGGCCTCGGATGAAAAGATCGCAACGAACATTCTCGCGAATCGTCTCGCCACGCTCGAAGACAGAGGTTTTGTACGAAAATTCCGTGATCCTGCTAACAAAACGAAATACATCTACGTTCTCACCGACATGACTATCGACCTCATTCCGCTTTTTATCGAAATTATTCTCTGGAGCGAAAAGCATGCCACCGTGCCGATCCCCGAGGAACGCTTAGATGATCTCAAAAAGGCCAAAGCCGACAAGGCAGCCTTTGCCCGGGAAGTCCACGCGCGCGTCGTTGCCCAAACTGCAGCACTGGCCAAGCAGCAAGTATAAAAATAAAAAGCAATTCACGACAGACTGTCTCTTACGGCTCCCTCCTAACAGAGGCCATCGCTACGTTGGATAACTCGATTCTTTGCCCAAGCCAAAAGTACACAACTTCTACATATTCCGTTTATGTAGGCCTATGGATCACATCAAACATCTTTGCACAAATTACAGCGCCCAAATGGGTGTTACCATACATGCGTGTATATCAACCATGCAACTAACGGACCAGCCTCATTTATAAAGATCCCCTTTATGGGTGATAGCCTCGCTCACTTCAGGACGCTTGATGAGAGTATCGCCAATATCAAACGCGGTTATCCTGTTCTAAGGAGCATTGCGTGTGTGGGCATAAGTGCCATGCACGCCACACTACGTGGCGACGCGCTCACAGCTCTAACGTCGGAACCGGCTTTTGATGCTCAGAGCGGAAAGAATGAAACATTCTGGTCTAAATCGCTTGAATCCTTGGCCCCCGACAGGACACGCCAAGGAATTGCTGATCTAGGCATCCAACTCTATGTACTGGCTAATTCGCTGGGGAGGCTTGCGCGGGTATCCAAAATTGCAAATACGGCGCAACATTTTGATGTGGCCATCCCTGAGTCGACCCAAGAAACAGCGGGAAAATTATATTGGCATGGCCGTAAGTCCGGCGGCCTATGCACCGGCATAGCGTTCAATCAGCCGACTCGGGCAGTCGAGCTATCAGCCACTAATGTCACCGTATCACTCTCAGCCACAGATCCAGACGAATTGTATTTCGGCCAACAGTGCGAGTTAGACATACGGAAAACGGGAGGGTTTGCCCACGTTCAGATTAAATCATCCAACCTTGCGAGCAGCGGCTTTCGGGTAAGAGAGAGTTCGCAGCCAAGGGACTTGCTTATCTACTCGCGTATCGCCGATTTCGCAGCAAATACTCTGGAAGGGCAGCGCGATTAAATGTATAGTGCCGTATATGCTTAGCTCAAATGTCATCCGCTGCCCATGGGCTGAAACAAACGAACAGCTTCGAAAATATCACGACGAAGAATGGGGTGTGCCAGTGCATGACGACCAGCGCCTCTTTGAAATGTTGAATCTGGAAGGAGCGCAAGCAGGACTCAGCTGGCTCACCATTCTATCTAAGCGTAGTAACTATCGGGCTGCATTCGACAACTTCGATCCAACTAAGATCGCCCGGTACGATCAAACGAAGCGCGAGGCACTTTTGCAAGATGCGGGCATCGTGCGCAATCGTCTCAAAATTAATGCCTTCATTGAAAACGCCAAGGCAACGCTAGCCGTCCAGAATAAATATGGCAGTCTAGATGCGTACCTTTGGAGCTACATTGGCAGCCAGAGCCTCACCCAAGCCACGCAGGAGCAAGCCGTTATAGTTAGCAAACAGATGAGCAAAGGATTGCAGAAAGACGGATTCCGCTTCGTAGGGCCCACCACTTGCTATTCGTTTATGCAGGCCGTAGGTATGATGAATGACCATGCTCCAGAGTGCTTCCGTTTTGCGTCTTAAGAACTCCGAAAACTAGCTAGTAGAGCAGTAGCTAAAAAGCTATACTACGCTTCATGATTAAAGTAGTTAGTTTTGACGTTGGCGAAACCCTGATTGACGAAACGCGGGAGTACGGCACCTGGGCTGACTGGCTGGACGTGCCGAGACATACTTTCTCGGCGATGTTTGGCGCAGTCATTGCCCGCGGCGGCGACTACCGGGATACTTTTCAGGTCTTTCGGCCAGGGTTTAACCTTGATGAAGAGCGCCAAAGGCGGGCGGATGCCGGCCACCCCGAAACGTTCACTATGGACGACATGTATCCCGACGCGTTGCGAGCGATACATGCCCTCGGTTCGATGGGGCTCAGAGTTAACATTGCGGGTAACCAAACGGCACGCGCGGGAAGCATCTTACGTAGTTTTGAACTCCCGGTAGAGAGTATCGCGACGTCTGATGATTGGGGAGTAGTTAAGCCCTCTCCCGACTTTTTCGATCGCCTCATAACCGAAATGAACGTTCCCGCGCAAGAGATCCTGTATGTAGGCGACCGTTTGGACAATGACATTGCTCCCGCGCAAGAGGTGGGTCTTCAAACCGCGCTGATTCGCCGGGGTCCATGGGGACATATCTTAGACACGCCAGCCGCTGAACAGTGTTTATTTACAATTGAAAGTTTAGACCAATTGCCCGGCTTGATTAGCCAGTATAATACGGCCTAATCACTAACCTCTTCAGGTATCCGCCTTCATTTTTGTCGTCCCAGACTTGACCCCGAATCCAGAGCATGTAGAGCCGATGAGAATAGGTCCGGGATGATAGTGTGAAAGCAAGGAGACAGTCTTTCGGGGTTTAGCATCACCCTGTGCTATACTTTCTGTGAAAAAATGCTTACGCTAAAACTCAAACAAAAACCTGTTGTACTCTACTTGGCGGCCGCCGCTTTGTTAATTATCATAGTGGCGTCGCTGGTAGGATGGCAAAATGTCCGGGCGGTCCATGCGCTGCATATGGCACAAAGGCAAGACTCCACAGGCAAAATCACCCAAGCAACAACCACTCTTGCGCATGCACCAAAGGTGTTAGTGTTTCCGCACATTACACATCAGCTTAATGTCGAGTCGGCACACAATAAGGCGCTCGTAGATACCGCTGCCAAGCTTGCCAAAGCGCAACAATTGCTTAAAGAGCACAGGACGAGTGAAGCGCTTAGCCTGTTGAAGTCTATTAGCAGCAATGCAGGCGCTGCTGCGTCATCACAGGTGCAGAGTTTGCAAAAAACCGCGCAGCAACAGAATTCCAGCACGACTAAGACCTCCTCGGGCAGTGGTTCTGGGAGTGGCGGCACAAGTAGCGGCGGATCGTCATCAGGAAGCGGCGGGGGCGGCTCCGGTGGTAGTGGTGGCGGAACGGGCGGAGGCACCACACCGCCGCCCCCCGGGCCGATGACGCAGCTTTCCATCAGCAATTTTTCGGCCACCACAAGCCCGCGTAACAGCACAAGCTGCACTCTAAATACTAGCGCTACTTTTACCACTGACGGCACTGGCAATGTGCAGGTTGTATGGAAAGTACTCAGCAATCGCACCTCGAGCTTCATCAATAACCCGGATAACTATAGCTTCAGCGCAGCGGGCAGCCAGACAGATACATACGCAACCGGCTTACAAGGACTGGAATCGGGTGACTCTTACCGGGCCTACGCCGTCGTTACCAATTCGAGTAACGGCTCAATAACGGCAACCGCCGGGCCAGTCACCCTCGGCACTTGCGCGGCACCACAAGCCTTGCTTACCGCCAGTCAACCCTCATATATGACTCAAATTACACCTGGGACGCTCGGAGTCAATCAAGTGCAAGACGGCATCTTCACAAACGAATGCTCAATGACACTGCATGTACCTTTTAGCGTTAATTCCAGTGGTAGTGTGCAGGCGGTATACACCATAACCAGTGGATCGTCGGGGGGTGCCACGCTCTATTCAATTAACAGCGAAAGTTTCACCGGACCAGGCAGTGACAGCGACACTTCGTATATCCGTATGCCACACTTAAATGGCGGCGACAGCTACAGCATCACTGTTAAGATCATCGACCTGGGCGATCAATCCATATACGGAACTGCCGGACCAGTCAGCAGTGGCTGCTCCTAGGAGACGGCGGACGCTATATACGCCTGTCGCAGGCAATATGGTACACTATAGTGAGTTATGCAAATTCTAGCATATGCTCAAACGTGTAAGTACTGGATAACGCTCACTACTGCTTGTATGCCGAAGAGCTATCAGTGGGCCAAACAAATGGAGGTAAGATATTAAACCGACACCTCAACTAGTTGAGTCACAGGTAATAAAAACCTTCGACTTACCATCTAGCCCCAACGACAAACAACCAACACAACTCCCCTTCTTCCAAAATGCCATAGTCCAAGTAAGTAATCCGCCCGATGCTAATAGGCGGTTTTTTATTTCTCGGGAATACAACAAGCATGGGGCGGCTACTCGTAAGCCGTTTTATACAACCTTCAATATCGAGGAGGGAGTAGATGGCAGGACGACATTCTAGACCTTCTCCCTATGCCCCTACGGTACGAATCCCACAGATGGGGTTAAATGCGGCAGAACAGCGGGATCGGGATGGTGATATAGCGCGAATCCGCTTCGGACACCTCTATCGGCCCGAACCCCCTACAGTGCCCTACGAAGAACAGCCCGATGAACCAACGTTACATGATTCCGAAAATCAAATACCAACCCAAACACTCAATCCTGTAATACCTCTAAGAAGTAGAGCGCAAGCACCCGAGCCTCAGACTACCACCCTTACAGGGGAAATATTTGGCGATCGTCGATTATACTGGGGACTAGGCGCAGAGTTTGCGATAGGTGCGCTAGCAGTGACTACAATATGGATGTATGGGCCATCTCCTCGCCAGGACAGACCAACCATAGTCGTCAGCCCAAGCACCACTGGCGAGCGCCAGATTTCCCCTACCAGCACCAGTCAGAAATCGTCCTCCAGCTCTCATAGCAGCCACCCCAGTCCACAATCGTCGCGCACAGCAAGTCGCTCAACGACTTCCATGAGCTCAGCCCCCGGCCCCACCTCA
>Ga0136846_1228972_pt1 | contig 49515 bp, 51 predicted proteins | sample HopSoiMetagenom2_FD_96841 | JGI IMG/M metagenome (GOLD analysis project Ga0136846, IMG submission 96841) | Grasslands soil microbial communities from Hopland, California, USA - 2 Assembly 2016 (version 4) | ecosystem: Environmental > Terrestrial > Soil > Grasslands | place: USA: Hopland...
TCGTCGACCACAACACCTATGTCTTCATGAGCGACGGCTGCCTGCTGGAAGGCATCAGCCACGAAGTCGCCGCGCTCGCCGGCGCCTGGAAGCTCAACAAGCTGGTCGCGCTGTACGACGACAACGGCATTTCGATCGACGGCCAGGTTACGCCCTGGTTCATCGACAACACCGCCGTGCGCTTTGCCGCTTACGGCTGGAACGTGCTGGGCCCGATCGACGGCCACGACGCCGCGCTGGTCTCGCAGGCCATCGAAGACGCGAAAAAATCCAGCGACAAGCCCACGCTGATCATCTGCAAAACCCACATCGGCAAAGGCTCGCCCAACCGCGCCAACACCGCCAAGGCCCACGGCGAACCGCTGGGCGCCGAAGAAATCAAGCTCACACGCGAAGCCCTCAACTGGCCTTATGCGCCGTTTGAAGTGCCGAAAGAAACCTACGACGCGTGGGACGCCAAGGCCAAGGGCCTGGCCGCTGAAGCCGCCTGGGATGCGAAATTCGCCGCCTACAAGGCGGCGCACCCAGAGCTCGCCGCCGAACTCGCCCGCCGCATGAAGGGCGAGTTGCCCAAGTCCTTTGCCCAACTGGCCGTCGACACCGTCATCGGCGCGCACGAAAAAGCCGAAACGGTCGCCTCGCGCAAGGCCTCGCAGCTCGCACTCGAAGCCTTCACCGCCGGCCTGCCCGAGCTGCTGGGCGGCTCGGCCGACCTGACCGGCTCCAACCTCACCAACACCAAGTCCACGCCCAACCTGCGTTTTGACATGAACGGTGAGGTCGTGCTGACCGCCAATGCCGAAGGCGTGAGCGCCGGTGGCCGCCACATCAACTACGGCGTGCGTGAATTCGGCATGGCCGCCATCATGAACGGCATCGCCCTGCACGGCGGTTTCATTCCTTACGGCGGCACCTTCCTCACCTTCAGCGACTACAGCCGCAATGCCATCCGCATGGCCGCGCTGATGAAGATCCGTGTCATCCACGTCTTCACGCACGACTCCATCGGCCTCGGTGAAGACGGCCCGACGCACCAGTCCATCGAGCACGCCGCCAGCCTGCGCCTGATCCCCAACCTGGACGTCTGGCGTCCCGGCGACACGGCGGAAGCCGCTGTGGCCTGGGCTGTCGCGCTCGAGAACAAGAACAAGCCCACTGCGCTGCTGCTCAGCCGCCAGAACCTGCCTTACGCCCCCAAGCATGACCTTGGCGAAATCAGCCGCGGCGCCTATGTGCTGGCAGAGCCCGCAGAAGTCGGCCTGAACAAGAAGGCCCAGGCCGTCATCATCGCCACGGGTTCTGAAGTTCAACTCGCGCTCAAGGCGCAAGAACTGCTGGCCGCCCACAAGATCGCCGTGCGTGTGGTCTCCATGCCCAGCAACACGACCTTCGACAAACAAAAAACCGCCTACAAGAGCGAAGTACTGCCCGAGGGAATCCCCCGCATCGCGGTGGAAATGGGAGTCACTGACGGCTGGTGGAAATACGGCTGCGCAGCCGTGGTCGGCATCGACAGCTACGGCGAGTCGGCGCCTGCGCCGGTGCTGTTCAAGCACTTCGGCTTCACCGCCGAGAACGTGGCCGATACCGTGCGCAAAGTGCTGCGCAAGTAAGCACGCGCGTCACGCACACGGCCCAACCGATTCAACAAGATTTCAACTTCCAGGAGCAACAGCAAATGACTATCAAACTTGGCATCAACGGTTTTGGCCGCATCGGCCGCAACGTGTTCCGCTCGGCGATCAAGAGCTTTGGCGACATCGAAATCGTCGGCATCAACGACCTGCTCGAGCCCGACTACCTGGCCTACATGCTGAAGTACGACTCGGTGCACGGCCGCTTTGAGGGCGACGTGTCTGTCGAAGGCAACACGCTTATCGTCAACGGCAAGAAGATCCGCCTGACGCAAGAGCGCGACCCCGCCAACCTGAAGTGGGGCGACATCGGCGCTACCGTGGTGCTGGAGTCCACCGGCCTCTTCCTCGACAAGGCTTCGGGTGAAAAGCACCTGGCCGCCGGCGCCAAGAAGGTCATCTTCTCGGCACCGTCCAAAGACGACACCCCGATGTTCGTCTTCGGCGTGAACGACAAGACCTACAAGGGCGAGGCGATCATCTCCAACGCCAGCTGCACCACCAACTGCCTGGCGCCCATCGCCAAGGTGCTGAACGACAAGTGGGGCATCAAGCGCGGCCTGATGACGACTGTGCACGCAGCCACCGCCACGCAGAAAACCGTGGACGGCCCGTCGAACAAAGACTGGCGCGGCGGCCGCGGCATCCTGGAAAACATCATCCCCTCCAGCACCGGCGCCGCCAAGGCCGTGGGCGTGGTGATCCCCGAGCTCAACAAGAAACTGACCGGCATGTCCTTCCGCGTACCCACGTCCGACGTGTCGGTGGTTGACCTGACCTGCGAACTCAACAAAGAAGCCACGCTGAAAGAAATCTGCGCCGAAATGAAGGCGCAAAGCGAAGGCGCCCTCAAAGGCATCCTCGGCTACACCGAAGACAAGGTCGTCGCCACCGACTTCCGCGGCGAAACCTGCACCAGCGTGTTTGACGCCGACGCCAGCATCGCCCTCGACGGCACCTTCATCAAGGTCGTCGCCTGGTACGACAACGAATGGGGCTACTCGAACAAGTGCCTGGAGATGGTGCGGGTGGTGGCGAAGTAATTCGCCGCGGCTTCAAACAAAAAAGCGCCCTTGAGGCGCTTTTTTATTGGACCTGGCCTTCCGCTAGATCGGCGAACCGTTCATCAGGATCACGCCGGTGATCATGCCGGCGGGAATGGAAACGCCATAAGGTGTCTCTTGCGGGGGGTACTCCCTGTAGATCAATGAATCGTCTTTCGTGAACACAGGTCCCCGAAAGCTGGGGCTTACGGTATAGGCAAATGGGTCGAACACATAGAGCTTCGTGATGACCACCCCGGCGCTACTGACGGTGGCGTCCATACCCGTGAGGACCACAGCATGGCCGATCTGTGGATTGGACTGATAGGTCAGCACCACGGGCTTTTTCTGCTTGAGCTGGTTGTACAAGACGGTCGGTAGCGGCGCGCCCATCACCATCTGACCTGAAACCACGGCATTTTTCCCATTAACATCCTGGAAGATCCCATTGGTGGACCGCACCATCTCCACAGGGTTTCCCGTCCCGCTCACGACCATGCCCTTGATGCGCTCCACGATCTTGTCCTGGGTGAGTTTGACTCCCTGATAGGACAACACCATCTCGGCGCTTGAGGCCCAGCACCAGAACGGGTCTTGTTGCCGCCGGTAGTGCTTGTCGAAATCGGCCTTCGGAATACCGACAAACTCCGCCAGCACAACGGCCGGCAGGCATAAAAGTGCTAGAACGCTCCAGCGAAAAAAGTGGCGCATCGGGATTCCCTCCTGGTTGTTGAACGCGGACTCAATCCGCGGCCGGCGGACATACGCCGATGGGACGACCATAGCCGTAGCGTCGAAAAGCCAAAGGCAAATATTCACCGCATCAGGCCATTGGCGTTAAAAGCCGCTTTCGGATGCTTTTTTATGGGACAAGTATCTATTCATAATTTCTGCCATTCCGTCGAACTTTACCTATAATATAGGTCTCACTATTTATTCAAATATCTATTCATTTATTCATTCGATGTCCGCCTCCTTTCGTTCCTCCAGCACCGCCGAACGGGTCATTAGTGCGCTGCGCTCGCAAGGCGGCGTCGCGACCAGTGCCGAGCTGCAAGCCCAGCTGGGCCTGAGCCAGCCAACGGTTTCGCGGGCGCTGGCGCCGCTGATTGCGTCGGGTGAGGTGCGTAGCCTGGGTGCTGCGCGTTCCCGCCGCTATCTGCTCCCTCGCTACGTCGACGGCGTGGGTCGCGAGGTTCCGATCATGCGTGTGGATGCGCACGGCGTGGTCACGCCTTTGGGCCGTATGGTCCCATTGCCCGGTGGCGGGTTCTGGGTAGACGAAGCCGATGGCGTGAGCCGGCGGCATGATGATCTTCCCTGGTTTTTGAATGACATGCGGCCGCAGGGATTTATGGGCCGCACCTTTGCGGCGGCGCATCCCGAGCTGCAGCTTGCGGCCGACCCGCGCCGCTGGAGCGCCGACGACGCCCTGAAAGCGATGGCTGTCTATGGAGACGACCTGCCGGGCAATCTCATCGTGGGAGAGCAGGCCTTTGAGCGATACCACAGTCTGGCGCAACGCGCATCGCGCGTCGGCTCCTGGCGCGACTATCCGGCCTTGGCAGAGGCTGCCATGCAAGGCACCCTGCCGGGCTCCTCTGCCGGGGGTGAGCAGCCCAAGTTTTGCACCGTCAGCGGCGGCCGCCATGTGCTGGTGAAGTTTTCCCCTGTCGGTGATTCCCCCGCCAGCGAGCGTTCACGCGACCTGCTGGTGTGTGAGCACCTGGCGCTGCAGATGCTCGGGCAGGCGGGTCATCCGGCGGCTTCGACGCAGGTCTTTTCTGCCGGCGGCCGTATCTTTCTGGAGTCAGAGCGGTTTGACCGCACCGCCAAAGGCCGCATCGGCATGGTGTCGCTCGAAGTCTATAACGCTGAATATGTAGGCAAGATAGACAACTGGGCCGCGACGGCCAACCGCATGGCCGACAGCCGGCTGCTGACGCCGGGCGATGCCGCACAGTTGCGTTTCCTTGAAGCCTTTGGCCTCCTGATTGCCAATACCGACCGCCATTACGGCAATATCTCCCTGCTGCTCAAAGACGACGACTGGTTCCTGTCGCCGACGTATGACATGCTGCCCATGCTGTATGCGCCCATCAACGGTGAAGTGGTCGAGCAGGACTTTGCCAGGCGTCCGCTTCATCCCACCGCAGCTACGCTGGCCGAATGGGCGCAGGCTAAAGACCTGGCCATGGTGTTCTGGGGTGCTGCTGCGGCGCAGCCCCTGATCTCCAACGGCTTCAAGGCCATTGCCGCCCAAAATTTGCAGGTTCTGCAGTCGTTTTAGCGCCTGCTTTTTCTCCAGAGGTCCGCCGCAAAGTACGCAAACTCCGCGAAGCGCAGCAACTGCGGCTGACCGGGTCCGATAGGGCGGCCACCGCCGCGCCGAAGTGGGATTGACCCCGATCAGCGGCTGAGAAGCCCGTCCGGGATGGCCAGCCCAGGCCGCTCATCATCCCAGGCCATGGCGCTCATCTTCCAGCCTTGCGGCGTCTTCACGAACTGCGTCGAGATCACGCCGCGGGCTTCAAAGGCCTTGCCGTTTTGTGTGCCGGCTTTGCCATAGGCGCTGTAGCGGTGTGCGATGTTGCCGAAGACTTGTGTCGTTTCCGACAGCTCCCACTCCTTGAAACGCGTCAGTTCGCCACTGGCCACCAGGGCCTGGCGCGGTGCGATGAACTGGGCGACGGTCGAGATTTCGGGCACTTGCGCCGTGTTTTTGATCAGGAGGCCCGCGTCAATGAAGAGTGTATGGATGGTCTCGTAAGGCGGCTTGCCGCCGGGCTCAAAAGACACGGCGTGAAAGAAATCGGCCGCCAGCTTGTCCAGCTCGCGCTTGACGGCTTCAGGGGCTGTCTGGGTCGTTGATTCCATGGGGCGCTCCTCGGGTGGTGGCGGGAGTGTAGGCGCGCCCTGCCGCCGCGGGGGGGCGCGCGCTGAAGCCCCGGATGTGCCTGGGGCTACTGCACGTGGTTTTCCTTTGTTATTGAGCGTAAAAAGTGCATCTGGTCCAATAAGCACCTGGGCAAGCAGCTATCAAATAGATAGCTACACCGGCTTGGCCGCGGCTATTTGTCCGCTGGCCGCTCTTCACGCCCACCCGGGTGCCGCGCAAATCGCGACGGGTCGCGGCCATGCACGGGCGCCTCATCGGCAAACGACCAGCCGCCAAACTGCGTGCGCCGGTAGTCGGCCAGCGTTTGGGCAATCTCGGCCTGCGTGTTCATCACAAACGGGCCATATTGCACCACGGGCTCGCTGATCGGCTTGCCCTGCAGCATGAGGAACTCGGCTTCTTCGCCGCCGCTGTTGACCAGCTCTGCGTCCATGCCCGCACGCAGTTCGATGGCACTGCCGGACTGCACGGCCTGGCCACCTACCGCTGCTGATGCGCCTTTGAAGAAATACAGCTGGCGCCGCGTGCCATCGCCTTTCGCGGCGGGCAATGTCCAGCGCGCGCCCGGCGCCATGCGTATCGTCCAGATCGCCACGTCGGCATCCGCCTGTGCGGCCCACGAATCGGGCGGCGGCGGCAGCGGCGCTGCATCGGCGCCTTGCACGCGGCCCGCGATGACGGCCACCTCGGTGCTGCGGCCATCGGCATCCTTCAGGCTCAGGCGCGGAATGTCCTGCGACCAGAGCATGGTGAAGTGCGGCTCGCTCATCTTGCCCGTGGCCGGCAGGTTCAGCCAGATCTGGAACAGCTCCAGCGGGTTCGGGTTCTGCGCATCCAGCAGCGGAAACATTTCGGAATGCACGACGCCTTTGCCGGCGGTCAGCCACTGCACATCCCCGCGGCCAAAGCGCGCGGTCGCGCCCAGCGAATCGGAATGGTCGATCAGCCCCTTGCGCACAATGGTCACGGTCTCAAAGCCGCGGTGCGGGTGCGCCGGAAAGCCCGGCACCGTGCTGCCGTGGTACATGCTCCAGCCATCCTTGCGCGCAAAGTCCTGGCCGATGTCGCGGCCGGCCAGCGAGGCGTCCGGGCCCATCTGCGCATTGGCGCGCGGATAGGCGTCGTCGTGGTACACGCAAAAGAGAAAAGGGTCGATGGTGGTCCACGGAAAGCCGAGGGGCTTGACCGTGATGACAGGGTGAGCGATGGAACTTGCGGCGAGGTCGGCAGGCATGAAAAGGCCTTTCTGGCGTGAGAATTTCAAAGAACCTAGCTGAGGCCAGGCGCGGCCCTTTCAAGCTGCGCCGCCGGCACATCAAGGGGCCGGCGCCAGCCGCTTACAAGAAAACAGGCCTGCAGCCCTTACCCTGCATGCGCAAGCCGCTATAAAATCAATAGCGGATGGGGTGGTCTTACGCAGCCCGACCTCAGGCCTTCAACTTCCAGCCGGTGCGGAAGATCCACCACACCGCGCTCAGGCACAGCGCCAGGAAGCCCACAATGGCCGCGACGCTGATGCCCACATTGACATCGGCCACGCCGTAAAAGCTCCAGCGGAACCCGCTGATCAGGTAGACCACCGGATTGAACAGCGCGATGTTTTGCCACAGCGGCGGCAGCATATTGATGGAGTAGAACGCGCCGCCCAGAAAGGTCAGCGGCGTCACCACCATCATCGGCACGACTTGCAGCTTCTGGAAGTTGTCGGCCCACAGCCCGATGATGAAGCCGAACAGGCTGAAGGTCAGCGCGGTCAGCAGCAGGAAGCACAGCATCCAGAAAGGGTGTGCAATGCTGTACGGCACAAAGAGGCGCGCTGTCGCCAGGATCAGAAGGCCCAGCAAGACGGACTTGCTCGCCGCCGCGCCTACGTAGCCCATCACTACTTCCATCGACGACACCGGTGCCGACAGCAGCTCATAAATCGTCCCCGACCATTTCGGCATGTAGATGCCGAAGGCGGCATTGGAGATGCTCTCGTTGAGCAGCGACAGCATGACCAGCCCTGGAATGATGAAGGCGCCGTAGCGGATGCCGTCGATGTCCCCCATGCGTGAGCCGATGGCGGCGCCGAACACCACAAAATAAAGTGAGGTCGAGATCACCGGCGAGGCGATGGATTGCATCAGCGTGCGGAAGGTGCGCGCCATTTCAAAGCGATAGATCGCGCGGACGGCGTTCCAGTTCATGCGGCCTCCTTCGTGGTGACGGGTGTGGCGGTGGCGGTGGCGGAGGTGGCGGATTTGTCGGCATGCACCAGGCTCACGAAGATGTCTTCGAGCGAGCTCTCGCTCGAATGCAAATCCTTGAAGTCGATGCCGAGTTCGGCCAGCTGCTTCAGCAAGGGCGCGATACCGGTCTCTTCGGTCTGCGTGTCGAAGGTGTAGACCAGGGTGCGTCCCTCGCCGGCGAGCTCAAGCGGCAGCCCCGCCAGAGCGGCCGGAATGCTTTGCAGTGGCGTCTGCAGCTGCAGGCTTAATTGCTTCTTGCCGAGCTTGCGCATCAGCACTGCCTTGTCTTCGACCAGAATCAGCTCGCCCTTGTTGATCACGCCGATGCGGTCGGCCATTTCTTCGGCCTCCTCGATGTAGTGCGTGGTCAGGATGATGGTGACGCCGCTTTCGCGCAGGTCCCGCACCATTTGCCACATGCCCTTGCGCAGCTCGACATCGACCCCCGCGCTGGGCTCATCCAGGAACAGGACGGTGGGCTCGTGCGACAGCGCCTTGGCAATCAGCACCCGGCGCTTCATGCCGCCGGACAGCGTCATGATCTTGCTGTCCTTCTTGTCCCACAGCGACAGGTCACGCAGCACTTTTTCGATATAGGCCGGATCGGGCGACTTGCCGAACAGGCCGCGGCTGAAACTCACGGTGGACCACACGGTCTCGAAGGCATCGGTCGACAACTCCTGCGGCACCAGGCCGATCTTGGCGCGCGCGGCGCGGTAGTCACGGACGATGTCGTGCCCGTCGACGGTCACACGGCCCGAGCTCGGGTTGACGATGCCGCAGATGATGCTGATCAGCGTGGTCTTGCCCGCGCCGTTGGGGCCGAGCAGCGCGAAGATCTCGCCGCGCCGGATGTCCAGGTCGACCGACTTCAACGCATGAAAGCCCGAAGCGTAGGTTTTGCCCAGTTGCTGGATGGAAATAATGGGTTGCACGCGCATCCTGAGGTGAAGGGGGTGCCAGAAGACAGAACCCGGAAAGGGAAGAGGTCCGGATTATTCTATAGAGCGGCGGTGAAAAAGTGCACGCAAGGGTTTTCCGGGCGTGGCCGCCCGTGCCCTGTCTGCCGCCCGTACATCACGCCGCCTGGGCGGCCTGCAGGGGCGGAAAGGGTTCGCGCCAGGCTGGCAGCGCGTCAAGCCGCGCATGCCAGCGGCGAATCTCGGGAAAGTTTTCCAGCGGCATCCCGGTCTTGCCCGCGTAAGGCAGCGTGATCCCCACCGCAAAATCCGCCACGCTCAGCGCGTCGCCCACCAGGTAGCGCCGCCCTTTCAGGTGAGCATCCAGCACCTTGGCGTAGCGCTCAAACCCCGGCGTCGCTTTTTCCGTCTCCGCAGCGTCGGGCTTGCCAATGCCAAAGCGCGGCTTGATGATGTGCTCGAAATAAAACACGCTGGCCAGCGGCGCAAACTCGGTGGCGTCCCACATCAGCCAGCGCATCACCTCGATGCGGCGCGCGTCCTTGGGCCACAAGTCCGAGCCGGCTTTCTCGGCCAGGTGGCACATGATGGCGTTCGATTCCCAGAGAACAAGATCCGCGTCGACCAGCACCGGCACCTTGGCGTTCGGGTTCATCGCGCGGAACTCCGGCGTGCGGTGCTCGCCCATGCCCAGCTCCACCCAGATGAATTCCACGGGCGACTGCAAATGCCGGGCGAGAGCGCAGACCTTGCGCGGGTTCAGCGTGTCTGAGTAATAAAGCTTCATGCGGGATTCCTTCAGGGGGTTTCAGGCCGCCATGCGCGGCAAGTCGGACCACACCGGCCTGACCTCGATCGTCGCGGCCCTGGCCATGGGATGGCTGGCGGCAATGTCGACGGCTTGCTGCATGGTGGCGCATTCAATCAGCCCGTAGGCCGCGATTTTTTCAGCGCTGTCGGTGAAAGGGCCGTCAGTCAGCACCACCTTGCCCTTGCGCACGCGTACGGTGGCCGCTTCCGCGGGCGGGCGCAGCGGGTTGCCGTGCTTGAGAATGCCGCGGCCTTCCATGTCCTTGACCCAGGCGCCGATCTCGCCGACCAGCGCTGGGGTGGGCGCAAAGGTTGCGTCGTGGCAGATGATGAGCAGGTACTGCATCGCCGCTTCAGGGCATGGGTTTGGGCATGATCACCATCCACGACACGCCAAAGCGGTCGGCCACCATGCCAAAGGACGAGGCGAAGAATGTCTCGCCCATGGGCATTTCGACCTTGCCGCCGTCGGCCAGCGCATTAAAGAGGCGCCTGGCTTCGGCGTCGCTGGGTGCGGTGAGCGACAGCGAGATGCCCTTGAACTCCGGCTTGCCGCCGCCCATGCCGTCGGAGGCCATGAGCTCCGTCTCGCCGATCTTGAAGCTGGCGTGCATGACGCTGTTGGGGTCGGGCGCCGGGCCGCCGCCGGGGCCGCAGCCGTCGGCCATGGGTTCGGGGTTTTCCTTGAAGCGCATCATCATCGTGACCTGCGCGCCCAGCGTCTTGCGATAGAACTCGATGGCCTCTTCGCAGCGGCCGTTAAAAAAGAGATACGACTGAACTAGCATGATGTTTCCTTTCGTGGTGGATGGGTTGGGGGTGTGATTCAGCGCGGGAACAGGGCGGCCGTTGCCGGCCATTCGGCGCGGCGCGCGGGCGCAGCCGAGGCAGATGCCGAAGTAGCCGCCGCGGGCAGGGCCGGCCGCGTGTCGCGGCCGAAGTACACCTGCACCTCCATGAGCTTGCCGTTCTCAAAACGGAACCACTCCGTATTGCGGAATTTTTTGCCCGTGGTGCTTTCGGCCTCATAACGTATGAAGGCTTCGCCGCCCTGCTCAAAAATCTTTTCTACCGTGATGCGGCGCAGCGTGCGGCTGTTGGGCCAGCAACGTGCGAAGTAAGCGGCGCGGTTGATGCGGTCGTCCAGCGGGCTGCTGAAGGTGAAGCGCTCGTCCAGCATGTCCTCAAGGACCTGCCGGTCTTGGGTTTCGTAGGCCGAGAAATAGCGGCGCACGAGAGTGGTGATGGAAGTTGCCATGATGCGCGGCTTTCAAGCCCTGTCGTAAGCCTCTTGCAGGCCCTTGATATTGATCTTGTGCATGCCCAGCATGGCTTTCATCACCGCGCCCGACTTGGCCGGGTTCTTGTCGCCCAGCAATTCGCCGAGCACGGACGGGATGATCTGCCACGACAGGCCGAACTTGTCTTGCACCCAGCCGCACTGGTTGGGCGCGCCGCCGGCCGAGAGCTTGTCCCACAGCTCGTCCACTTCGGCCTGCGTCTTGCAGTCCACAAACAGCGAGATCGCCGGCGTGAACTTGAAATGCGGGCCGCCGTTGAGCGCCATGAACTCCTGGCCTTCCAGCAGGAAAGTGCCGGTCATGACCGAACCTTCGGGTCCCGGGCCTTCCTTGCCGTAGCGCCTGAGCATGGTGATCTTCGAATTTTTGAAAATCGAGACGTAAAAGTTCATGGCTTCCTCCGCCTGATCGTTAAACCAGAGGAAAGGGGTGATTTTCTGCATGGTCCGGCTCCTGGAGATGAAAGGGTGTCACTGCTGGAAAAGGCTTGTGCGGCGACCCAATCAGCAGTATTGTGTACACCGTCCACAAAAGAATAGCAAAGATAATGAACACTGTCCACATAAAAAAGTAACAAGCCATGTCGAGCGCGCGCCCTTCCCAGCCAGTCCCAAAACCCCGCAGCACCTACCGCCACGGGGACTTGCGGCGTGCCTTGCTGGAAGCGGGTGTGGAACTGGCCCGCGCCGGCGGGCCCGAGGCCGTGGTGCTGCGTGAAGCCACGCGCCGCGCGGGCGTCGCACCGAACGCCGCCTACCGCCACTTTGAAAACCGCCAGGCCTTGCTGTACGCGGTTCGTTCCGCCGCGCTCGCGGCCGTGGCCCGCGCCATGGAGGCCGAGCTGGCCACGATCCCCCAAGATTTACCGCCCGCCGAATTTGCCCGCGCCAATGTGCGCGCGGTAGGCATGGGCTACCTGCGGTTTGCCCAGGCCGAGAGCGGGCTGTTCCGCACGGCGTTTGGGCCGTCAGACGACCTGAAAGAAAGAAGCGAGGGCAAGCCGGCCGGCACTGAGCGCAAAGGCCAAAGCGGCCTGGACCCCTTCGAGTTGCTGGGCGCCGCACTCGACAAACTGGTTGCCGCCGGGGTGCTTCAGCCCGAGCGCCGCCCCGGCGCCGAGTTCCTGGCCTGGTCGGCGGTGCACGGACTGGCCATGCTGGTCATCGACGGCCCGCTGGGCCCTGTCCTGGGCCCGCAGATGTTGCAGATCGGCGAGCGCCTGATCGACATGGTGGAAAAAGGCCTGTGCGGCAACTAGCCCTGCAGCCCGAAGCATCAAGCCAAAAAGCCCTCCAGCCCAAGAGTGGCGTGGGCCTTTAGCTCCTGAATTAATAGCAAAACAAGGGAGCTAAGCGCTGGGCCCGCGCGCCGGCAGGCCCATGCCGGCAGGCAGCCCCTCGCGCAGCGCCTCGATAAAGCGGCGCAACTTGGCCGGGTAAAAACTCGAATAGGGATAGATCAGGTAGACCGGCAGCGGTGACGCACACCATTCGGGCGCCAGGTGCAGCAGCCGCCCGTCCGCCACATCGTCGGCCACCAGCCAGGTCGAGGCAATGCTCGCGCCCAGGCCCAGCAGCGTGGCGTTGCGCAGCGCAAACAGGCTGTCGGTGCCCAGGCGGGGGTGAATGGGAAAGCGCTGCTCTTCGCCGCGGTCGCCGTTTTTGCTGCCATGATGGATCAGCGTCACTTCGCTGCGGTAAAAAGTCTGCAGCGCCAGCCACGGCAGCGCCTGCAATTCGGCCGGGTGCTGCGGCAGCGGCTTGCCCCGCAACAGCGAAGGCGCCGCCACCACGATGCGCCGCACCTCGGCAATCTTCACCGCCACCAGCGACGGGTCTTGCACCGCGCCCACATGCACGGCGCAATCGATGCCCTGGGCGATGAAGTCGGGCGTGCCGTCATGCAGCAGCCATTCCACCGTGACCCGTTCGTGGCGCCGCAAATAGTCGACCAGCGGCCCCACCAGCCGCTGCTGGCCCAGCGCATGCGGCGCCACCACGCGCAAGGTGCCCTCCGGCACGTCTTTCGGGCCGCGCAGGTCGGCCTCAAAGGCGTCCCAGTTGCCCAGCAACTCCTTGGCGCGGGCAAAACAGCGCTCGCCGTCTTCCGTCAGCTTCATCGCATGGGTCGAGCGCTGCAGCAGCTTCAGGCCCAGCGAGCGTTCCAGCGCCTGCAGGCGCCGGCTCACGGTGGGCTGTGTGGCGTTCATCTGCGCGGCGGCGGCAGACAGGCTGCCCGCCTCCACGATGCGCACGAAGGTCTGCATCAGCTCAATCCGGTCGGGGGCGGTTTTCATTCGGCATCCATTCCTCGTATGCGCGTTATATGCGTATGGCGTATGACCATTGTGCCCAACAGCCGCCTTCACAGCACAAAACCCGGCCCGCATACTGGCGTCCTGCCTCTAATTCGGGAATTTGCCTTATGACTTCAAACTCTCCTTCCAGCGCTTCTACGCATGACCAAATCGGGCCGGGCCTGCCCTTTTCGCTGGTTCTTCTGCTCGCCACCGGTGCCGGCCTGGGCGCGGCTTCGCTGTATTACAGCCAGCCCATGCTGGCCCTGCTGGTCGCCGAATTCAAGGCGACGCCCGCCGCCATCGGCCTGGTGCCCACGCTGACCACACTCGGCTACGCGCTGGGCATCGGCTTGCTCGCGCCGCTGGGCGACCGTTATGACCGGCGCCGCATCATCCTGGGCAAGGCGGCCGCTTTGGTGCTCGCACTGCTGCTGGCCGCCTGCGCGCCTTCGCTGGCGGTGCTGGCGCTGGCCAGCCTTGCCATCGGGCTGTCGGCCACACTCGCACAAGACATCGTGCCAGCCGCCGCCACGCTCGCCCCCGAATCGCAACGCGGCAAAACCGTCGGCACCGTGATGACCGGCCTGCTGCTGGGCATCCTGCTGTCGCGTGTGGTGGCTGGTGTCGTGGCGGAACACCTTGGATGGCGCAGCATGTTTGTGACGGCAGCCCTCAGCATCGCGCTGCTGGGCGTGGCCGTGTGGCACCGCCTGCCGCGCTTTGCGGCGACCACGCAGCTGCCCTATCTGGCGCTGCTGGGTTCCCTCGCCACGCTGTGGAAGCGCCACCCCGCGCTGCGCCGCGCGGCCATCGCCCAAGGGCTGGTCAGCATCGGCTTCAGCGCTTTCTGGTCCACACTGGCCATCATGCTGCACGCCCAGCCCTTCAACCTGGGCAGCAGCGCAGCCGGCGTCTTTGGCCTGGCCGGCGCCGCCGGTGCGCTGGCCGCGCCGCTGGCCGGCCGCATCGCCGACAACAAGGGACCCGAAGTCGTCACGCGCCTGGGCGCGGCGCTGGTGGCCGCCGCCTTCATCGCCATGGCGTTCGGCCCCAACCAGCTGTGGCTCATCGCCCTCGGTGCCGTGGTGTTTGACCTCGGCGCGCAAGCCACGCTGATCGCACACCAGACCATCATCTACGGCATCGAGCCCGCCGCGCGCAGCCGGCTCAACGCCGTGCTCTTCATCGGCATGTTCACCGGCATGGCCAGCGGCGCCTGGCTGGGCAGCGTGGTGCTGGCGCAATACGGCTGGCAGGGCGTGTGTGTGATGGCAGCGGTGTCAGGCGTGGCTGCGCTGGGGGTGCGGCTGTGGCCAGTGAAAAAGCTGGCTCCCTGCGCTGCGTAAGAATGGCGCTGAACCGTCAAGCCGCTTTGGGAATCGTGGCCACCATGCCCGCTGTGCGCGCCCTGACCTCCGGCGTTGCCAGGCATGTCATCACCGCCTCGTAGCCCGGTGCGCCAGGATAGGGCGCAACGCGAACCGGCGGGCTGTGGTTGGCCGGGCAGAGGATGATGGTTTCCTCCGGCACCATCGCCGCCAGATTCAGAATCGCTGACGAACGCGTCATCAGGAAGAGAGGGCGCGCATTGGCCCTGGCGCGCTGGCGCAGGTAGGCAACGAGTGCTTCCTGCGTGGTGTGGTCCAGCCCCTGCTCCACCATGTCGACGGCGACGATGGCCGGCCCTTCGGCCTCCAGGCCCGCCAGCAGTGCTCTCAGGGCCGGCGACGCCACTGCCCCTTCATCCACAAGCCACGCCAGCGCCCTGTCGACGCGCAGCTTCAGCGCGGCATCCTTGTCCGTGTGGTCCAGCCGGTCCAGACCCAGAAAGACCCCATTCGGCAACCTCTCGGCCAGCAGCAAGGCCAAGCGCGTCTTGCCGCTACCCAGCGGGCCGACGATGTAGTTCAGCGGCCGTATGTCGGCAAGCTCAAACCACTCGCCACCCCAGGGCCAAGGCAGCTCAAAGCCCACGCTGAGCTGGGAAAATGGATTGAGCAGGCGCGCAAGCTCCCCCTGGCCCGGCGCCTTGCCGCGACGAAGATCCGCACGGAGTGTGCGGACTTTGCCGATCGTGGTGACCCGTTCACGAAGCTCCGCTTCAAGTGCTGCCTCGTGCAAGGCCAGCGCGGGCCCCAGGCTTTGCGGGTCGCCCTCAAGGGCCTGCGCCACCTGCGCCAGGCTCAAACCAAGTTTGCGCAGGGCGACCACCTCGGCGGCACGCGCCAGCGTGTCCGGGCTGTAGACCCGGTAACCGGCGGCGGTGCGGTCGGGCGTGACCAGACCTCGCTGCTCATAGAGCCGCAGGGCCTTTGTCGATACGCCGAGCCGCCTGGCCGCTTCGGAGGCGCCTGGGTGCGCGCGGGGAGAATTCATGAGGGACCTCTGGGTTGCTTTTTAGCTTGCCGTTTGCTGTTTGCTCTCAGCATCATGAGGGCGGACCCAGGGGTCAAGTCAACAGGGCATGGAAGAAATCGAATCCTTCTCATGTCCGATGAACGCAACTCAAGCCGCCAGCGCCTCCTTCGGAAAATCCGTCGAAGCCGACAACGCATGCCATGCCTTCACTTCAGCTTCGACAAACGCGTGCTTGTCCGCGATGGCCTGCAGCGTGTCGGTGCCTAGCGCCAGGCGCAGCGGCGGTGTGGCAGAGTCCACCAGCGCCAGCATCGCCTGCGCCAACCGCTGCGGGTCGCCCGGCTGCTTGTGGTTGATCTGCGTGGCGGCCACGCGCACCTTGCCCGCGCTGGCGGCATAGTCGTCCAGGATGCGCGGCGACACGGCCAGCGAATTGCTGTCCAGGAAGTCGGTGCGAAAGTAACCCGGCTCCACGGTCGTCACATGAATGCCCAGCGGTGCGAGCTCGCCGTGCAGCGCTTCGGTCAGGCCTTCCACCGCAAACTTGGTCGAGCAATACACCCCAAAGCCCGGAGCCGATTGGTAGCCGCCCAGCGACGAGATGTTGATCACGTGGCCGCTGCGGCGCGCGCGCATTGCCGGCAGCACGGCGCGTGTCACATGGAGCAGGCCAAACACGTTGGTGTCATACAGGCGCCGCACTTCGTCGGCTGTGGCTTCTTCTACCGCGCCCAGGAGGCCGTAGCCCGCGTTGTTGACCAGCACGTCGATGCGGCCAAAGCGCGCGAGGGCGGCTTGCACCGCAGTGGCAGCCTGCGCCTCATCGGTCACGTCCAGCGGCAACGCCAGCAGAGCGTCGCTCGCGGGAAACCTTTTCTGCACTGAAGCGGCGTCGCGCGAAGTCGCCACCACCGCGTCGCCGTGCGCCAGCACCGCTTCCACGATGCGGGCACCAATGCCGCGCGCCGCGCCGGTGATCATCCACACACGTTTGAAGTTGGCTTTTGTCGTTACTGTATTCATGGTCTTGCCCTTTGAAAAAATGTTGCCGAGGAGGGCAATGTAGGTTTTCGATTGGGTGTTGAATAGACGGCAATCGCTGAGTTCATAATCAAGCAAATCGTGACAATCATGTCAGTCAGGAGCCGCCATGGCCTTTAACGAGCTGCGCGCCGTGTCCACTTTCGTCAAAGCCGCCGAGCTGGGCAGCCTGCGCCAGGCCGCCGCCGCGCAAGCCATCACGCCGCAGGCGGCCAGCCAGGCGCTGGTGCAGCTGGAGCAGCACCTGGGCGTGCGCCTCTTTCACCGCACCACCCGCAGCCTGAGCCTGACCGAGGAGGGCGAGCAACTCCTTCAGGCCGCGCAGCCGGGGCTAAGCACCTTGCAGCAAGCCTTGCATGGCGCCCGCCGCGGCCGCGAAGACATCGCCGGGCCGCTGCGCATCGCGGCGCCGCGTTCCATCATGCTCGAGGTGTTGTGGCCCGTGCTTGAAGAATATTGCCGCCGCCATCCACAGGTGGACCCCGACATCCACATGGACGACCGCATCGGCAACTGGGTCGAAGACCGCGTTGACGTCGGCTTTCGCGCCGGCTCACCGCCCGAAGGCGGGGTCATCTCGCGGCGCATCATGCCGCTGCAACTCGTCGTCTGCGCTTCACCCGCTTACATCGCGCGGCACGGCGCGCCGCAAACCATTGACGATCTTGCCCAGCACCGCTGCAGCGGCTTCCGGCATGCGGGCACCGGCAAAGCCATGCCCTGGGAATTCAAGGTCGGTGAAGAAGTGGTGGGCCGCAGCATCGCTGCCGCTTTTCTGGCCAACGACGTGGATATCGAAGCCCGCGCGGTGGTAGCGGGGCAGGTCATCGGCCAACTGATAGGCGTCACCGCCGCGCCATTGGTGCGCGCGGGAAAACTGGTGCCCTTGCTCACGCAGCATGCCACTGAGCACCTCGGCCTGCATGTGTATTACGGCAGCCGAAATGCGCAGCCGGCGCGGGCGCGTGCCTTCATCGACCTGGCCGTTGAGCGCCTGGCCGGCAATACGCAATTTTTCCTGGCGCCGCATGAACTGGCGCCAGCCAGAACCGCGCGCCGGCGCCGCAAGCAGCCTTAAAGCTCAGCGCATCAGGACTTGGCGGAAGTGGTGGAAGCCGCCAGCTGCTTGGCCATATCCAGGTGGTGCTCCACCGCCGGCAGCATTTTGCCGGCGAGTGCCTTGAGGTCGCTGTCTTTGGCGTCTTTCTGGACTTTTTGCAGCAACTTCACGGTGCTTTCATGGTCGCCTACGCCGGCGCGCTTGGCGTATTCCTTGTCAAACATATTGCCCGAAAGCGCTTTCAGCGCCATGGCCTTGGTCTTGGCCATGGCGCCGGGGCCGTCGGGCAGCGTGACGTTCTTGGCCCGGGCCAGGGCCTGCACATCGGCGAGGGACGAACCGTGATCGTCCACCATCTGCTGCGCGAATTTTTTCACCTCGGCGCTCTGCGCTTTCTCCAGCGCCATCTTGCCGGCGTCGACTTCGGCCATATTGGCTTGCGCCAGGTCTTCCAGCATCTTGCGGTCGCTGCGGTCCAGTTTGGAAGCGTCTTCGGCCTTGGCGGCGGGGGCTGGCGTCGGGCTGGTTTGCGCCCAGACAGCCGGCGCCACGGCTAGCGTCAACGCCGCCATGACGGCAAGCGCCAAACCCCAGCTTTGCCAGCTGCGAAGTGTGGGTGAGTGTTCAAGTGGGTGCGAATGTTTCACAGGCATGGGAGAACTCCTTCAAAAAGGCTCAACAGAGGGAATGCGGCGCACGCACCATGGGTTGCGCGTGGCACTGCCGATCCCTGAAGATCGCGCCTGCCGCAGGCACCCCGCGCCGGGTATTTCCGGTGGCTCGTGTAGGAATTCACCCATGGCTGGAGACGGCGAAGGGCGGTCCACAGCCTACAGACGCATCAGCCACCCGCTGACGCCTGGGGCGGCGCGCGCGGACTAGATTGGCTGTCAGCCGCTGCATCTTTCACAGTCCTTCAATGCGGAATCCAGGCTGAACCGCATTGCCAACAGCACCAACAACAATGCCGTCCTACACCCCCCCTTCCCATCCCGCCCTTGAGCCTGTCGACCCGCTCAAACGCCGCACGGCCTGGGCCGCGGGCCTTGTCCTGCTGCTACTCGGCGTGCCCCTGTTGCTTGCCGGCTTCTGGCTCGTGGTGCTGGGCGGGTCGTCCTACTACCTGATCGCGGGCCTGGGCTTTGTGCTGGCGGGCGTACTGCTGGCACGCCGCAGCCCGGCCGGGCTGTGGGTCTTCGCCCTGCTGGTCGCCGGCACCCTGGCCTGGGCGCTGTGGGAGGCCGGCCTCGACTGGTGGCCGCTGGCGGCGCGCGGCGGCGTGGTGTTTGTCATTGGGCTTTTGCTGTTAACGCCCCCGGTCGCCCGCACCTGGCCGATCGCCTCGCCCGGCCATGAGGGCACCTGGGGTGCGCGCGGCGGCCGCTGGGCCTTGGGTGGGGCACTGGGCATTTTTCTGGTCGTGGCGGTCGTCACCTGGTTTCATGACGACAACCGCCTGATCGGCCTGCAGCCGCTGGCGCCCATGGGCGGCAGTGCGGCAGCGCCGGCCGACAGTGTGCCGCCCGGCGAATGGCAGGCTTACGGCCGCACCGGCCATGGCCAGCGCTACTCGCCGCTGGCGCAGATCACGCCCGACAACGTCAAAAGCCTCGAGATGGTCTGGCAATACCGCACCGGAGACGTGCGCGGCCAGCCCGGCGACCCGCAAGAAACCACTTTTGAAGTGACGCCGCTGAAAGTCGGCAACCGCCTTTTCTTCTGCACGCCGCACCAGTCGGTGATTGCGCTTGACGCCGCCACCGGCACGGAAGTCTGGCGCTTTAACCCCCAAATCCAGGGCCAGCTCGCGCTGCAGCATCTGACCTGCCGCGGCCTTTCCTACCAGCCACCGGCCGTCGTGCCCACGGTGCCCCCTCCCGCGCCGGCCACTGCCGACGGCTGCACGGCCAAGCTCTTCATGCCCACGGCGGACGGCCGGGTGATCGCACTCAATCCCGACACGGGGAAACCCTGCTCATCGTTCGGCGGCGGCAAGGGGCAGATCGACCTCTGGGCCGGCATGCCGAATGTGAAGCCCGGCGCCTATTACTCCACCTCGCCCGTGGTGGTGACGTCAAAGCTCCTCATCGTGGGGGGCACGGTGCTCGACAACGTGTCCACCAAAGAGCAGTCGGGCGTAATCCGCGCCTATGACATCAACACCGGTGCGCTGGTCTGGGCCTGGGATTCGGGCCAGCCGAACAGCAGCGCGCCGCTTGCGCCCGGCCAGGTCTACACCCCCAACTCGCCCAACAGCTGGTCCATCTCCAGCGTCGACGAGGTGCTGGGCATGGTCTACGTGCCGCTGGGCAACCAGCCGCCCGACCAGTGGGGCGGCCAGCGCAGCCCGGCGGTAGAAACCTACTCCTCTTCTGTCGTCGCCCTGGACCTGGCCACCGGCAAAGTGCGCTGGAATTTCCAGACGGTGCACCACGACCTCTGGGACTACGACGTGCCGGCCCAGCCCAGCCTGCTGGACCTCAGCATCAAGGGCGAGAAGGTGCCCGCGCTGGTGCAACCCACCAAGCAGGGCGAGGTTTTTGTGCTCGACCGCCGCACCGGAACGCCGCTGTTGCCCGTGACCGAAGTCGCCGCGCCGCAGGGCGCTGCCGAGGGCGACCACACCGCGCCCACCCAGCCGAAGTCGGCGCTGTCGTTCGATCCGCCGCCGCTGACGGGCCGCGACATGTGGGGCGCCACGATGTTCGACCAGCTGTATTGCCGCATCGCCTTTCACCGCCTGCGTTATGAGGGCCGCTTCACGCCGCCGTCCACGCAGGGCACGCTGGTGTACCCCGGCAACTTCGGTGTCTTCAACTGGGGCGGCGTGGCGGTGGACCCGGTGCGGCAGATGGCCTTCACCACGCCGACCTACCTGGCATTTGTCTCAAAGCTGGTGCCGCGCCCCGACGACACCGCGCTGATGGTGCAAGGCAAGCAGCGGCCTGAAGGCAGCCTTCCTTCCCTCAACGAAAACTTTGGTGCGCCGTTTGCCGTCAAGCTCAGCGCCTTCCTGTCACCGTTCGGTATCCCTTGCCAGGCGCCGCCCTGGGGCTATGTGGCCGGCGCGGACCTGACCACCGGCGCCGTTGCGTGGAAGCACAAGAACGGCACCGTGCGCGACCTCTCGCCGATTCCCCTGCCATTCCGCATGGGCGTGCCGAATCTGGGCGGCCCGCTCACCACGGCGGGCGGCGTAGCCTTTCTCTCCGGCACGCTCGACGACTACCTGCGCGCTTACGACGTCAACAACGGCAACGAAATCTGGAAGTCGCGCCTGCCCGCTGGCGGCCAGGCCACGCCCATGAGCTATAGCGTTGCCGACGGCCGGCAGTTTGTGCTGGTGGTGGCCGGCGGGCATGGCTCGCTGGGTACACGTGCGGGGGACTATGTGCGGGCGTATGCCTTGCCGATGGCTGGTGCGCCTCGCCCAGCCCCTTGAGCTGTTCAAAAACTTTTGGCGTTGTTGTGGCGCCTTGCATCTGCCCGTTTTCAATCTGCGTAAATCTGCGAAATCTGCGGATAAATTTATATCCACAGATCTGGCAGATTTACGCAGATAAAGACACTGCGACGCGCCTGACGAGGATCGCTTCGCTGGATTCTGTGGATCGTCTTAATTGGCCCGCCCCATCACATCCGCCACCCAGTCCACAAACACCCGCACGCGCGGTGAGAGCTGGCGGTGGTGCGGGTACAGCACCGACACCGGCATGGGCGCGGGCCTGAATTGCGCCAGCACTTCCACCAGCGTGCCCGCCTCCAGCTGTGCAGCCAGGTGATAGCGCGGCACCTGGATAAAACCCAGGTGCGCGGCGCAGCAGACCTTGTAGGCGTCGGCGTCGGTCACCGAGACTGAGCCTTTGAGCTGCACCTGGCGCGCCACGCCGTCCACGATGAAATCAAAGGGCAGCGCCTTGCCGGTGCGGCTTGAGAGGAAGTTGACGGCGCGGTGCCCGCGCAGCGCCTCTATCGTGTCGGGCGTGCCGTGCTTGTCCAGGTATTCGCGGCTCGCACAGGTCACCTGTTCGAGCAATGCCACACGCCGCCCCACCATGCTGGACTCGGCCAGCTCGCCCACACGCAGCACGCAGTCCACACCTTCGCGCACCAGGTCCACCAGCCGGTCGCCCATGCCGATCTCAAGCTCGATGTCCGGGTAGCGCTCAAAAAAATCGCCAATCACCGGCAGCAAAAAGTGTTTGGCCAGCGTGCCGTGCAAATCCACCCGCAGCTTGCCGCGCGGCTTACTGCCCGTGTTGACGAAGGCCGACTCGGCTTCTTCCAGGTCCGTCAGCAGGCGCAGGCAGCGCTCGTAATACGCCGCGCCGTCCTGCGTCGGGCTCACGTGCCGCGTCGTGCGGTGCAGCAGCCGCGCACCCAGGCGCTTTTCCAGTTGCTGCACCGCGTGCGTCACCGTGGCGCGCGGCAGCAGCAGGTCGTCGGCCGCCTTCGTAAAACTGCCCAGCTCCACGATGCGGGTGAAGAGCTGCATCGAATGAAACCTGTCCATTTTGGCGCGTTTCTATTGTTGGCATTTGTTGAACAGTGATGGCAAGTTTACGGTATTTATCGCATGTGGATTGAATAGAACAATAGCTTCACTGACTCACCAAAAGCGCACAACACCCCAGCGCCCCGGGCGGTCAGAGCCAACCAACCCTCACCAACCTCGTCAATTTCAGGAGTTCCAAATGACCGCTTCAGCAAACAACGTTACCCAGGCCGCCATCGTCACCGGCGCCTCGCGCGGCATCGGCGCCGCCATCGCCCGGCGCCTGGCGCAAGAAGGCTACGCCGTCGTCGTCAACTACGCCGGCCAGGCCGAAGAAGCCCAGGCCGTGGTGCAGTCCATCACCTCCGCCGGCGGCAAAGCCGTCGCCGTGCAGGCCGATGTATCGAGTTCAACTGCCGTGAAGCAGCTGTTTGACGACAGCATCAAGGCCTTCGGCCGCGTCGATGTGCTCATCAACAACGCCGGCATCATGCCGCCCACGCTGCCGGCGCTGGCCGACACCGACGACGACACCTTTGACCGCCTCTTCGCCGTCAATGTCAAAGGCACTTTCAACACGCTGCGCGAAGCTGGTGCGCGCCTGCAGGCCGGCGGCCGCATCGTGAATTTCTCGACCAGCGTGATCGGCCTGGCCCTGCCCGGCTACGCGGTCTACGGCGCCACCAAGAGCGCGGTGGAAACCTTCACCAACATCATGGCCAAAGAGCTGCGCGGCAAAAACATCCGCATCAACGCTATCGCCCCCGGCCCCACGGCCACGGCGCTTTTCCTCAACGGCAAGACGCCCGAAACGATTGAGCGCATGTCCAGGATGGCGCCGCTCGAACGCCTGGGTACGCCGCAAGACATCGCCAGTGCCGTCGCTTTCCTCGTCAGCGACAACTCGGCCTGGGTCAATGGCCAGACATTGCGCGCCAACGGCGGCGTGGTCTAAGCAAAAGCACTTTCTCTAACCCATCAACCCCTCTTTTCAATCCCTTTTAGAAAGACACCCATCATGAAATCCGTCATCCTCGTCACCGGCGCATCCACCGGCATTGGCCACCTCACTGTCCGTTCACTGGCCCAGGCCGGCCACATTGTCTACGCCAGCATGCGCGACATCCAGGGCCGCAACGCACCCAAGGTGCGTGAGTTGCGCGACTGGAGTTTTGCCAACGGTTTCGATCTGCGCGCCGTCGAACTCGACGTGCTCTCGCAGCCCTCGGCCGATGCCGCCGTGGCGCACGTCATGGCCGAGCAAGGCCGCCTCGACGTCATCGTGCATAACGCCGGCCACCTGGTCGTCGGCCCCGCCGAGGCCTATACGCCCGAAGAAATCATCAAGGTGCTGGACACCAACTTCCTGGGCAGCCAGCGCGTGAACCGCGCCGTGTTGCCGGTCATGCGCAAGGCTGAAGCCGGCCTGGTGCTGTGGGTCAGCAGCAGCACGGTGCGCGGCGGCTTTCCGCCTTTCCTCGGCCCTTATGCCGCCGCCAAGGCCGCGATGGACTCGATGGCTGTGACCATGTCCTACGAGCTCGCCCGCTTCGGCGTCGAGACCTCCATCGTCGTGCCCGGCGCCTTCACCAAAGGCACGGCCCACTTCCCCAGCGCCGGCAAGCCTGCTGATGAAGCGGCGACAGCTGCCTATGCCCGCTACGACGGCGTCATGGACAAAGTCGGCGAGCGCCTCTCAGCCCTGAGCCCCGACCACGCCGACCCGCAGGCCGTGGCCGACGACATCACCCGCATCGTGGGCCTGCCCGCCGGCACGCGACCCTTCCGCTCGGTGACCGACTTCATCGACGATGGCGCGGCTGAAGTCACCGTGGTGGCAGAACGCGTGCGCGAAGAGTTCGCCCACCGCATCGGCATCGCCGACATGCTCAAGCCCACGGTGCGCCGCACGGCTTGACGGTTCACCTTTGCTCTCTCCCCGCTGGGGGAGGGCTGGGGTGGGGGCAACCGGCCCTTGAATAGGTGCAGCGAATAACAAGCGCCGCCGGCCCTCATCCCCGCCTTCTCCCAGAGGAAGAAGGAGTAAGTCCGAATTCAAACAAAATTAGCCTCTAGCCCAGACAAGATCTGAACGTATAGCTATATTTTTGATAGCGCTCAGCTATTTGCACTAAACCCCAGCCTTCATCCACTCCCGCGGCGAAACCCCCGTCTTCTGCACAAACAACCGCGACAACGCCGACGCATTGGCATACCCCAGCCGCTCGGCGATGGCTTTCAATGATTGGCCGCCGCGCAGTTCGGCCTGCGCAATTGCCAGCCGCCATGTCGCCAGATAGTCCGCCGGTGTTTGCCCGACGCGCTGCTTGAACAGCAGTGCAAACGCGCTGCGCGACATGCCGGCCGATTGCGCCATGCGCGCCAGGCTCCAGGCGTCGCCCGGGGCTTCATGCACCGCCACCAGGGCGCGCGCCAGGCGCGGCTCGCCCAGGCCGGCCAGCAGGCCCACGGGCGCGCTGCCGCCTTCGGAATGATCGGGGTGGTCAAGCAGCCAGCGCAGCAATTGCAGCAGCAACACTTCAAACAAGCGGTCGGCCAGCAACCGCTGGCCGCAGCGCACCTGTTCGGTCTCGGCAAACAGCAGGGCCAGCGAGTGTTCCAGCCCCTGCACGCGAGACAGCGGCAACACCACGAGGGCAGGCAGCGCGCGCGCCAGCGGGTGGCTGGCGCCGCCGTCAAAGGCCAGCGTCGCGCAGGTGAAGTCGGCGCCTTCCACCGGCGCGTTATGAAAGTCATGCGCCAGCGGCCGTGGGTAAAACACCAGGCTGGGTTCGGTGATCTCCACGCGCTTGGGCGCACCCGTGCCTGCGCGGTGGGTCACTACCATCGTGCCGCGCCGCATCACGTGCAAAAAGCCCAGCCCGGCCTCTGGCGTGAAATGGGTGACGCCGCACAGCGGCCCGTTGTGAAACATGTGGGCCCGCACGCGAAAGCGGTCCATCAGGGCGGAAAGCCGGTCTAGTCCTTCGAGGGGCAGGGTCATGGCGTGGACTGTATTGGGAGTTGCTTTGGATGATAAGGATGATTTACTGGACGAATTCATCCAATAAGTCCTTATTGTCGCGCGAAACTTCTTCCTGTGCAGCGGGCGCACCCCCAAGCCCCGCCGCGCAAAACACTACCCCTCAACCGCGACTCTCCAACCTCCAAAGGACTTCACCATGTCACGCATTCCATTGATCGACCGTACCGCCACCTCCGCCGACCGCAAGGCCCTGCTCGACCAGGTGAACCAGGCCTTTGGCGCCACGCCCAATATGTTCAGGGCCGTGGCCAACTCGCCTGCTGCGCTCAAAAGCCTGTGGGGCTCGTTCGGCGCGCTGGGCGGCGGTGTCATCGACGCCAAACTGGGCGAGCAGATCGCCGTCGCAGTGGCCGACCGCAACGCCTGCGAATACTGCCTGGCCGCGCACACCGCGCTGGGCCGCAAAGCCGGTGTCAGCGCCGAAGGCATGGCCGCCGCGCAGCGCGGCGAATCTTCCGACCCGGCCACCGCCGCGGTGCTCGCGTTTGCACTCAAGCTGGTGAACGAACGCGGCAATGTGTCCGACGCCGATGTGCAGGCCGTTCGCCAGGCCGGTTTCAACGACGAGCAGATCGTGGAAATCCTCGCGCATGTGGCGCTCAACCTTTTCACCAACTACGTCAATGTGGCTTTTGCGGTGCCGGTGGATTTCGCACCCGTCAAGCTGAGCCGCGCCGCCGCCTGAGACTGCACCGCCCGGGACCCGGCACGCGCGGCCTGCGGCATGCAGGCCGCGCTGCAAGAGCCCCACCTCGCATTTGTCTGACACGCCAGAGGTAAATTTCCAGACATCTGGCACCCAGGCGGGCGCTCACGCTCGGGTTTTGCTCTTTCGAAAGCCCGCGCCATGAACCCTCAAGACCCCAAAGATCCGCGCGCTGCCGCGCCCGGCCCTCACACCGATGCGAAGGACCGCCCGCCTTCGCGCCGCGCCGCGCTCAATCTCGTCGGTGCAGGCTTGGCCGCAGCGCCTGTGCTGCTGGCAGGCGGCGCCGCCCAGGCGCAGATACCCGTGCAGCCCGTGCCAGGCGCCACGCGTGTGCGCCGGCCCATGCAGGACCCGCGCAACCTGTACCCGCGCCCGCCCTTCGCCGCGCAAACCCAGCCCTGGCCGGGCTTGGCCAGCCGCATGAACCCGCGGCCCGACCATGGCGAGAGCAGCTACGTGGGCTCGGGCCGACTCTTGGGCCGCAAGGCGCTGATCACTGGCGGTGACTCTGGCATTGGCCGCGCCACCGCCATCGCATTTGCGCGCGAAGGCGCCGATGTCGCCATCAATTACCTGCCGGTGGAAGAGCCCGACGCGCAAGAAGTCGTGCAGCTCATCCGCAGCGAAGGCCGCCGCGTCGTAGCCATCCCGGGCGACATCCGCGACGAAAGCTTTTGCCAGCGGCTGGTGGCCGAGTCGGTGCGCGGCCTGGGCGGGCTCGACATCCTCGTCAACAACGCCGCCAAGCAGTCCGCCCAAAAATCCATCCTCGACATCACAACCGAGCAGTTCGACCAGACGCTCAAGACCAACCTGTACGCGATGTTCTGGATCACCAAGGCCGCGGTGCCCTCAATGCCTGCCGGCGCTGCCATCATCAACACCGCCTCGGTAGTCGCTTATGAGCCGCCCGAGCAGTTGCTCGACTACGCGTCGACCAAAGCCGGCATCGTCGCTTTCACCAAGTCGCTGGCCAAGCAGCTCGCCACGCGCGGCATCCGCGTCAACGCCGTCGCGCCCGGCCCCTACTGGACGCCGCTGCAACCCAGCGGCGGGCAGCTGCCCGACGAGTTGCCGAAGTTCGGCAGCGATTCGCCCTTGGGCCGCCCCGGCCAGCCGGCCGAGATCGCACCGCTCTATGTGCTGCTGGCCTCGGCTGAAAACAGCTACACCACCGGCAATGTCTACGGCAGCACCGGCGGGCGCGGAGGGCCCTGATGCCTTCTTCTACCTCTTCTACTCCTTCCGCACCGGCGCAGGTCGTCGTTCTCACCGGCGCGTCCAGCGGCATAGGCCGCGCCACGGCACTGGCCTTTGCCGGCACGGGCGCGCGGCTGGTGCTGGCCGCACGTGGGCGTGACGCGCTGGGCGCCGTAGCCGCCGAGTGCCGCGCTGCCGGCGCCACCGTGCTGGCCGTGCCCACCGACGTCACCGATGCGGCGGCGGTGCAGCAGCTGGCAGACAACGCGCTCCAGCATTTCGGCCAGGTCGATGTGTGGATCAACAACGTCGGCGTTGGCGCCATCGGCAAGTTTGAACTCACACCGCTTGAATCGCATCGCCGCGTGATCGAGGCCAACCTGCTCGGCCACCTGCACGGCGCCTACGCCGTGGTGCCGCACTTCCGCGAGCGCGGCCGCGGCACGCTGATCAACATGATTTCAATCGGCGGTTTTGTGCCCGCGCCGTATGCGGCCGCCTACACCGCCAGCAAATTCGGCCTGCGCGGTTTGTCGGAGTCACTGCGCGCCGAGCTGTCAGACGCGCCGGGCATTCATGTGTGCGAGGTTTATCCCACCTTTGTCGACACGCCCGGCGTATCGCACGGCGCCAACTACACCGGCCGCCGCGTGCGGCCCACGCCGCCTCTGGTTGACCCGCGCCGCGTGGCTGCCGTGCTGGTGTCGCTGGCCAGGTCGCCACGCCCGTCGGTGCAGATCGGCAGCGTGGCTGTACCCGGCCGCATGGCGCACGCGCTGGCGCCCGGCCTGCTGGGCCGCTTTATGAACTGGGCCGCAAGCTTTGCGTTGGCGCGTGCCGACCGGGCCGGCGCGAGTGACGGCAACCTTTTCACGCCGTCGCAAAACACCGCCATCGACGGCGGCTACCGCAAGTCCCGTCCGCTTACCACCACCGCCATTGCCGGCGGTGCCGCGCTCATCGGGCTGGGTGTAGCGTGGTGGTGGCATGCACAGCACCAGCCCCGCACCCCGCTGGAAAAACTTCAGCGCCAATGGCAGCGGCTGCGTTGACGGCAGCGCGCTTGGCACACAACACAAGCTCGCCGGCTGGGCATGTCGGCGTGCAAGCCTACAGGCGCGGCCGCGGCCGCCGTCCTAAACTGGATCATGACGATAGCCCGCCTGCTGGTCACTCTTGCCACCACGGCCACGGCCGCCGCCGGCGCATTCGCGCTGGAGCCCGAAGAAATCTTCAAGCGCGCCGCACCCGCCGTGTGGACGGTGAAGGCTGACATCGGCAACAACCAGGTCGCCATCGGCAGCGCCGTCGCCATCACGCCCAACCTGCTGGTCACTGCCTGCCATGTGGTGACCAAGGCCATCACCCTCAAGCTCACGCAGCAGCAGCGCGAAGTCAAGGTCATCCGCATCACGCGCGACCCCGTGCCCGAGCACGACCTGTGTGTGCTGCAAACCGAGCCGGGCGCGGCGCTGGCCACAGTCGCCATTGCACCCATCGCCAGCGTGAGCGTGGGCGCCAAGGCCTATGCCATCGGCAGCCCGCACGGACTGGAGCTCACGCTGTCCGAAGGCCTGGTGTCGTCGCTGCGCGCCAACGCCACCAGCAACTTGCCCACCATCCAGACGTCGGCGTCCATCTCGGCGGGCTCCAGCGGCGGTGGTTTATTTGATGTTGAAGCGCGCCTGATGGGCGTCACCATCAACATCTCGCCCGGCGGCGAAAACCTGGGCTTTGCCTACCCCGCGCAGCTGGTGATGGAGCTGCCCAAACGCATAGACGCCGAACTCGTGCTGTGGCGCGAGCGGCTCAAAAGCCTGGGCGTGGTGATGGGCGCCAACGGCGAGCCCACGCCCTCAGGCCATGCCGAGCTGGACAACGAAGCGGCGCTGCCCGTGCTCGGCCGCGGCAGCGACCCGGCCGCCCTGCGTCTGGCCTACAAGCAATTTTTGCTGCAGTCGCAGCCGCGCGCTTTCATGATCACCGGCGACGGCCGCTTCGGCACCGTCACCAGCCTGGCCGGGCTGAACGAGCAGCTGGTCGACTGCGCGCAAAAGAAGGTCACTTGCGCCGTCTACGCCGTCAATGACACGGTGGTGTGGGGCAAACAGCAGCCGGCGAATTGAGGCGGTCTAGTCCCCTCTCCCTCTGGGAGAGGGTTAGGGTGAGGGCTGGCGGCCTATAAATATGTACAGCGACGTTCAAGCGCCGACATCCCTCATCCCCGCCTTCTCCCAGAGGGAGAAGGAGTCAATCTGCAGCGCAGCGCCAGCCTCAGCAAAATTTAAGAAAACAAGCCTCCAGCCCAACCCCCACCTTGGCTATACGCTCCTGAAAAGATAGCGCCCTGCACAACGCACTCACGGGTAAAACGCCGCCCCCGCCGCAAACTCCGCCTTGAACACCTCCGCCACCCAGTCGGCAAAAGCCCGCACCTTGGCCGTCAGATGGCGGTTGCGCGGGTACATCACGACCATGGGCAGGTCTTCGGGCTGCCAGTCGGGCAGCACGCGCACCAGCTGTCCGCTGGCCAGTAGCGCGCAGGTGCGGCGCGTCAGCGGGGGTTGCGACAAACCCAGGCCGGCCAGCACCGCGCCCATGTGGCTGTCGGCGTCGTTGCAGGTTACCCAATGCGGGCGGTTGATTTGCCGTGCGTCGCCGTCTTTTGAAAATTCGAACGGAAATATCTTGCCCGTCTTGGCGGAATGAAAGTTTACAAAGCGGTGCTGCTCCAGGTCTTCCAGCGTCCGCGGCGTGCCGTGCTGCGCCAGATAGGAAGGCGCCGCGCAGGTCACCACCTTGAGCCGGCCCAGTGGCCGCGCCACCAGTGTCTCGTCGTGCACCAGGCCGCCGCGTATCACGCAGTCCACACCCTCGGCCACCAGGTCCACCGGCCTGTCGGTGCTGCCCAGCTCCAGCACCATGTCGGGGTAGCGCTTAAAAAATTCCGGCAACGCTGGCGAGATCACATGCCGGCCCACGGCAGCCGGCACATCCACCCGCAAGCGCCCGGCCGGTGTGGCCACGGCGCGGCGCAGTGTGCCTTCCAGCTCACCCATGTCCTGCAGCATGGCCAGCGCACGCTGGTGGTACAGCGCGCCGTCGTCCGTCAAATTCAGCCGGCGCGTGGTGCGGTTCAGCAGGCGCACGCCCAGGTGCGCTTCAAGTTCCTGCACGAGCGTGGTCACCCGTGCCTTGGGCAGGTGCAGCGCCGTCGCGGCGGCGGTAAAGCTGCCCAGCTCCACCACACGGTTAAACACTTCCATTGCTCTGTAGCGGTCAACGCTCATGGGTTTTGCTTTCTTGCTTTTACTTTTTGCTTTTTAGACCGCTCGGGCTGAGCTGCCTTCGACAGGCTCAGGGCGAACGCAGGGGTTCAGTTTTCTCAAACTATTCTTGAATTTGCGAACAGTTATTTTGAGATACGGCAGTTTATTACTGTAATTGAAACCAATACAGTCCTTGTACCCACTCAATTCCTTCATTGACTCGCAATTCACGAAAAGGCTCCCCAATGACCACCACCACCCTCGCCTCCACCCGCCTGGGCTTTCGCGGCCCGCAATCTGTCTCGGCCATCGGACTGGGCGCCATGGGCATGTCCGGCATGTACGGCGCCAGCGATGAAGCCGCCAGCATCGCCACCATCCACGCCGCACTCGACGCCGGCGTCAACCTCGTCGACACCGGCGACTTCTACGGCATGGGCCACAACGAGATGCTGATAGGCCGCGCGCTCAAAGGCCGGCGCGACCAGGCGCTCATCTCTGTCAAGTTCGGCGCGCTGCGTGACCCGTCCTCCGGCTGGATCGGCATGGACGGCCGCCCCGCCGCCGTCAAAAACTTCCTGGCCTACACCCTGCAGCGCCTGGGCACCGACCACATCGACATCTACCGCATCGCGCGGCTGGACCCCAACGTGCCGATCGAAGACACGATAGGCGCCATGGCCGACATGGTCAAAGCCGGTTTCGTGCGCCACATCGGCCTCAGTGAAGTCGGCGTCGACACCATCCGCAAAGCCCATGCGGTGCACCCCATCACCGACTTGCAGATCGAGTACTCGCTCATCAGCCGCGCGCCCGAGGCGGAGATCTTTCCTGTGCTCAAACAGCTCGGCATTGGCGTCACCGCGTACGGCGTGCTGTCACGCGGGCTGCTGTCAGGTTCCAAACCCACAGGGCCTGGCGACTTCCGCGCCCACCTGCCGCGTTTTACCGGCGACAACGCGGTGAAGAACCAGCAACTCGTCGATCTGCTGCACCAGCTGGCCGGCGGCCTGGGCGCCACCGCGTCACAGGTAGCGATTGCCTGGGTCCTCGCACGCGGCAAAGCGCTGGGCGTCGACATGGTTGCACTAGTGGGCTCGCGCACGCTCAAGCAGCTGGACGAATCGCTGGGTGCGCTCAAGCTGCAACTTGGCAGTGAGGACCTGCAGCGTATTGAAGCGGCCTTGCCGGCCGATGCCGTGGCTGGCACACGCTATGGAGCTGAGCAGATGAGCCACTTGGACAGCGAGAAGTAAGGTGCCCGATACGGCTTAAACAGCTTTCTGGGCCCTTTCCGGGAACATTGGCGCCGGATGAGGTGGTTAAGTGATGTATTCACCGCATAATTTGCGGCGAATAAAGGCATAATCACCGCATGCACCCCGACTTGCCGCCTCTTTACCTCTGGCAACAGCCAGACTGGCCGCAATGGCGTTTTGACGCCGCGGCGCTGGCCGGGCCGCTGGCGCAGGTACATCAGGCGCAAGGTCACTTGATGGGGCGGATGGGTGAACTGGGTTTGGCGCAGCGTGAGCAGGCCACTTTGCAGGTGCTGACACAAGAGGTCATCAAAACCAGCGAAATCGAAGGCGAGCATCTTGGACTGCAAGCCGTGCGCTCGTCCATCGCGCGCCGGTTGGGCATGGATATAGGCGCTCTGGCGCCGGCGGACCGGCATGTGGAAGGCGTGGTCGACATGGTACTGGACGCCACCTGCCGCTTTGACCAGCCCCTGACAGCGCAGCGGCTGTTCGCTTGGCACGCCGCAATGTTTCCGGCGGGCTTCAGCGGCATGATGCGTATCCGCATTGCCGCATGGCGCGACGACGCCCATGGCCCCATGCAGGTGGTCTCAGGCTCCGCGCGCAGGCAAGTCGTGCACTACGAAGCCCCACCTGCCCAGAGACTGGAGAGCGAGACCGCCGCCTTCCTGCAATGGTTCAATACCGACGCGCCTGGGGACCCCCTTATCAAGGCCGGCCTGGCCCACTTGTGGCTCGTGACCTTGCACCCGTTCGACTACGGCAACGGCCGCATCTCACGCGCCGTGGGCGACATGGCCCTGGCGCGGGCGGAAGGCACAGCCCAGCGCTTCTACAGCCTCAGCGCGCAGATCCAGCGCGAACGCAAAGACTATTACGACCAGCTCGAAGCCACGCAAAAAGGCACACTGGACATCACGCCCTGGCTGGCGTGGTTTTTAGGCTGCCTGCTGCGCGCTGTGCAAGGCGCGGACGGCTTGCTGGCCAGCGTGTTGGGCAAGGCCCAGTTCTGGCAGCGCTGGGCCGGCACGCCCATGAACGAACGGCAAATCAAAATCGTCAATCGCCTGCTCGATGGTTTTGACGGCAAGCTCACCACCGCCAAGTGGGCCGCGATGGCGAAATGCTCCACCGACACGGCGCTGCGTGACATCACCGACCTGCTGGAGCGCGGCGTGCTGCGCAAACTGGAAGGTGGCGGGCGAAGTACGGGCTATGGGTTGACTGTGCCCTCCCCGGATTCAACTCTCTTCCTCACTGGGGGAGGGTTGGAGTGGGGGCCAGACGGCCTTCAAAAACGCACACAGGCCGTCACCCCGCCTGATCGGTAAACCGCTTACGGTAATCGTTCGGGCTCACCCCCAGCCGCCGCGTAAAGGCGCGCCTGAAACTGTCCACATTGGCATAGCCCAGTGAATCAGCCAGCTTTTTGAGCGGCACTTCAGAAGCCTCCACCTGCCGCCGCGCCTCGTCGATGCGCGCCGCCTCGACAAACCCCGCCGGCGTGACACCCGTCGCCGCGCGAAACACCCGCGCGAAGTTGCGCTCGCTCATCGCGACGCGTTCGCACAGCGCCGGCACCGACAGATCCGCGTCCAGATGCGCGAGCACATAGTCCTGAATTTCACGCACCACCGATTTGTCGGCCGTCTGCGCCGCCAGGTGCGCGCTGAACTGCGACTGCCCGCCCGGCCGTTTTAAAAACATCACCATCTTGCGCGCCACCCGCAGGGCAATGTCACGCCCGTGGTCTTCTTCGACCAGGTGCAGCGCCAGGTCCATGCCCGCTGTGACGCCGGCCGAGGTGTAAATGCTGCCGTCCTTCACGTAAATGGCATCGGGCTCAACCAGCAAGGCAGGAAAGCACGCGGCCAGCCGCTCCGTCGAGTTCCAGTGCGTCGCCACGCGCTTGCCGTCCAGCAGGCCCGCCTCGGCCAGCAAAAACGCGCCGGTGCAGACCGAGCCCAGCCGTTGCACCGAGCGCGCCTGCCGCTGCAGCCATGCGCTGGTCTCCGCCCGGCCCGCCAGCTCTTCAGGCAGCGGGCTGCCGGCCACCAGCAAGGTGTCGATGCGGCCGCGGTGGTTGTGGATGGTGCTGTCCACCACCATGCGCATGCCGTTGCTGCCTTTGAGATCGCCCGCCTGCGTGCCTATCAATTGCAGCCGGTAGGCGCGCGGGTTGCCCAGCTGCTGCGCCGCCTCGGCAAAGACGTCGGCCGGGCCGATCACGTCCAGCAATTGGACACGCGGGACGGCGAGGATGGAAACGGTGTGGGTGGCAGACATAGGCGCCTCTTTGGCTGGATTCGCCGGATTGGCGGCATTGAATTCAAGCCAGCATAGCCGAAAATAACCTACACGACAAATTCAGCCAAACCGTCTTATTCCACCAAAGGCTTTTATGAGCACGACCACCGCCTCCACGGCACCCTCACCGGCTTTCGGCACAGGCGCCCATTCCATCCGCCAGTTGCCCGTCAACCTGTACGGCGCGGTCATGGGGCTTGCTGGCATGGCGCTCGCCTGGCGGCTTGCCGGGCCGGTCTTTGGCGTTGCGGCCGTCATTGGCGAAGCCATGGGTTTCTTCGCGCTGGCCGTCTTCGTTGCGCACTCGGCCGGCTACCTGGCCAAGCTGGCGCTCCACCCCGACGCGGTGCGCCAGGAGTTCACCGACCCGGTGACTGGCAACTTCTTCGGCCAGCTGGCCATTTCATTGCTGCTGCTGTCGTCGGTGTTGATGCCTTACGGCCAGGCCTTCGCGCAAGGCCTGTGGACGGTGGGCGTGGCAGTGACCCTTGCGCTTGCCCTGCTGGTGGGCAGCCGCCTGCTCAAAGGCAAGCTGGATGCCGCGCACATGTTGCCGGTGTGGATCATTCCCGGCGTCGGCGTGCTGGACATCGGCGTCACCGGCGGCCACATGCCCATGGCCTGGGCTGGTGAAGTCAATTTGATGGCCATGGCTGTGGGCGCCATGGTGGCCCTGGTGCTGTGGACGCTCATCATCCACCGCCTGGCGCACGGCGAGCCGCTGGCCCCGCGCATGCGGCCTTCGCTGATGATCCTGATGGCGCCCTTCGCCGTGGGCTTTCTCGCCTGGGTCAACGTGTTCGGCCAGGTCGACCGGTTTGCCGGTGCGCTGTTTTACTTCGGGCTGTTTGTCTTCGTGGTGGTGTCGCCCAAGGTGTTTCGCCGTGACGTGCCCTTCTCGCCGGGCTGGTGGGCCATCAGCTTTCCCATCGCCGCGCTGGCCAATGCCGCCATCGTTTACGCCCACGCGCAAGGCGGCGCGGTGCTGCATGGGCTGGCCGGCATGCTGCTGGCCGTGTTGACGCTGGCGTTGGCCGTGCTGACTGTGCGCACGCTGCACTGGGTGTTCAGCGGCAAGCTGTTTGCTGTTTGAGGGCGTCGGCGTTTTCGCTTGCCGGCATTGAGTAAAAAGTGGCTGCAGCCCAATAGTGGTCTAGGCCAACAGCTATTAAATAAATAGCAATAGCGGAATCGATTGCCAGTTAAATAACGTTCTTCTCCAGCAAGCTGCGCCCCTCCACCAGCCGCGCCGCCGCCAGCGGCGACAAGTCCAGGCTGCTGTAGCGGCCCTCGGCTATCCATTCCGCCAGGCCGCGCCCCACCGCGGGCGACTGTTGCAGCCCATGGCCGCTGAAGCCGTTGGCCAGCAACAGGTTGGGCAGTTGCGGGTGCGGCCCCAGCAGCGCGTTGTGGTCGTGCGTGTTGTATTCGTAGTAGCCGGCCCAGGCGCGCTGCAGGCGTACCGCCTCAAAGCCCGGCACCCGGTGCGCCAGCGTCAACCAGGCTTCATCAAACAGTTTGTAGTCGACATCCAGCGATACGTCATTGGCGTCCTCGCCTGGCGCGGGCGGCAAGCCGCAGATCCAGATGCCCCCCTCAGGCCGAAACCACAGGCCGGCCGGGTCAATCACCAGCGGGCAGCCAGGCGTCTTGGCGGGGCTGGCAAACGCATACACACAGCGCCGGCGGCCATGCACCGGCAAGTCAAAACCCGTGCCCGCCAGCAGCGGCCGCGCCCACGCGCCCGCCGCATTCACCGCCCAGTCGCACGGCAGCTGCGCGCCGCCTTGCAGCGCCACCGCACTCACGCGGCCCGCGCTGTGCACAAAGCCCGTGGCCTCGGCTTTTACATACTGCACACCCAGGCTGCGCGCTTTCTGCTTGAAAGCCATCAGCAAGCCATAGCCGTCAAACCAGCCTTCACCGCTGAGGCCCAGCGAGCCCAGTGCAAGGTCGTCCACCTGCAGCCACGGAAAGCGCTGTTGCAGCTCCGCGGGGTTGAGCAGGGCCACGTCCACACCTTGTGCGCGTTGCGTTGCGTGGTTCTCTCGCAAAGTCGCCGCGCCGTCTTCAGTCGCCAGATACAGGTAGCCGCGCTCCGTCAATCCGATGTCGGGCACATCGCCATCGACGGCAAGGTGCTGTTTGATGGCGCGCAAAAAATCAATGCCGAACTGAGAGACTGCAATGTTCACCGGCTGCGAAAACTGCTGGCGTATCGAGCTGGCCGACAGCGCGGAAGAGGCCTGCGTGTAGGTCGGGTCGCGCTCGACCACCGTGATGTGGCCGCCAAACTTCGGATGCGTCGCCAGAAAGTAAGCGATGGCACTGCCGATCACGCCGCCGCCGACGATCACGACTTGTGGTGGGTATGTTGTGTTGCTCATGCCGTTCGACGGTGTTCTTAAAGCGCCCACGTCATCCTACAGTGCACGCGCAGTTTGTTGCCCCCCGAGGTTTTGCTCCCTCTCCCTCTGGGAGAGGGAGCCATGCGGTGAAGCGCATTTATCGCCGACCAGCGAAATATTAGGACGGTCACGGCAACTCGGCCACATACTCCTCCACCATAAATTCGAAAAGGACACATCATGAACGCATACTACAAAGTAGCTCAGAACTACTTTCGGCACATGGAGGGCTGGCATCTGTATCCAGGTCCGCGCGAGTTCTGGATGTGGGCATGGATGGTCCTTGCTTGTGGTTGGGTGGCCTCATTTGTGTGGCTGTTTCAGAAGCTTCCAAGCGTTTGGAGTTGGCAATTTGCAGTGGTGGTGACTTTGCTGATTGCTCTCATGCAAGTGGCAGATGGGATTTCGAACAGGAAGCGTGCCGCATTGTTTGGGGCACCATCGAACCAGAAGATCAGCCCGCCTGACCTGGAGGCGCTCCGGAGCAAACTTCTCTGCGAATCTCTCTCAGTGTCGCCAGACAAATTCCTTCAGATTGCCAACGAGATCAGTGGCCTCATCGACATGCGAAAGAAATTCCGCAGGCCTGATGAAATTGATTGGATCCTCATCGTCAAAAAATTCTACGATCCAGATTCAAAGCAACGCGTACTGGCAGTGTTTTTGGCCGGACTGACTGTGTTTACCGCGCTCACACTAAAAAGCGGGGATTTACCAAACATCTTCGAAGTCCTCGACAGCCAGGACGTTCTTGGATTTTTGGGCGGCGTGTTGTCCATTAGCGCCGTAACTTTTGTCATGTTCATAGGCGTACAAGTGCTGAGTGCGGTGCTGTGGAACGTCTTGATTATCTGGATTGCCAAGTCGTCTAAAACCGCATTCAGCGACGATGCTGCACTGCGATATCTGGTAAGAGACCTTCTGCTTCTTTATCGTCCCTCCGACCTTGAGGTGATACCGCAGGCCGCAGCAACACCTTCCCCGCAAGTGCCGGCGTCCGGTCCAGTCATCTGCGAGCACGAAACCGGTTGATCGCGGGTGCGAACTTGCCCCGGGCTTCGTAGCGCTGAAAAGCGAGTACGGAGTTTGTTCTACCTATCTGCATCAAATATGATCGACTCAGTCAACCATCCTTCTTAAGCAACACAGCCAGTCTATGGAATCTTTCAAACCCAGAGTCGGCAAACCCATCACGCCCGAGCAGTTCGACGAGCTCAGTGACGAGCAACTGGTGCGGCTCATCCCCAAGGCGTATCGCGAGTTCTTTCCCGGCAAGGACTTCTGTGCGGATGGGCACTTCTATCTTCATGATGGAACGGCGTGGAGTTTTTACCGAGGTGATCTTCTTGATGAGTAGTGACTGACTGAAGGCCGCACGCATTTGTCGCCGCACAGCGACAAACTCTGTAAAGGGCAGGTGTGTTGTGCAACGGTGTGTATGGTGGGTCAACAGTGTCGTGATGGGTGCCGTTGAACGGTTGGCTACGGAATAAAAACATTCTGTTAACCGCTTTCCTCATCCATCCAAAGGACATCTCATGAACAAACTGCTCGCTTCCCTGATCGCCACCCTGTTCGTTGGCCTTGCCGCCGCACAAACGCCTGCTCCAGCAGCACCGGCTACCCCGGCCGCCAAGGCAGAAGTCAAGGCTGAAAAGTCCGTCGCGGCCGCTGCGAAGAGCGAAGCCAAGGTCGATGCCAAGGCAGATGCCAAGGTTGAAAAGGCTGAAGCCAAAGCCACCGAAAAGACCAGCAAGGCAGACGCCAAGGCTGCTAAAGCCAAAGCAAAGGCAGACGCCAAGGTTTCCAAGGCTGACCCCGAAGACAAAGCCAAGGCCAGCGCCAAAGCTGAAAAAACCGCCGTCAAGGCCGACGCCAAGGCTGCAGCCACTGCCGTCGATGCCGGCGCCAAGGTCGACACCGTGAAGATCGACGCGACCGCCGACAAAACCAAGGCCAAGCTCGACACCAAAGCCGTCAAGGCAGAAGGCAAGGCCGACGTGAAGGCAGCCGCCAGCAAGTAAGCGACAAGCTGCAAGCTGCAAAGGCAACGCGGGTCATCCACCCGCTACCCAAAAAAGACAGGCCCCGGGCCTGTCTTTTTTTGCCTGCACGCTCCTGTTAATGCCTGTATCACGATGCATTCATGCGTTAAGCCCCTGTCAGCGCATTCCGACTGTCCGGGGCTCTGGTGACTGTCATAAAGAAGCCCCACCCGCCATCAGCAGGAAAGTTTTGACACCAGACACAGAAACGCACAGGAGATTCCCATGCACATCATTCTTGGCGGCACAGGCCACGTCGGTTCGGCGCTGGTCAAACGCCTTCTCGACGCGGGCGAGCCCGTCACCCTCATCACCCACGACCCCAAAAAATCCGGCCGCGAAGGCAAGGCCAAGCATGGCGTGCCGCAGCAGGCGACGGTCGCGCTGGCCGATGTCCACGACGTACCGGCGCTGCGCAAGGTATTTCAGCAAGGTACACGCCTCTTTTTGCTCAACCCGTCCGCCGCGCCTGCCGCCGACACCGATGCTGAAGAGCGCGCCACCGTCAAGTCCATCATCGAAGCGCTGCAAGGCGCACGCTTTGAAAAGATCGTGGCCGAGTCCACCTACGGCGCGCAGCCGGTGCAGCGCGCAGGCGACCTGGGCATTCTTTACGACATGGAAAAAGCGCTGGAGGCCCAGCCCATACCCTTCAGCGTCATACGCGCGGCCTACTACATGAGCAACTGGGACGCAGCGCTGAAGACCGCCCGCGATGAAGGCGCGATCGACTCCATGTACCCCGAAGACTTCAAGCTGCCCATGGTGGCGCCGCAAGACCTGGGCGAGCTCGCCGCGCGGCTGATGACAGAGCCGGCAGAAAAAACCGGCCTCTTTTACGCCGAAGGCCCTGAGCCCTACACCCCCGGCGACGTAGCCGCCGCCTTTTCGGAGGCGCTGAACAAGCGGGTGGCGGTGCGCGTGGTGCCGCGGGAGAAATGGGAAGACGCTTTCAAAGCCATGGGCTTCTCGCCCGCTGCAGCCAAATCCTATGCGGCGATGACAGCGCTGACGCGCGACCATCCCTACTTCGACGATGCGCCCGTGCGCGGCCGCACGTCGCTGCGCGCCTATGTGCAGGCGCTGGTGGGCGGGCAGGGCGGCTAGACGCAGCGGGCCGGCGGGTGGCATCATCCACCCATGGCCGCATCGCCGCTTCATCAATGCAAGGTCCTGCCCACGCCGTGGGACGGCGTGTACGGCACGCACATTGAAAGCGGCCGCCACTACCGCCGCCACTGGCATGACGTCTATGGCGTGGGCTTGCTGGAGCACGGTGCGCAAACCTCTGCCAGCGGTTGCGGGCAGGTCGAGGCGTATGCCGGCGACATCCTGATGTGCAACCCCGGTGAAGTGCACGACGGCCAGCCGCTGGGCGGCCCTTCGCGCCGCTGGCGCATGCTGTACCTGGAGCCCGGCGCCATGGCCGCCGCGATGGGTGCGCCGGGCGCAGAAGCCGAGATTGAACTCACCCGCCCTGTTGCGCAGGACGCGCGGCTTCGCCTGGCGTTGCAGCGCCTGCTAAGCCGGCTGCAGCAATGGAGCAGCAGCGGGCGCAATGCAAGTGCTGATGTCCTGGCCTGCGAAGAGTCGCTCGCCCAGGTGTCCGGGTTGCTGACGGGCCGCCACACCGTCACCGCAACGGCCACGCGCGTTGCAAAACCCATCACCGCCATCACGCCACAGATTCAACAGGTACGTGACCGCCTGGCCGCCGACCTGCTGGCGCCGCCCACGCTCAGCGAGATGGCGCTCATGGCCGGCCTCAGCAGGTTTCAGCTGCTGCGGCATTTTGAAAAAGCCTTTGGCATCACCCCTCATGCCTGGCTGCAGCAGCAGCGCATTGAACGGGCGCGCAGCCTGATCCGCGGCGGCGCCAGCCTTGCGCACACCGCCGCGTCGTGCGGATTTGCAGACCAGAGCCACATGACGCGGCTCTTCGCGCGCCAGTTCGGGTTTACGCCCGGCGCCTGGCAGCAGGCGGCCCTGCGCACGGTGCAAGCCAGCCTGCAATAACGTTCAAGACGCGCCCCCGGCGCCGCAGCACACTGCGCAGGTTCCCCCCTCACTGGAAAACCCGCGCATGTTCTTTCGCCATTCAGAGGCCCTCTGGGCCGATTACCCCGAGCTGGTCCCCGGCGTGTTGTACGCCGGCGGCATCACCGCCAGCGCGGATGTGAGCCGGCAGGTCGCCCGCTTCAACACCACCGCCCAAGCCCGGCTTGCCACCGGCCCTGAGGGCGAGTTCGTTGAAGTGCAAGCCTGGCGGCGCACCTTCTCCAAAATGGGCCTCAAGCCCACGCAGTACCGCTGCGCGTCAGAGTCGCTGCTGCGCCGCTTCCGCAAAGAAGGGTCTCTGCCCCAGCTTCACCCGCTGGTAGATCTATGCAACGCCATCTCGCTGGCCTTTGCGATCCCGATTGCCGTGTTTGATGTGGCCAAGGTGTCAGGGCAGCTGGAAGTGCGCTACGCCACCGGCACTGAAAACTACCGGACCTTTGGCGGGGAAGTGGAACACCCCGAAGCGGGCGAAGTGATATTTGCCGACGCCGCAGAGCCCGCCGCCAGCGCCCATGCCCGCCGCTGGACCAACCGGCAAAGCGGCTTGTCCGCCGTCAGTGCTGATACACGTGCCGTGCTCATCGTGGCGGAAGCCCTGCATGCCTCGGCGGGTGACGATGTGGCCAGGCTGGTAAGCACGCTTTCTCACGAATTGGCCACCCTCTGGCCCGCAGAGTCCAGGACTCAGCTGTTAAGTAGAAGCTCGCCGCGCTTCGAGTTTTAAAAGGAGGCCCCCCGCTTGAGCTCCATCCCCCGCTGGGGGAGGGCTGGGGTAGGGGCTGACGGTCGTCACACCTGCGCAGCGAAACTTCAAGCGCCGAAGGCCCTCATCCCCGCCTTCTCCCAGAGGGAGAAGGAGTAAAAACTTGCACACCGGCGCAGCGCATCACTTCTTACTCCCTCTCCCTCTGGGAGAGGGCTGGGGTGAGGGCTAGCGGCCTACAGTTCAACTCATCGGCTTGTTCACAAACGCAATCACCAGCCCCTTGTCGGTCACGGTGATGGTGCTCGGCTGCACGCCCATGCTGTCGGGCAGCGCCAGGTCTTGTGGTTTGAGGGTGTGCAGCACCGCGCCTTGCAGCGCCTGCTCTGCCAGCTGCGGCCCGTAGCTGCCCAGCAGCATCGACGCCTGTGGCGGCAGGCTGTCAAACTGCAGGGCGTTCACGCGCAGCTCATGCGCGCGAATCGTCATGTCGCTGGCCTCATAGCGCAGCGCAAAGTCCAGGTCAAAAGTACCGGGGTAGGCGCGCCGCAGCGCCGGGCCGCCGGCTTCTACCGCCATCGCGGCGCCCAGGCGGTTCTGCGCGGTCAGCATGCGCAGCTGCGGCGCCTGCACCGTGAGGTCGAGAATGCCTTCGGCGCGTTTGCGCAGCGGAAAGCGTTTGGCAATCGCATCCTGCAGCTGGGCCGTGGTGACGGTGTAGCTGGGCTGGGCCTGCACACCAAACAGCGCAAAGTACGCCGCGCCGCCCAAGGCAATGCGCAGGGAGGTAGCAAGCGATGAGGCAAGCAGCAGTCTTCGTTTCATTCCTGGTCCTTTCAGTCCTTCAGGGCCTGGAGCTCTTCAAGCCTGGATGGTGCCCCTGTTGCCGCACCGCGCGTGTCATTCAAAAGCCCGTACTGCGGTAAGCAGCGGCCGAAGAAGATGTAGAGCTCCCCAATTCCTGTATGGTCGGCGTGATGCGTATTCCTTTGACTCTCCTGCTGCTGTCAGTTCCCGTGCTGGCCGCCGCGCAATCCACACAAGCCGGCCAGCAGGCCCTGGCCCTGGCCGTCAAGTCGCAGCGCGTCCTCAACGAATACGCCGTGGGTGCTGCAGAGCCAGAGGCCATGAAGTACGCGCAGCGCCTAAGGCTGACCAAAGCCGCGCTGGACGCGCAACGCCAGGAATGGCCCACGGTGGCGAGCGGCCCCGACCCCTGGGACAACTTCCGCGCCTGCAAAAACGCGCTGGAGAAAGCCTCCTACGTCGCCGAACTTTCAGGCATGAAGGCCGTCAGCAAGCTCGACGACAAGGTCTTTAACCTGGAGAAGGGCAAGCTGCAAAAGCTTCGCGCCGAATGCGATGCCCAGATCAGGCAAAGCACCGTAAAGCACTAAAACAGGTAAAGCAGGCTTTATCGCCCCACCACCGACCAACCGGCCTTCTGGTTGGTCTTGTCGTTCTCATACTCCCAGGCCGTGCCGCAGCGATCGCATTTGTAGCGGGTGATGGTGACCAGCCCGTGGCGGCGCGTTTCATGGCGCGGGTCGCCCTGCACCAGCTCGGGGTGGCCCGGCGCCTTGCGCCAGTTGCGCTGTATGCCCGCGCAGGAGTCGCACAGCTCCATCTTTTTGAGTTCTTGTTGGCGCTGGGGGTCTTGGGTCATGGTGATGCTTTGAAAAATCAGGTGTTGGCCCCGATTGTCGCCGGTGCCGCTTTCACCGCAAACCGGGGCGACCCTGCTGGCGCCGGGGCGATCAATTGACCGGCCCCCGCAGCGGGCCTATTCTTGAATGGCCCAGTCACCTTATTCGGGAGATACATCATGTACAAGCGAATTTTGCTGGCTTACGACGGCTCTGAATCGGGCCAGAAAGCGCTGCTGGACTGCCGCGAGATCGCGCAGTGGAGCAAGGCCTCATTGACGCTGATTGCGGTGACGCCCCTGCACCGGCAGGTGGTCGCGGGTGACGGTGTCATTTATGAGCAAGGCGTCATTGACCAGGAAAAAGAAAAATACCGCGGCATCCTCAACGACGGTTTGCGCCGGCTGGTGGAGTCAGGCCATGAGGCCAGCGGCCAGGTGCTGTACGGCGAAACCGTCGACGAAATCGCCAGGTACGCCAAGCAGATCGATGCCGACCTGATCGTGGTCGGCCACAAGCACCTGGAAGGCTGGGCGGCGCGCTGGTGGCGCGGCTCGGTGTCCAAGTCGCTGATCGCCCACGCGCCTTGCAGTGTGCTGGTGGTCATTACCCGCTAGCCGGCAAAACGCAGGCGTCCCGGAGGGCGTTTCTTACTTGTCCGTGTCCAGAAAGTAAGGCGCGCCCTGCAGCGCTGTCAGCGGCAGATAAAAAGTTTTCACCGGCATCAGCGGCGGCTGCTTCACGGACGTCGCGCGCCCGGCCGCTATCTCTGCGGCTTCTTCTTCGCTGGGGCGTTTGGCCTCAGCCAGCGCGGGCCGTATGCAGGCCGAGCGTATCCTTTCCAGGGCTTTTTCCGGCAGCTCCTTGCGCTCGCCAAAACGGCTGCCGCCTACCTGCAGCACATCGTCTTTCAGCGCGGCAAACAGGTTCAGCGGCGGGTTGCCAAACGCCGGGTTGTAGCCCACCCGCAGCATGTTCGCATCGCCGCGCCGGTACTGCACCACGCGCAACTGTTTGGGCTGGCCGTTGGCGTCCACTTCCGCGTCGGCGATATAAAAGTAGCGCACTTGCGCCACCGGCACAGGCGGCAGCTTGTAGCTTGACGACCAGCCGTTGTGGCCGTCCTTGAAGAGCCGGCGCAGGCTGGTGGGCAAGGCCTCGTCGGCGCCCGTGGCAAACGCGACCGACGCCGCGCGAGAGAGCGAATGGCCATGAAAGTCAAACTCCACGCTCCCCTTCTGCTCAAGCAGCGTCTTGCCAAAGACGGGAAAGACGGAGCCGTTTTGCCGCACCTCCTGCAGGCGCACACCGTTGCCTTCGGCCTTCCAGCGCCCGCCGGCCAGCATGTCGAGCGAGCCGCCCATAAAGCTGAAGCAAAAGGTGTTGTCGTCCAGCAGCATCAGCTGCGAGCGTGTGTCGACCGAACCCTGGGTGTAGCCGCCCACATAAGGCTGTTCGTCCGGTGTGACGGCCTGCGCGGTGGCCAGCGGCAGCAAGGTAAGGGCGAGGATGGCGAGCTTGGCGCGTGGAAAGCCGGTTGGCTGGGCGATAGGTCGCATGGGCAGTCCTGTGATGACGAAGGCCCTGACTGTATGGCAAGCCGCGCCTGAAGCTGCCCGGCGGGCCGCAATGCGCCCGGCTCAATGCAAGCAAATGTCAGCGAAAGTGGGGGGCAAGGCAGCGCAACAACGCTAGTGGGTTTTTTTGAGCGGGGCCCTTGACTTAGAGTGCGCTCGAAGTTTTACAGTCACCCCATGACTCAAGCAACCGCCTCTCCAACCAGGTCTCCAACAGTCTCCCTAAGCATTGCCGAAGCCGCAGAAGCCTCAGGGCTGAGCGCCTACACCCTGCGCTACTACGAGCAGATCGGCCTCATCGCCCCCATAGACAGGCGCAGCGGCGCGCGCCGCTACAGCGACGCCGACATGCGCTGGCTCGACTTCCTGGTGCGCCTGCGCGCCACGGGTATGTCGATGCAGGCCATGCAGCGCTATGCCCAGCTGCTGCGCAAAGGCAATGCCGACAGCAGCCTGGCCGAACGGCAAACCATGCTCGAAGAACACGCCGCGCAGCTGGAGGCCGACATACGCAAGCAGCGCGAGACCCTGCAGTTCATCCGCAAGAAGATCCGCGGGTACGAAGAGATGCGCGCCGTGCCTAAACGCGCCTGAACCCAAACCCCATTTCCTCTTTCACCCCTTCACCAACCCACTAACTTTCAGAGTACACACCATGATCAAAACCCGCACCCTCGGCCGCAACGGCCCCGCCATCTCCGCCATCGGCCTCGGCTGCATGGGCATGAGCGAGTTCTATAGCAACCGCGACGACACCGAATCCATCGCCACCATTCACCACGCGCTGGACCAGGGCCTGAACTTTCTCGATACCTCCGACATCTACGGCCCCCACACCAACGAGCTGCTCATCGGCAAAGCCATCGCCGGGCGCCGCAAAGACGTGTTCATCGCCACCAAATTCGGCATCACCCGCGACCCGGCCAACGACGCGGTACGCGGCTTTAACGGCCGGCCCGAGTACGTCAAAGCCAGCTGCGATGCCAGCCTCAAGCGTTTGGGCATAGAGCAGATTGACCTCTACTACCAGCACCGCGTCGACAAGACCGTGCCCATTGAAGACACCGTGGGCGCCATGGACGAGCTGGTGAAGGCCGGCAAAGTGCGCTACCTGGGCTTGTCTGAAGCCTCTGCCGCCACACTCACCCGCGCCTGCAAGGTGCACCCCATTGCCGCACTGCAAAGCGAATACTCACTGTGGACACGCGACCCCGAAGCCACCGGCACCCTGGCCGCCTGCCGCGAAAACGGCGTCAGCTTTGTCGCTTATTCACCGCTGGGCCGCGGCTTTCTCACCGGCGCCTTCGGCAAACCCGAAGACCTGCCTGCCGACGACTACCGCCGCAAGTTCTCACCCCGCTTTGCCGATGAGAACTTCAAACGCAACCTGGCGCTGGTCGATGCCGTCAAGCAACTGGCCACAACCAAAGGCGTGACGGCCTCACAAATCGCACTGGCCTGGGTGCTGGCGCAGGGCGAAGACATCATCCCCATCCCCGGCACCAAACGCCGCACGTATCTTGACCAGAACATCGGCGCGCTGGATGTGCTGCTGAGCCCGGCCGATCTGGCAGAGCTGGACAAGGCCTTCCCGCCAGACGCCGCGGCCGGCCTGCGGTATCCCGAGGCGTTTCTCGGTTCGGTCAATGCCTGAATCCGTCCCGCCATGGCGTCTGGCCGGGCGGTTTACCTCCCTCTCCCTTTCCCTCTGGGAGAGGGTTGGGGTGAGGGCTAGCGGCTAACAGGCTCGCAGGCTCAACGCATCGGATTGTTCACAAACCCGATCGAAATGAACATAAAAAGTGCCGCTAGCCAAGTCGGGACATGGACTGGTGGCTATGAAATTGGTAGCAGACGGCAGCCAGCCAACGTTCTGCCAGGTCCGTGAAAACAGCCCTTGGCCAGCAGGCACCAGTTCATCAAAGGGGAGTGAACCGATACCCGCCGGCTTGCCTTGTGACGTAGCCGATGCCTGGGAACTCCAGGTGGGCGCCGGCGATGAAGTGGCTGGGCTTGTCGCAACGCTGCAAGAGGCGCAACCTGGATGCGCGCGCCTTGTCCTGGTCAGCATCAAACTCCCAGGCCAACTCAGGCCGATCGAACTGCGCCGCAGGCACGTGCACGGTATCTCCCCAGATCAGCAAAGTGCTGCCGCCGCTTTTCACCTCGTAGGCTGTGTGCCCGAGCTCGTGGCCCAACGCGCTCACCGCCATCACCGACTGTCCAATCCTGAATCCATCGCCGATGGCGGCGCGCAGGTTCCGGAACCGCGCAAGCCGGTCGATGTTGTCGAAAAGGGGTATCGCCTGCGAGGGGATGAACAGCCGCTTGAGCCCGGGGAACGCGTTCGAGCCGTCAGCGGCCACCAGACCGTTCACGTGATCCTCGTGTGTATGGGTAATCGCCACGGTGTCCACCAGGCTCGGGTCAACGCCTGCCTCTCGCAGGGACTGCGGCAACCTGCCCAGCGTCGGCGCCCAGGAGTCCGCCGCACCGGTGTCGATCAGGATGTGGTTGTCGCCGTCGATGATGAGGAAGGCATTCACAGACAGCCGAAGCTTTCCGTCCACCAGCGGAATCGATGGTGGAAGATCTCCCTGGAATGGTTGCCCGTCAGGCTTGCGAAGACGCGTGGTGGGCATGTCCACGTAGCCGTCCCGCAGAGCGATGACCGTCGTCTTCCCCAGCGTGAACTTGCAGAAATTCTCTCCCGCTCCAATGGCGTCCTGACAAATTGTCGAAGTGCCATGGATTGAGGCGTCTTTGGCATCGGTGGCCTTGCGCATCTGCAGCTCTGCAGTCCTGCCGTTCAGTCGAACGTGCGCGCTATGAAAGACGCCTTGGTGGTTATCAGCCAGCGGCTCTCCACCTTTTGCATGACGAAGTGATCATTGAACAGCTTGTTTCCAATCCGCACCCTCACCGTTGCCGTTGAAAGGCTGTCCGAGATGTTCTCCATAGACAGGATCGCCTCATCTCTGGGCGCGCCAGTGGATTGAGGACTCGGCCTCCCGTTGATGAGCGCCGCATAGTCCGGCGACGACAAGGTGGCCAGTTGGCCTTCTTGCAGCCACTGGACAAGACAGCTCGGGTGAAAGACCTTGTTGAAGTCGCGGCTCTTTGGCTCATAAGCCAAATTGAAATAGTCCTCAATCAAAGCGGCTACGGCGTGGGTTTGGGTCATTGCTGGGTTTCCTCAATAGTTGAAGGCCCGTATAGTGAACGACTCCCTTGCCCACGGCTACTGCGAACCGGTTATCGCTGCCATTACAGGAACACATAGATCATGGAAGACCTCGATGGAGGACTTGTCAGCGGCTTGCTTGCCCTTGCCGCAGTGGCCGAATCCAAAAGCTTTGGCCGCGCCGCATCCCGCCTGGGCAAGACCCAGCCCGCGGTGAGCCGCGCTGTGCAACGGCTGGAAGACCGCCTGCGCGCGAAGCTGTTGCATCGCACCAGCCGGCATGTTGAAGTGACCGACGCCGGGCATGCGCTCTTATCAAAAGTGCTGCCCTTGCTCCAGGGGATTGAAGAGGCGGCTGACGGCGCCTCTGGCGAGACCTCCGTCGTCAACGGAACACTCCGTGTGGCATGCGATGCTGCATTCGCCCGCCTTGTGTTGGCACCCGAGCTGGCCCGGTTCCTCAAAGACCATCCTGCTCTGCAACTGAAGCTTGAGACCAGGAACGACCTCTCAGACCTGGTGAGCGACGGCTTTGATCTCGCGATACGGTTTGGCCCGCCATCCGTTTCAACCCTGGTCTGTCGCAGGCTATACAGTCCGCGCGTCCTGACGGTCGCCGCGCCGTCCTACCTGGCGCAACGCGGCCGGCCGAAGTCGCCCAAGGATCTGGTCGATGATGGCCATGAATGCATCCAGGCCATCGACCCGGCTACCGGCAGGCCCTTCGACTGGGAGTTCTGGCGTGGCGATGAGAAGGTCAAGGTGGCCGTCAGCGGCAACCTGACAGTCACGGATGCCGGAACCAAAATTGGGGCCTGCCTCGCAGGCTACGGGATCGCCCAGGTGATCGACCTCGGAATCGACACGCACCTGCGTGCGGGCACGCTAGAGCCGGTTCTGACGGACTGGCCTGACGAGTCCTTCCCGCTGTATGTCTACTACCCCAGCCGGAGCCACGTTCCGGCCAAAGTAAGAACGTTCATCGACTTTGTGGCCGGCATGATGCCTGGGCCGCAATCGGAGGGCCGGCGCTTGCCGGTGGCCGCCAACCGGTCTCTAGAAATCAAGCAAGCTGCGATGTGACGCTTGCTTAGAGGAGGCCAAGGCAAGCGCGATAGGTGTCGATGGATACCCGGTCTTGAAACAGTACCAAGGCTAAAGCGCCGCAGAGAAAAAGCGCGATCAACAACCGGCTTCTGAAAACCATGGAATTGAGCTTCGCATCCTGGAGTTTTTTATGCTCACCACGTTGCAGATACAGATGCATGGCAGCGCTCTGCATGTCACCATCCGCAAACATGACCTTGCGCCGGCCGAGGTCAGCCCACACCTCGGGATGCCTTTGCTCGAAATAGGATGTCAGCTTTCCGTCGTAGAGCGCTAACGCGATAAAAGCGAACACGATGCCGGCGATCGACAAGACATGCAACAGAACCAGAGGGCTGCACATCAGGACACACCTGCAGAAGACAGTCGAGTTGCCCCTGATTGCAGCTGGCGCAAACGCTGGTGCGCAGCGTCTTCCAAATCCAAAGGCTGCTGCTGCTTGGCTTTTAAATAGTGGTTGGTAAACACATCCAGATAAGCCTCCAGCGTCTGCGCCGCATGCGTTTCACCCGCCAGTTCCATGCACAGGGCGGCTACCTCTGAAGTGCAAAAGTGCGCATCCCGCTGCGAGCGCCGCAGCTTGTAGCGAGACAGCTGCTCGCTCTGCAAACTCAGCACCGGCAAGTGGTTCAGGTAAGGGCTCTTGCGAAACATCTTCCGCGCCTCAGGCCAGGTCGCATCAAGCAACACAAACAGCGGGCGTTTGTTTGACGTTGTTGTGTCTGGTGCGTCGACGGATGCCACATCCGTCACCACCCGCTCAGCCGCCACAAACTCGCCGGGGAACACCAGATAAGGCTGCCACTGCGGGTCAGCCAGCAGCGCCAGCAAAGCCGGGTCCACCTCCGTACGCGCCCACTCAAACGCAAACGTATCCGCCACCACATCCGCAATCAACCA
>Ga0136846_1225610_pt1 | contig 49459 bp, 48 predicted proteins | sample HopSoiMetagenom2_FD_96841 | JGI IMG/M metagenome (GOLD analysis project Ga0136846, IMG submission 96841) | Grasslands soil microbial communities from Hopland, California, USA - 2 Assembly 2016 (version 4) | ecosystem: Environmental > Terrestrial > Soil > Grasslands | place: USA: Hopland...
GGCCCGGCTAACCTTGGCCGGGCCCCTCCCGTCTTACAAGCCGTGCGTCTTCGCCTGACCCTCATCCTCGGCCTCGCCGCGTTGTCGCTCTTCGCGACGGCGGGCGCCGGCGCGTACCCGTGGCCGGTCAAGCCGTTCAACAAGCAGCATCCGATCCGCGCGAACTTCGGTGACCCGCGCACCATCTTCCAGCTCGGCCTGTTTCAGGACGGAATCGAGGGGCCGGGGACATTCCTCTTCCACAACGGGATCGACATCTCGGCGAAGGACGGCACTTCGGTCTATCCCGTGATGTCCGGGACGGTGAAGCTGATCGACGCCGAGACGGTCAGCGTCACGACGACGAAGGGCCGCACGTTCCAGTACTTCCACCTCGTCCCGGTCGTCGCCGACGGCGAGCACGTCGTTGCGCAGCGGACGCTCCTCGGCTACGTCCGTAAGGGCGCGGGCCACGTGCATCTGTCGGAGATCCGCGGCTTCCGAATCTGGAACCCGCTCGCGAAGGGCGGCATCGCGCCGTACCGCGACGTGACGAAGCCGACCGTCGCCTCGATCCTCCTCAGGCGCTGGAACACGATCGACGAGCTCGACTCGCTCGGCGTGTGCGGACGGATCTCGATCGCGTCCGAGGCGTACGACACGCCGCCGATGCGCGTCGGCGGCTCGTTCGCCAACTTCCCGGTCTCGGCAGTCATGCTGACGTGGTCGTTGCGGCGCGTCGGGACCGGCCTCGTGATCGCCGCACCGGCGACGCCGGTCGACTTCCGCGGGACGCTCCCGATCGAAGCAGCCTTCTGGAACGTCTACTCGCGCGGGACGTACCAGAACGCGCCACGCTTCGGCCCGCGCCAGTTCTCCCTGATGCCGGGCCGGTTTCTCTACAACCTGAGTGCGCCGCAGGGCATCGACACGCGCACGCTGACGAACGGCGTCTACCAGGTGACCGTTCGAGCCGCCGACATCAAGGGCAACGCGCGCACGCTGAACAAGCGCTTCACGGTCGTCAACCAGGCGGGCACCCCGACCGGCTGCCCCGCCACGCCCGCGCCACCGCCCCTCCCGCCTCCACCCACGACGACGACGACGACCGCCACGACCACCGGAACGACGACGACAACGTCCACGACGACCACGCCCTAGCGGCGCAGGTCGGCGCCGTACGCGCGCCGGTAGATCTCCTTCACCTCCTCGACGCGCTTGACGTACGCGCGCGTCTCCGAGAACCGGATCCCTCCGCCGTCGCTGCGCCAGCGGTCGACGTTGTCCTGGCCGGCGTTGTACGCGGCGAGCGCCGTCCGCTCGTCACGGTATTTCTCGATCAGGTGGCGCAGGTACCACGCGCCGTAGCGGACGTTGATCTCGGGGTTGTAGAGATCGGAGACGCGGAACTGCGAGCCGCCTGTGTGAACGGCGATCCCTTGCGCCGTCGAGGGAAGTAGCTGCATCAGGCCGACCGCACCCGACTGCGACCGCGCCCGGGCCTTGAACCGCGACTCCTGATAGATCACCGCAGCGAGGAGGTCCGGGTCGAGGTCGTAGTTGCGCGCGTGGCCGCGCACGATCTGCTCGTATTTCAGCGGGTACCAGAGCCGCTCCCACCAGCCGGGCTTCTCCGTCTGGAGGCTCAGGAACAGGACGCCGCAGAGCGCGGCGAGCGCACCGCCGACGACGAGCCGCCGTGTCATGAACCAAGCTGCGCGACGACGCCGGCGACGAATGCGTCGAGCTCCTCCAGCGTCCCGTCGTTGACGTACGCGAAGTCCGCGCGCCGCACCTTCTCCTCGTCGGGCAGCAGCCGCTGTTCGCGTGCGTCGCGCGGCAGCGCCGAGCGCTCCTGCCGTACCGCGGGCGGAGCCGTGACCACGACGACGCGGTCGAACCGTGCGTCCCCGCCCGTTTCGTAGAGCAGAGGGACCTCGGTGACGACGATTTCCGCGTCCTGCTCGTCCTGCCACGCGGTGTATTCCCGCACGACCCTCGGATGGAGCAGCGACTCGAGCCAGGCGAGCTCGTCAGGATCCTCGAACACGATCGCCGCGATCGCTGCGCGGTCGGCCCCGTCGTCCCCGACCAGCGCATCCCCCCACCGGTCGCGCACCGCCGCGAGCACCTCCGGATCCTCGTGCAGGAGCCCGTGGACGATCTGGTCCGACGACGACGTCGCAGCGCCGTGGCGCCCGAACGCCTTCAACGCCTCGCTCTTTCCGGCGCCGATCCCGCCCGTGACCGCGACGGTGACCCGGCGGGCGCCGCTACCCGTCAGTGGTGCGCGTCGCCACCTCGTCGGCAGCGGTCGAATCGACCTCGTCGGCGGCAGCCGGATCGGCCTCGTCGGCGGCGGCGGGATCGACCTCGTCGCCGGCATTCACGGCCTCGTGCTCCACGGGCTCGCCCTCGAGCGGCGGAGCTTCCGGCGCAGACTCGGCGTCGGTGAAGACGTCGGCCGACAGGTCGAGGTGCGGCGTCCCCTCGATCGCATCGTCGGCGGGAGAGACGCGCGCGCCGCCGTCGACACGCTTGAGCGACAGTGACAGCCTGCGGCGCTCGGCATCGACCTCGAGAATCTGTACGCGAACGGTGTCGCCCTGCGAGACGACCTCGCGCGGGTTCTCGACGTGATGGTGCGCGAGCTCGGAGATGTGCACGAGCCCCTCGACACCGGGCAGTATCTCGACGAACGCGCCGAATGTGACGACCTTCGTCACCTTTCCCTCGACGGTGTCGCCTTCCTTGTACTGCTCGAGGACCTGTTGCCACGGATCGGTTTGTGTCTGCTTCAGCCCGAGCGAGATCCGCTGGCGGTCGCGGTCGATGTCGAGCACCTTGACCTTCACCTGCTGGCCGATGTCGAGCACTTCGGACGGATGGTTGACGTGCGACCAGGACAGCTCGCTGATGTGGATGAGCCCGTCCATTCCGTCGAGATCGACGAAGGCGCCGAAGTCGACGATGTTCGAGATCGTCCCGTCGACGACGTCGCCGGGGTTGAGGCGGTCGAGGATCGCCTGGCGCATCTCCTTCCGCTCGTCTTCGAGCACCGCGCGGCGCGAGAGGACGACGTTGTTGCGCGAGCGGTTCAGCTCGATCACCTTGCAGCGCAGCTCCTGACCCATGAACTCGTCAAGGTCCTGAACGCGGCGGATGTCGACGAGCGACGCGGGGAGGAACCCTCGGACGCCGAGGTCGAGGATCAGTCCGCCCTTCACGACCTCGATCACGCGGCCGTTCACCGGCTCGCCCGATTCGGCCGCACGCTCGATCGCCTTCCACGCCATCTCGAAGCGCGCGCGCTTCTTCGACAGGATCAGCCGCCCCTCGGCGTCCTCCTTCGTCAGGACGAGCGCGTCGATCTCATCGCCGAGCGTGACCTCGTCCGCCGGGTTGACCGAGCGCCGGATCGAGAGCTCGGCGACGGGGATGACGCCCTCGGACTTGTAGCCGATGTCGACGAGGACCTCGTCCTTGTCGACGCGCACGACGGTGCCGTGCACCACCTCCCCCTCATTGATCGTCGGGAAGGTCGACTCGTAGTCCGGGATCAGCTCGCCGTCGGGGCCGGTCGTCCAGACGCCGTCGCCGGCGGTCCTCGTGTCGGTTTGTTCCATCGTCAAAGCGCCGACCATAGTACCCACCGAAGTCCGGTCTCGCGGACGCGCGGCTATGACGACCTCGGTGGGGTATCAGGCTCGCTGCCGCTGCCGACGGGCATGGCAGAGCCCCTCACGTCGGCCAGTCGCCGCGCAGGAGCGCGTCGATTCTCTGGCCGCGGTGGAGGAGCCGCGCTGCGAGATCGCCCTCGCGTTCGACTCGTTCTCGCACGGCTTTCATCGTGAATGCCCGTGGTTCGAGGTCTTCCGTCAGCTCGTCCCAACGCAGCGGCGTCGCGACCGGGGCCCCGGGGAGCGGCCGGACGGAATAGGCGGAGACGATCTGCTGGCCGTGGCCGTTCATCTTCGTGTCGATGTAGACGCCGTGGCGGCGCTCGACGGCACGTTCGGCCGTGATCAGGCCGTCGGACGCGCGGACGAGCGCGCCCGTCACCAGCTCGGCGAAGCGGCGCGTCTCGTCATGGGTGTACCGGCGCTCGACCGGGACGTGGACGTGGAGGCCTTCCCCACCAGTGGTGCGCACGACCGCCTCGAGCCGCATCGCCTCGAGCGCGTCGCGGAGGAGCAGCGCGGCCCGGACGACGTCGGAAAACGGCACGCTGCTCGGGTCGAGGTCGAACAGCACATAGGTCGGTCGATCCGGCCGGTCGGCGTGTGAGGGCCAGACGTGGAGATCGATGCAGCCGTACTCGACCATCCACAGCAACGCGGCGGGCTCGTTCACCAGCGGGTAGCGCACGAGGGCGCCGCGCCGCGACTTCGCCGGCTGCGGCGAGACAGGGATCCAGGGCGGCAGCTCGGGCGGCGCGTCCTTCTCCCACACGAACGGCCCGCGCGGGACGGTGTAGTGGCGCTTGATCGTGAACGGGCGGTCGCGAACGTGCGGGATAAGGAGGGGCGCGATCCACGCGTAGAACGCGAGCAGATCGCGCTTCGTCAACCCCACCTCGGGCCAGAACACACGATCCAGATGCGTGAGCTCGACGTCCCGTCCTTCCACTGTTCACCGGCCTTCGGGGCTCGACGCGGCGCTACGCCGGACGCGTCACGGGAAGTAGACGCCGCCGCGGTCGTCCAAGCGCGTTCCCTCGGCGCAGGCCACGTCCCAGACGTTTCCCTCCGGGTCGCGCCAGCTGAACCCGCCACCCCAGAAGGCCTCCTCCACCTCACCGAGGAGCTCGACACCCTCGACGCCGCGCAACGTCTCGTAGATCGCGTGCACGTCGTCGAGCGACTCGAGGTTGACGCAGAGCGTGAACCCGCGAAACGCGTCGGCGGGCGGCCCGAACACCGGCTCGTAGTGGCTCGCGGCGTAGAGACCGACCACGACGCCGTTCGTGAGCTGGAACGTGCGGTGGTGCTCGTCGCTTTCCGGCGTCTCGGGCCACCCGAGCTCACGGAAGAGCCGCGCCATCCGCTCGACGTCGCGACACGCCAGTGTGACCAAGCCGATGCGCGCAGGCAACTGCATATCAGCGGCTACTCCGCAGAACGTCAGGCGGTTCGGCGAGCCGGTACTCCCACCCGCCACGCCATTCGAACGGAGCACCCACCACCGCGTCGAGCGACTCGCCGTCGACGAGATGCTGCAGCGACCATCGCGTCGCCGCATGCCCGATCACGACGATGCGTTTCCCGTCCCACTTCAGGAAGAGGTCGTCCAGGAAACGCGCCATCCGTACGACGACGTCGCGGTAACTCTCGCCGCCGGGAAACGGTCGCTCGATCCGGCTCTTGACCTCGTCGCCGACGCGCTCCGCGGGACCGCCGGTCAGTTCGCCGTAGTCGCACTCGCGCAGTCGCCAGTCGAGAAGGATCGGGATATCGGTCGAGCCGAACGCGATCTCCGCCGTCTCGAATGCGCGCCGCCGATCGGATGCGAAGACGGCCGCAAGCCCGTCGTCCCGCCGCCGCTCGCCGAGCTCCGCGGCAAGCGCCCGGCCACGCGCCGAGAGCTCGCCGTGCAGCCACCCGGTCGCGACCCCTTCTTCGTTGTGGGTCGAGATCGAATGGGTCTCGTAGACCAACTCGATCACACCATCACTCGCGAGCGCCGCCGCGTCCGGCTGACCGGATGCGGCGCATCGGCCTGCGTTATCACCGGTCGAAGTCGTCAAGGCGCGGCGAAGCCGCGCCGGACTTCAACCGGCTGATTGTCGACGAGAGCTCGTTGATCGTCCAGATGCTTCCGTTCGCGAACGCGGACTGACGCGGCTCGCTGCCGACGCGAATCGATCCGACGACACGGAGCGTCCGCGGATCGAGCTTGTACACGAGCCGTGTGTCGTACCCGGTCGCCCAGACGAAGCCAGCGGCGTAGAGGATGCCGCCGGCCTGCGCCGGGAGCTTCGTTTTCGCGGTCACCGCACGGGTCGCCGGATCGATCCGCGCGATCGTCCCGTTGTAGAACGTCGAGGCGTAGACCGCGTCGTCCGAGACCGAAAGGTCGTCGACGTCGCGGTCGAGGACGACGCGCCCGACGATGCTGCTCGTCGCCGGGTCGATCGCCGAGACGGCGCCGTCCTGGTTCGACGTCCACACGAGCCCGAACGCGTAGACCGCTATCTCGGCATTTCCTCCGACCGAGACGGTCGAGCGGACGGTGTTCGTGCTCGGGTCGATCCGGTAGACGAGGCCGTCGTCGTTCGCGTTCCACGCGTTCCCGTCAGGGGTGAAAGCCGTCCCGAAGGGATGCGTTCCCACGCGGATCCGCGCTACGACGCGGTTGGTGCCGGGATCGATCCGGACGAGCTCGCCGCCGCTGAAGGTCCCGACCCAGAGGGTCCCTGCACCGAACGTGATCGCCGACAGCTCGCCGCCGACGTCGATCTTCGCGAGGACGGAGCCGTTTGCCGGATCGAGGCGCGAGACGGCCCCGTCGAAGTTCGCCGTCCACAGGGACCCCGCCGCATAGGTCACGTAGAGCGGCCGTGTCGCGCCGACGGGGAACGACTCGGACGGAGTCGGCGCCGGTTGAGGCGTCACCGTGATCGACACCCGCGTCACGCGGCTGCGACGGCCGCGCGGGTCGATGGCGGCGGCGCGCAGGATGTGCGTCCCTGCCGAAAGCGGGGCGCGAAAGACCCGCGGGCACGCGCGGAGTCGCGGCGTGTCCAACGAACAGCGGTAGCGGAGCTTCGGGGCAGGCACGCCGCGTTCGTGGGAGGAGAAGACGTACGTGACCGACGTGCCCGTCGGTGCGCGCGGGCCGGTGATCGTCGGAGCAGTCGGACCGGCGGCGAGAAGCGCTGCTACGGCGACTGTGAGGAGCACGTGCTAGTCCTTGGCCTCGCGCCAGTCGTCGCCGACGCCGATGTCGACCGCGAGCGGTGGGTCGAGCGGGTACGCGCGCGTCATCTCCTCGCGAACCAGCTCCTTGACCGGGCCATGCTCCGCGTCCGGAACCTCGAGCAGCAGCTCGTCGTGGACCTGCAGGACGAGCCGCGCGCTCCTCCCCTCGTCGCGCAGCCGCCGGTGGATGTTGATCATCGCGACCTTGATGATGTCCGCGTTCGAGCCCTGCATCACGAAGTTCACGGCGAGTCGCTCGCCGAGCGAACGCGTCTGGCGGTTCGACGCGCGGATCTCGGGGACAGGCCGCCGCCGGCCGAGCAGCGACGTGACGTAGCCGTCGCGCTTCGCCTGCTCGATCGTGCGCTGGATGAAGTCCTGCACGAGCGGGAAACGTGCGAGGTACGCATCGATGTACTCCTGCGCCTGCTCACGCGGAATCTCGAGGTTCTCCGAAAGCCCGTACGCGGAGATCCCGTAGACGATTCCGAAGTTGATCATCTTCGCGACCGAGCGATCGCCGCTCGTCAACGCCGACGGCTCCTTTCCCAGCACCTCGACCGCCGTCGCAGTGTGGATGTCGTCGCCGCGTGCAAACGCCTCGCGCAGCTTCGGCTCGCCGCTGACGTGCGCGAGGATCCGCAGCTCGATCTGCGAGTAGTCGGCCGAGAGGAGCCGCGAGCCCTGATCCGCGACGAATGCGGACCGGATCTCCTTGCCGATCTCCGTCCGAATCGGAATCGCCTGCAGGTTCGGGTTCGTTGTCGACAGTCGACCGGTCGACGCGACGGTCTGGTTGAACGTCGTGTGGAGACGCCCGTCCTGCTCCGAGATCAGCGCCGGCAAAGGCTCGAGGTACGTGTTGAGCAGCTTCGAGTACTCGCGCCACTCCTCGATCACCTCGACGATGGGATGGTCGCCCCGGATCGAGCGCAGGACGCGCGTGTCGGTCGAGTAGCCCGTCTTGCCTTTCCGGCCGGGGGTCAGCTCGAGCTTCTCGAACAGGATCCGCGCGACCTGCTGCGTCGAACCGAGCATGAACTCCTCGCCGGCCAATTCGTACGCCTTCGCCTGTAGCTCTTCGACACGGTCGGCGAGGCGCGCCGTGATCTCCCCCATCCGGTACGTGTCGATGCGCACGCCGGCGTCCTCCATTGCGGCCAGCACGGCCGTCAGCGGCAGCTCGATCTGCCGGTAGAGGTGCTCGCCGCCACGCTCGCGGACCCGCTCGAGCAGCGTCGGCGCGAGCCGGCGCGGGATCTCCGCGTGACGGACGAGCGCTGCGGTCTCGTCGTCGGTCGCAGGCGTCGGAATCGGCTCGACGCCGTACTCGCGCGCGAGGTCGTCGAGCTCGTACGACGCGCGTCCCGGCTCGATCAGGTACGCCAGGATCATCGTGTCGTCGGCGGGCTGCATCGTCAGCCGCGGCAGCGCCTTGAAATCGTGTGCGATCAGGACGCCGTCCGGGATCCGCATCGCGGCCGCGGGCTCCCACGCGCCGACCACCACGCCGTCGTCGCGCGCGAGCGCGAACCGGTCGTCCCGGATCGAAAGCGACGCCGGTGTCACCACCTCCGGCAGGACGCCTTCGCGCCATTCGACGTCCGTTCCCGGTGACCGCATCGGCGCCGCGGGCACGGCCTCGTCGAGCTGGTCGACACGACTCAGAAGCCCGCGGAACTCGAACCGGCGGAACATCTCGCGCAGCTGCGAGCGGTCGGGTGGGGCGAGGACGAGCTGCGCGGGCTCGCAGTCGAGCTCGAGGTCGCGGCGCATGGTGGCGAGCTGCTTCGACTGCCGAGCCTGGTCAGCGTGCTCGGTCACGTTCTTCTTGCGCGCGGGCGACAGGTCGTCCGTGTGCGCGAGGACCTCCTCGAGCGAGCCGTACTGTGCGATCAGCTGACCGGCGGTCTTGTCGCCGATCCCCGGGACCCCGGGGATGTTGTCGGACGTATCACCCTTGAGCCCGATGAAGTCGGGCACCTGATCCGGCCGCACGCCGTACCGCGCCTCGACGCGCTCCGGCGTGTAGACGTGGACGTCGGCGACGCCGCGCGGCGTCATCATCAGGCAGACGTTCTCCGTCACGAGCTGGAACGCGTCGCGATCCGTCGAGACGACGCACGTCTTGATCCCGGCCTCGTCGGCACGCGTCGCCAACGTCGCGATCACGTCGTCCGCTTCCCAGCCCTCGAACTCGAGGTTCCGGTAGCCGAATGCCTCGACGATCGGACGGAAATACGGGAACTGCTCGCCGAGCAGGCCGGGCATCGGTCGCCGCTCGGACTTGTAGTCCTCGGAAATCTCGTGCCGATGGACAGCCCGGGTGTCCCAGGCGACGGCGACGCCCTTCGGCCGGTAGTCGGACAGGAGCTTGAAGAGCATGTTCGTGAAGCCGAGGAGCGCGTTCGTGGGGAATCCCTCCGTCGTCGCGAGCTCCTCCGGCAGCGCGAAGAACGCGCGATAGGCGAGGTTGTTGCCGTCGACGAGGAAGAGCTCGGCGTCCCGCGCCGGCCCGTCGTCGAGCTGGAGCTCCGCACCTGTGAGGGTCTTCGGCATCGGGCCCGAGTGTACGCGGAGCGTTGGCCGCTCCCGGCCGTCTGACCCGGGCTCGCTTCCTCTATCGTCGGCCGGTTGTGAGGGTCCCCATGCTGGCCGGGACGCGGCTCGTCGTCGTCACCGCGGACGACGATCAGCTCGTCCTTCGGCCGCCTCCGCCGGCCGCCGGGGTCGCCGACGTGCGCGCTGCCGTTCGCGACGCGCTGCGATTTCCGCTCGCGGGCGAGCCGCTCGAAGCGCTCGTCCCGCGCCGGGGTGGTCGCGCGACGATCGTGGTCGAACCGCCGTCGCTGCCGTTGCCGGGAACCGAGCGCGATCCCCGCCAGGAGGCGATCGCAGCGGCGGTGGAGGAGCTCGAGCGCCTCGGCATCCCCAGCGGCTACCAGACGCTCCTCGTAGCGGGCGGTCTTGCGCGGCGTGCCGGGCACGACCTCGTCACCGGCCTCGTCTCGCCCGAGTTCGCGCGCCGCTTCCACGGGCACGTCGAGGTGCACGACGTCGAGCGCGACGATCTCGTCGAGATCGGCGGAAGCGGGTTTCGCCTCGCTGTCCACCCCGCACTCGTGCGTACGGACGTCGTCGTCGTGATCACCGCAGCCGAGACGGTTTTGCACGGCGGGCCGGCCGCGCTGCTCGGCGCATCGAACCGCGAGGCCCTCCGGTCGGCGGGCGCGTGGTCGTTGCTCGAGACGACCGCGTCGCAGGGGTGGCGGACGGGACTCGCGCTCGAGCGCGCCCTCGTCAACCGCGTGCCGCTGATCGGCGCGTCGCTCGTCCTGAATCACCCGCGAACGGTCGGCGCCGCGCGCGGCTACCCCTACGAGGACGACGCGCTCGAGCGAATCGCACGGTCGCCGCTGCGGCGCGTCTTCGGGGTGCTGCCGGGGGCGGTGCGCGCGACCGTCCTACGGTCGCTGTCACTCGACCGGTCGGTGGCGGCCGCCTTCGCGGGCCCGCCGTCGGTCGCACACGCGGAGGCGCTTCTACGCGGCGTCGAGCTGCGCGGAACGACGATGGAAGGGGAGCTCGACGCGATCTGCGTCGGCGTCCCGCGGACGACGCCGTCGTTGCCGCGCGAGCGGCCGAACCCGTTGCTCGTCTCGCAGCTCGCTCTCGGGCTCGCGCTCCGCCTGTGGCGCGACGCGTTCCCGGTCCGCGAAGGAGGGACTGCGATCCTGCTCAGCCGCTTCCAGCGGCGTTTCGCGCATCCGACGCAACAGCCCTACCGCGCGTTCTTCGCCGTGGCGCGAAACGGGCCGGACCCCGAAGCGCTCGGCCGCGGCGAAGCGCTCGCGGTCGACGAGCGCGCAATCGAGGCGTATCGCTCCGGCCGCACGGTGCATCCGCTGCAGCCGTTCGCCGACTGGAGCAGCTGCGGCCCCGCGCTGTCGCGGCTCGGCCACGTCCTCGTGGCCGGCTGCCGCGACGCAGCAGCGGCACGCAGCCTCGGTTTCGTCCCGACGCACGGCCTCGGGGCGGCGATGACGATGACGCGCGGCTGGACCGACCGCGCGCCGCGGATCGGCTTTCTGCTGTCGCCGCCGTACTTCCCGCTGCGCGTGTCACTGCCGCCGACCTAGTCGACGAACGGAAGACCGTCGGCGCTAGTCCACGCCGAGATACGTCTTCTGCACGTCCGCGTTGGCTTTGAGCTTTTTCGCGTCGTCGGCGAGCGCGATCGTGCCGGTCTCGAGGACGTAGCCGCGGTTCGCGACGTCGAGCGCCATCAACGCGTTCTGCTCGACGAGCAGGATCGGCGTTCCCTGCGAGTTGATCTCGCGGATGATCTCGAAGATGCGTTCGACGAAGATCGGTGCGAGCCCCATCGACGGCTCGTCGAGCAGGAGGAGCTTCGGATGCGCCATCAGCGCACGACCGATTGCGACCATCTGCTGCTCGCCGCCCGAAAGCGTCCCCGCCTTCTGCTGCTTGCGCTCGCTGAGCCGCGGGAACAGCGAGTAGACGCGGTCGAGGTCGTCGTTGACCGCCTTGCGGCTGTTGCGGTCGGGGCGCTGGAATGTTCCCATCAGCAGGTTCTCGAGCACGCTCATGCGCGGGAAGAGGCGCCGGCCTTCCGGCGACTGCGCGATGCCGCGCTTCACGATGTCGTGCGCGGATGCCGTCGTGATGTCGCGTCCCTGGAAACGGATCCGCCCGCGCCGCGGGTTGTTGAGCCCGTTGATCGAGCGCAGCGTCGTTGACTTGCCGGCGCCGTTCGCGCCGATCAACGTCACGATCTCGCCCTGCCGGACGTCGATCGAGATCCCCTTCAGCGCCTCGATCGACCCGTAGAACGTATGGACGTTCTCGAGCTCGAGGATGTTCTGCGACGCAGCCGCCGCGGTCGCGGTCATCCGCTCGCCTCGACAGCTTGCTTTCCGAGATATGCCTCGATCACTCGCGCATCTCGCTGCACCTCCTGCGGGGTTCCCTCGGCGATCTTCTCGCCGTAGTCGAGAACGGTGACGCGATCGGAGCAGTTCATCACGACACGCATGTCGTGCTCGATCAGCAGGACGGTCAGCCCCTCCTCGCTCCGCAGCTTCTCGACGAAGGCCGTGAAGTCGGCGGTCTCCTGTGGGTTCATCCCGGCGGTCGGCTCGTCGAGCAGCACGAGCTTCGGCTTCGTCGCGAGGGCGCGCGCCACCTCGAGCCGGCGCTGGTCACCGTAGGAGAGGTTGCGCGAGATCTCGTCGTCGGCGTTGCGCAGGCCGCAGTAGCGCAGGAGCTCGCGTCCGCGTTCGCGCGCGCCTTCCTCCTCGCGCCGGATTCGCGGCGTGCGCACGATCGAGCCGAGGATGCCGCCGCGAAGGCGTGCGTGCATCCCGACGAGCACGTTCTCGAGCGCGGTCATGTTCTGGAACAGCCGGATGTTCTGAAACGTCCGGCCGATGCCCCGCTCGGTGATGTAGTGCGGCGGCTTGCCCGTGATGTCGACGCCGTCGAAGACGATCCGTCCTGACGTCGGCTTGTAGACGCCGGTCAGCATGTTGAAGAACGTCGTCTTCCCCGCCCCGTTCGGCCCGATCAGCGAAACGACCGCGCCTCGCGGGATCGTGAAATCGACGTCGTTGGACGCGACGAGGCCGCCGAACTCCTTGCGGATCGTCTCCGCGACGAGGATGTCGCCGTTTTGTGGAACGTCACTCATGCTGGGCGTCGTAGAGCGGCGTGTCGTGCACGCCTTCGTGGAACTCGGCCTTGCGTCTCGCGCTCGGGATCAGCCCTTCCGGACGCAGGAGCATCGTTGCGACGATGATCAGCCCGTAGATCCCGAACTGGTACTTCGGCACGTCCAGGTTCGTGCCGAACGTGTGGTTGATCGAATGGCCGATGTCGGAAAGCCCTTGCTGGTTGAGGAACGCGAGGAAGCACGCGCCGAACACGACGCCCCACACGTTGCCCATTCCGCCGAGGATGACCATCGAGAGGATGAACGCGGAGATGTTGAACGAGAAGTCGCCGGGAAACGTCGACTGCTTGAAGCTGGCGAAGTACGCGCCGGCGACGCCGCCGAAGAACGCACCCGTCGCGTAGGCCCAGGTCTTCGTCCGCATCAACGGGACACCCATCGCCGCCGCGGCGGTCTCGTCCTCGCGGATCGCGATCCACGCCCTTCCGAGGCGCGAGTCGCGCAGCCGGAGTGAGCAGAAGATCGAGATCAGCACGAGCACGAGGATCGCCCAGAAGAAGAGGCGCTCGCTCGACCAGAAGGTGCCCGAGCCGGTGAGGAAGTTCAGCCCGCCGAAGCCGGGCGGGTCGATCGGTGTGATCCCGTTCGGGCCGTTCGTCAGGTTGAAGCCGCCGAGGTTGTCGCCGTTGCGGGCGATCTGCGGCAGGATCTCGCCGAACCCGAGCGTGACGATCGCGAGGTAGTCGCCGCGGAGGCGCAGCGTCGGGAGGCCGATCACGATCCCGATGAACGCCGTGAAGATGCCGGCGATCACCAGCAGCGTCCAGATCGAGATGTGGATGCCCGGGGTGGTCCCGGCTACACCCGATGCACCGAGATGGACGTTTCGATGCGCAAACTGGACCGACGCAAACCACGCGCACGTGTACGCGCCCATCGCGTAGAAGGCGACGTAACCCAGGTCGAGCAGCCCCGCGTATCCAACGACGATGTTGAGACCGATCGCCATCATCGAGTAGACGCCCATGATCGTCATCGTTCCGAGCGTCGGATAGTCCCCGAGCAGGTTCATCGTTCCGAGGTTGCCGAGGTAGAACGGGTACGTCAGCGCGACGATCAGGACGATCAGCGGCATCGCGATGTATCCGTATCGGCGGTACCGCTCCGGGAGATAGCCGATCGCGAATTGCGCCGCGAACAGCACCGCTACGAGCAGCGCGACCGGCCAGCCGATGAAGAAGAGCAGGATGACGAGAGCGACGCGGAAGACGATCCCGACCTGGAAGCGCTGCCGGTCGTCGAGCGCGCGGTAACGCCGGCGCGGCTCGCCGAACAACCCCGCCCAGCGGTGGTACCAGGGGTCCCGCACTTCGTCGACGACGTTGCCGGTCTCGGCCATCAGCCTCCTTCCGGCGTCCGCTCGCCGAGGAGCCCCTCAGGCCGGAAGACGAGGATCAGGATGAGGATCGCGAACACGATCGACTGCGTCCAGTCGCTGCCCGGCGCATGCCACGAGAGCCCTTCGTTGAACTGCTGGATCAGTCCGATGATGATCGCGCCGAGGACTGCGCCGGGGAGGTTGCCGATGCCGCCGAGGACCGCGGCGGTGAACGCGATCAGACCGAGCGTGAAGCCCTGGTCGAACTGGATGTTGGTCGAGTAGAGCGCATAGAGGAGACCCGCGACACCGGCCAGCGCTCCGGCGATCAGGAACGTGAACGAGATCGTGCGGTTGACGTTGATGCCCATCATCGCGGCGGCTTCCTGATCCTGCGCGACGGCGCGCATCGCGCGACCTTGCCGCGTCCGTTGGACGAGCCACACGAGCAGCCCGAGCACCGGCAGCGCCGTCAGCGCGACGATCAGATGATCCCAGCCGTAATTGTTGCCGCCGATTGTGAAGACGGCCTGCGTCGGGAGGATGTTCGGGAGCGAGACCGGCGCCGGCCCGAGCTGGTGGAGCCCGACGTCCTGGAGGATGAACGACATGCCGATCGCGGTGATCAACGGTGCGAGCCTCGGCGCGTTTCGCAACGGCCTGTAGGCGATGCGCTCGACGGTCGCGTTGAGGACGGCGCAGAAGCCGGCGGCAGCGAGAAGCGTCAGCCCGAGCCCCCAGATCACCTTCCCCGTCGACGAGTTCTCGGTGAGCCCGATCTTCTGGACGCCGACGTAAAGCGTCATCCAGCTTCCGAGCATGAACACGTCGCCGTGCGCGAAGTTGATCAGCTCGAGGATGCCGTACACGAGCGAATAGCCGAGCGCGATCAGCGCGTAGACGAGACCGAGCGTTATCCCTTCGATCAGCAGGATCCAGAAATCGGCCGGCGTCTTGACGAGGTTGACGCCGAGCCAGAAGAAGAGAAGCAGCACGAGCAGGCGCCCGATCCACGGCACGACTCCCGCTGCGTAGAAGCCGCGGAGCCAGGAAACCGGTTGCTGGCTTGACGCCTCGGTAGCCACGGTCTGTGTCGATGGGGGAGGGCGCGCTGCCCTCCCCCATCGGGTTCTCTTCTGCCTACGCCTTGCTGACGAGCGACTGGGGCGGCGTGATCGTCTTGTAGGTCGTCTGCTTGCCGCCCTTGATCAGGTACTGCGTTACGGGGTTCGAGCTCGTGTCCCCGTTGGAGTTGATCGTGAAGGTTCCGAGAATGCCGTTCGTCACTTTCGTCTTCAGCAGCTGCGCCGTGACGCCGCTGCGCGTCCCGTCCGAGTTCGCGATCGCCGTCAGCAGCACGTCTGCGGACTGCGCGGCATACGACGAGTACGGGTCGACGTTGCCACCGCTCTGCGTCGCGCCGAAGTCCTTGACGAACTTCTTGCCGACGTCGCCGAGCGCTTCGTTCGGCTGACCCGCGACGCTGACGTACATGTTCTCGGACGCCTTGCCCGCGCCCTCGACGACGGCCGAGATCGGCGTGAAGCCGTCCGGCGCCAGCAGCGTCACCTTGGTGCCGAGCACCGAACGGAGGTCCTTGACGAGCTTCCCGCCGTTCTCGCAGACCAGGCCGCCGACGAACACGCCGTCGGCACCGGACGCCTTGATCTTCGTCGCGATGCCCGTGTACGACGATGCCTTGCCGTTCCACGCCGCGAAGCCGGCGACCTTGAGGCCGAGCTGCGTGAGCGAGTTCTTGAAGTCGGTCGCGACGCCGAGGCCGTACGCCTCCTTGTCGTTCAAGATGTACACCGACTTCAGGCCGAGTTGCTGCGCGTTCATCGCGTCGGCCGCGCCCTGGAAGTCGTCCGCCGCGACGATGCGGATGTAGTTCCGCTTGCCGCTCGGGTAGTACTTGTCGGGCTCACCCGCCGCCGTGCCGGGGCCGCTGTGCGTCAAGCCGACGTACGTGTTGGCAGGACTGACCATCGCGACCGGCCCGCCGGGTGCGCGGTTCAGCACCGGGATGATGATCTCGGCGCAGCCGGAGTTGAACGTGCCGATGACGCCGACCACGGCCTTGTTCTGCGCGTAGGCGTTCGCGTTCGCCGAGCACTTCTCGGAGGCCCACTTGCCCTGCTGGGCCGTCGCGTCGTCGCACGACTGGTAGCCGACCTTGTACTTGCCGGCCTTGAAGCCCTTCTGCTTGAGCACGAACTTGATCGCCTCGGTCATCTGCACGGTCTGCGTGCGGCCGGAGCCCTGGAGCGGCAGGTCGGACGCGATCAGGTAGTCCGGCTTCCCACTGCCTTCGTAATAGATGTCCGAGCATGAGGATGACGGGAGCGCGCTCACGTTCCCGCCGCTGCTCGAGCCTCCTCCGCCCCCGCCGCAGCCCGCGGCCAGGAGCGCCAGCGCGGCGGTGATCGCGATCAGCGCCGCCAGCGAAAACTTTCTGTTCACTCTTCCTCCTTGGTCGCTCACTCCACCGATGCCTCATTCGCCCCGACTCGCCGCCGCGGGGTGGCCAAGTATCGGGCCTGAGGCCTGAGGATTGCAAGAAGGTACGGGCGGCCGCCGGGCTACAGTGCCGTCCGGGCCGAAGTGGCGGAACTGGCAGACGCGCCGGACTCAAAATCCGGTTCCCTTCGGGGAGTGTGGGTTCGAGTCCCACCTTCGGCACTGACGGCCGCTCCGCAGACCGCCTAGGTGTGTCCGACGAGGATTTTGAGGCCGATCAGCACGACGCCGAGGGCGACGTTCGTTCCGACGACCGCGACCGTCGCGGGCCGGCCGAGATGCTCGATGCGTGCGAATTGGATTCCCTGCGCTGCGAGCACGACGAGGCCGCTTACGAGCGCGACCCAGAACGCCGTAGCCGGTCGGAACAGCCCGACCTCGCCGAGCAGGAGCGCCACCACCGGCGGCACGGCTGCACCGACGATCGAGGCTTCGCGGCGCGCGATGCCCCGCACCTCGGCGACGGAGAGGTGCTCGTTGCTCGCAACACTGTGCGCGATCGAGAACGAATACACGTGCGCGAGCCAGAAGACGCCGGTCGTGATCGCGACGAGCGCTGCGACGTGTCCCGGCCCCTCCGGATACGCCCTGGCTCCGGTGACGACGACGGACAGAGCGACGATCGTCCCGTAGATGAACCCTCCCAGGCGCTCGCCGCGCGCCTCTCCGTTGGGGCGCGCGCCTCCCGCGCGGGCATGCTCGGCGCCGGCCATGCCGTCCATCATGACCCGCGGCGGGTCAGCGCGTAAGGCGGCCGGCGTGCCCCGCGGCGCGGAGGATGCTCCGCATCCGGAAGCGGTAATACGTGTAACCGGACGCAGCGCCGACCAGGACCGCAACGGCCACTCCGCCGGCGCCCGCGACGATCCCGGCGAGGAGGGCCAGGAACCCGACGAAGACGAGCGGGATCCCGATGATCGCGCCGATCACCGTCAGGCTCACGAGGATCCCGAGCAGGATTGCGGCGACGCCGAAGGCGATCAGGACGCCGCTCGCCCACAGCGAGAGCAGTGCGGCGATGACCGCGACGAGCGCGCCCGCGATCATCGCGTCACGGCGTTCGCTCTGGAGGTCATGCATCGCCTGGAAGTGTACGGACGAGGGGGTGACCGTCGCAGGCCGTTGCCCGTACGATCGATCCGTGCGCGTAGGTGTGCTCACCGGCGGTGGCGACTGCCCGGGCCTGAACGCCGTCATCCGCGCCGTCGGGCGACGCGTGATGATGCGCGGCCACGAGTTCGTCGGCATCCGCGAAGGCTGGCACGGCCTCGTCGACGGCCTGTTCGAGCCGCTCGGCCCGCGCGAGATCTCGGGCCTCCTCCCGCGCGGCGGCACGATCATCGGCACGACGCGCACGAACCCGTACAAGGTCGACGGCGGCGTCGAGAGGGTGCTGGACAACTTCGGCAGCGCGCGGCTCGACGCGCTCGTCGCGATCGGCGGCGAGGACACGCTCGGCGTCGCGGCGAGGCTGTACGAGGAGCGGCAGTTCCCGGTCGTCGGCGTGCCGAAGACGATCGACAACGACCTCAGTGCGACGGACTACACCTTCGGCTTCGACACTGCGGTCGCGATCGCGACCGAGGCGATCGACCGCCTCCATACGACCGCGGAGTCGCACAACCGCGTGATGGTCGTCGAGGTGATGGGGCGCCACACCGGCTGGATCGCGGTCGTGAGCGGGATCGCGGGGGGCGCCGACATGATCTTGATTCCCGAGCAGCCGATCCCGATCGACGAGGCATGTGAGCAGCTGCGGCATCGTCACGAACGCGGCAAGGACTTCTCGATCGTCGTCGTGTCGGAGGGGTACGAGCTCGAGGGCGTCGAGGACGCGGGGGACGTCGACCAGTTCGGACACACGCGCCTGTCGCAGCGCGGCGTCGGCGACGCGCTCGCGCGCGAGATCGAGCAGCGAACCGGCTACGAGACCCGCGTCACCGTGCTCGGCCACGTCCAGCGCGGCGGCTCGCCGACCGCACGGGACCGCGTGCTCGCCACCAGGTACGGACTGAAGGCGGCCGACCTCGTCGAGGCCGGCAACTTCGGCCGCATGACCGCGCTGCGCGGCGACGCGATCGTCGACGTCTCGCTCGCCGAGGCGACGGCGGAACTGAAAACGGTTCCGCGCGACTGGTACGACGTGGCGCGCGCCTTCTTCGGGTGACCGCAAGAAGTGCCAGGCCCTCTGAAGGGGCCAGGCACGTCGTTCAGCGGCGCCTGGCTGCGACGACCGCTGCCGTTGTGGGCGTCGTCAGGATCTCGACGGCAACGAGCCGCGGATCGTGGAACAGCAGCTCGCGCACGGGATCGCCGTCGATCGCGCGGCCGGGTGTCAGGTCGTCCTTCACCAGCACACCGCCGCGCGCGAGCAGGTCGATCGCCTCCGGCGCCGCGTCGAGCGCGCCCGCGTCGAAGAAGAGGAGCTCGAACGGCGCGTGTGGCGGGAGCAGATCGCGCCAGTCGCCGACGAGTAGCTCGACGTTGTCGCAGCCGGCGACCCGCGTCCGAGCGAGAGCGGCGCGCTCCTCGTCGCGCTCGACGGTCACGAGCGACACGGCCGTAGAGGCGATCGCGGCCGCGCCCTCGCCGAACGCAGTTCCCGTCTCGGCACAACGCTTGCCCGCCGCGAGCACGGCGAGGAGACACTGCACCTCGGGCAGCGACGAGCCGCCGCGCGTCACAGCTCGGCGAGCGGGAACGCCCGGTGCGCGCGCGGCGGGACCAGGAAGTTCTGGCGATGTGTCGTGCGCAAGACCGAGTTGAAGCCCTGTCCGCGTGCGCGCGCGGGGAGCGGCAGACGAGTCCCGTCGGGCAGAACCCCGTCCATCGCGAGACGGTTGCGGTGGAAGTCGTCGCTTGTCGGGTTGAAGACGACGAAGTGGACGCCGGCGGCGGGCACCGCTTGCATCGCGTCGCGCACGGGGTCGCTGCTCCACGAAAACGGATTGTCGAGCGTGTCGAAATCGGCGCGCTGCGGGATCGCCGTCCCGCGCTTGTAGAGCGTCCCGTCGTCACCTATGACGTCGCGCTGCAGGCGAGACGACGTCTGGATCGCACCGCTGTGGCCGATGCGGCCGGTGTCGCGAAACGTGCGCTTGACCTGCGCCTCGTGCGCGACGTCGGGCGGCCCCTGCGGCACGGTCTGCGCGTTGTCCTCGACGTCGAGGCCGGGGGTGAACGCAGTGTCGACGCGCTCGCGAAAGTCGAAGTTCAGGTACCACGCCTCGACGTCTTCGAAGAGGTGCGAGACGTGCATGTTCGTGCCGCCGCGGAAGTACGAGTGCGGGCCGAGGTCCGCGTATCCGAGCGTCTCGAAGTTCGCGATCCTGCGCGGGCCGAGCGCTGCCTTCTGCGTCGATGTGAAGCCGAGGAAGAGCTGCGCGCCGTCCGGGATCAGCTCGGCGCCACGGATACCCGCTGCCGTCGCCATCCGCTTCGGCAGTCCGCCACCGACGAACCCGGTGCGGACGCTCGTGATCGAGAAGACGTCGAGATCCTGGAAGAGCTCCTTCGCGCCCGCGGACACGTGCGCGGGAATGTCGCTCCGCAGGAGAACGGCGACGTCGTTGCGCTCGAGGACCGTTTCCTCGGGATCGCTCGGGAAGCGGATCGCGTCGAGCAGGACGTGCTTACGGCGCTCGACCGACGCGCGCCGGTCGACCGGCAGATGCACGTGCGCCTGATGGGGCACGACGCGCTCGAAGTAGGGAAGACCCCAGGCAACCGTGACGCCGAGTCCCGCGGGCGTCGTCGGATCGAACTGCTCCTCCAGCCCGCGGAGCGCGGTCTCGAGATCCCGCTGCGCCGCACGCGGATCCTCTGCCGCGACGCGCGCGGTGACGAGGCGGTGGTGCAGCGGCGGGACGACGACCTCCACGCCCTCGTGCTCGACGACGCCGAGCTCGAGCGCATGCTGCTCCGCAGCGCCCATCCGCCCCACGCTCTTCCGCATCGGCGCCTCGCCGCCGCCCAGGCGATCCACGAGCTCGTAGATCCCCGCGCCGCCCAGCGCGGCCGCCGCGGCGCCCGCGAGGACCTCACGCCGTGTCAGCTTCACGCGCCGACGAGGACGAGACCGCGCAGGATCCGGTCGAGGTACGCGCGGGTCTTCGTGTAGTTCAGCGGCGGCGCGACGTGCTCACTGATCGTGTACAGCGAACCGCCATGACGCCATGCGTAGAGCACGTGCCACTGGTCGGCATCCTGGTTCACCGTGTAGACGGTCGCAGCGATGTCTCCGACGCGCACCACGCCGTGCGGATCGCTGAAACAGGGAATCAGCGTCCGCTTCGCCGTGTCCGCGTCGACGCATTTCGGGATGCGCGTCCGCGCCGGGTATCCGCGGAGATTGACGTGCAGCTCGCCGCCTGCAGCGCCCGGGCCGGTCTCCTGCCACACCCAGCTCTCGAGGTAGCTGCGGTCGCGGCTGACGGCATCGATGTTGTTCCAGCGGCTGCCGATCACACCGTCGAGCGGATCAGGCAGCCAGGTGGGGCAATACACGGGTGCGTGGACCCGACGCGCGAGCTTCTTCCATCCGGCCAGCTGCGTCGGCGTACACGCCTTCTTCGCGGACGGCGCCGCTTTCGGTCCGGCGGCGCTCGATGCGCAGCCGGCGCACATGACAACGAGCAGGACCAGGGCGCCGGCGCGCTTCATCGGAGACGTTATAGCCGGAACACGTCGACCCAGGGCCCCGCGCGGCCGCCGCCAGCGGCGACGCGGAAGAGGAGATCGGCCCGCCGCCGAAGGTCGTCGTAGAACCGGACCTCTCGTGGGTAGCGATCCGGCGCTGCGCGAACCCGGTCTGCAATCGCCCCCGTCGCGACGACGACATCGACGCCGTCACGCCTGAGCCGCGCGACGTCACGGTTGGGGTCGGGCGCCTGCCACGGCGCGGGCAGCTGGAGTTGCAGGACGTCGTAGCGTCCGACCAGCGCGGTCGACGAGTCGGCGGCGATCTTCGACCCCGCCGCGACGTGACGCTCGATCCAGCGGGCCGCGACGATCCTCGTATCGGTTCGCGTCAACTCCTTGGCGTCGCGGATCGTCCACGTCAGCGGGACGACGAGCAGGAGGAGCGTCACCGGCGCGAGCGCGCGGAAGCGGCCGGCGAGCGCTGCGAGCGGTGGGACGAGCGGCAGCGCGTAGCGGTCGAAATGGGCGCGGAGCGTGAGCAGGTCGGCGAAGTAGACGAGCACGAAGCTCGCGAGCACGAGGTCGGTGCGTGAACGCCGGATCAATGCGACGGTGAGCCCGACCGCCGCGACGATCAGCACAGGGCCGAGCCCGTGCCACAGCCGGTCGACGAACGCGATCGGCGCGGCATGGTCGTGCTCGAAGCCGAGCCATCCCTTCCGCGCGAGCCGCTGGACGCGAAGCGCCTCGTGCAAGGCCTGGCGCCGGTGCACGAGCACGAACGGGCTCGATGCGAGGAAGCAGAGGCCCATCAGCAGGATCGCGGTCACGAGCCGTCGCCACGCACCCCATGCGGCCACGACGAGGGGCACGACGAGGAAGACGCCCGGGTACTTGAAGCCCGTTGCGAGCCCCGCGACGGCGCCGGCGATCTCGATCCGCCCCGTCACCATGAGCGCGAGCGCCGCGCCGACGCCGAGCGCGAGCGGGATGTCCGTCACCGCCTCGCGCGAGTACGCGACGTGGAGTGTCGAGACGGTCGCGATCGCCGCGGCGACTGCGCCGGCGTGCGGCCCGTACGCGCGCCGGCCGAGCCACCACGTCGTCACGACCGACCCGAGCGCGAGCACGACCGCGACGATGCGCGCCGTCAGATAGGACGGCTCCGACTGCCACGCCTGGAACGGCGCGTTCACGTACATCAGCAGCGTCGGGTAGTCGAACCAGTGCGGGTCGCCGCCGCCGCCGTGCACGAGCTTCCACGCGCGCGGGACGATCGACTGCTCGTCCGGGTTCAGCAGGTTTCCGAACGGCAGCCCGTAGCGGATCCCGACCACCCGGAGAACCGCGGCGAGCGCGAGCAGCACCGCCAGGAGCGCCGGCGTCCCGCCCCACCTGCTGTCGGCCCAACCCCGGCCGGGCGCGCGCGCCGGCGGATCTTCCCTGGCCGGCGGCGTCTCGACGGTGTCCACGATCGACGAACGCGCCGCGTTCGGGCGGCTCAGACCTGTGGCGGGGCGTCGCCGACGAAGTCGGCGACGTTTCCTGCTTTGACGATCACGGCATCGACTCCGGCCCGCTCGAGCTCCTCGACCTGCTCACGTCCGGACACGGGCACGTCGGCGACCGCGAGCTTTCCCGCGGGAATGTCGGCAAGGAGGTTCAGCGCCGGCTCGAGCTCGCTCTCGCCGTCGTCAGGCGTTCCGGCGAGGAGGAAGATCTCGGGATCGAGCCGCTCGAGCGCGAGCTCGAGCTCCTCCTCGTTCCGCACTTCGATCACGCAGTCGAGGCCGAGCTCGACCGCTTCTGCATGCAGCTCCTCGAGCCGCTCGCCGTCGTACGCGTGGTGCTCGAGAATGACGAGGCATGCGTCGGCGCCCGCGTGCACAGCGTCGCTGAGCGGCCCCGAGCCGCGCCAGAGGATCGGCAGGTCACACGTCTCGCGGATGCCGTGGACGGCGGCCCGGATGACGAGCGCCTCGGCTCCGTGGTCGGCGGCCATGCTCGCCGCGCCGACGTCGTGGACCTCGACGAGCACGGAGATCCCGTCTCCTTCGGCGATCGCTTCGGTGAACCGTCGTGAGGCCATTGCTCGCGCCGAAAGCTTAATGAGCGGCCGGACGCTACCGGCCGACGGGGTGCCAGACGGTCTTCAGCTCGACGAACGCCGCGATCTCCCACGGAGACTGCGCGTCCGCGCGTCCGCGGACGACCCGCTTGACGTTGTCCGCTGCCGCGCGCTCGAGGTCCGGCGCGCTCCCGTCGGCGCCCGCGAGGTCGATCGCGTTGACGTCCATGTGCGCCGCGAGCCACGGCGCGAGCTCCTCGCGGTGACCGGTCAGGATGTTGACGACGCCGCCGGGGACGTCCGACGTCGCGAGCGCCTCGGCGAGCTCGATCGCCGCCAGCGGGTGCGTCTCGGATGCGACCACGACGACGGCGTTGCCACCCGTGAGCGCCGGCGCGATTCGCGTCACGAGCCCGAGCAGCGGCGGCTCATCCGGCGCGAGCGTCGCGACGACGCCCGTCGGCTCCGGCACCGTGAAGTTGAAGTACGGACCGGCCACCGGGTTCGACGAGCCGATCACCTGCGCGAACTTGTCAGCCCAGCCGGCGTACCAGACGACCCGATCGACCGAGCGCTCCACCTCGTCGCGGCCGCTGCAGAGCTCGGCGAACTCCGCCGTCCGCGCCTCCACCATCTCGGCGGTGCGGTACAGCACCTGGCCACGGTTGTATGCCGTCATCGCCGCCCACTTCGGGAACGCGGCGCGTGCAGCACGAACGGCGTCGCGCGCGTCCTTGCGCGAGGCTCGCGCGACGTTCTGCCCCTCGGCTTCGTACGTGCGGCCGGACTCGCTGCGCGGAAACGCACCGCCGATGAACAGCTTGTACGTCTTCTTGACGGGAAGCCGTGCCATCACGTCAGCCGCCGAACGCCTCGCTCTCGTCCAGTTGCAGATACGGCTCGAGCCCGTGCCGGCCGCCCTCGCGGCCGAAGCCCGACTCCTTGTAGCCGCCGAACGGCGAGGACGGATCGAAGCGGTTGTAGGTATTCGCCCAGACCACGCCCGCGCGCAGGCGCTCAGCCATCCAGAGGATGCGCGATCCCTTCTCCGTCCAGACGCCGGCGCTGAGCCCGTACGGCGTGTTGTTCGCCTTCTCGACCGCCTCGTCCGGCGTCCTGAATGTCAGGATCGACAGCACCGGGCCGAAGATCTCCTCCTGCGCGATCCGGTAGCTCTGCGCGACGTTGGTGAACACCGTCGGCGCGAACCAGTACCCCTTCTCCGGCAACCGGCAGGGCGCCTGATAGATCTCGGCGCCCTCCTCCTCGCCGGCGGCAACGAGCTCCCGGATCTTCTCGAGCTGCTGCTTCGAGTTGATCGCGCCGACGTCGGAGTTCTTGTCGAGCGGGTCGCCGACGCGCAACGTCGCGAGACGGCGCTTGAGCTTGTCGACGACAGGCTCGTAGATCGATTCCTGGACGAGCAAGCGCGAGCCGGCGCAGCACACGTGCCCCTGGTTGAAGTAGATGCCGTTGACGATGCCCTCGACCGCCTGGTCGAGCGCGGCGTCGTCGAAGATGATGTTCGCAGCCTTGCCGCCGAGCTCGAGCGTCAGCTTCTTGCCGGTCCCGGCCAGCTCGCGCTGAATCGCCTTCCCGACCTCGGTCGAGCCGGTGAACGCGATCTTGTCGACGCCGCCGGCGGTCACGATCGCGGCGCCCGTGCTCCCGTCGCCGGTGACGATGTTGACGACGCCGGGCGGAAGCTCGGCCTGCCGCAGCACATCGCAGAAGAGCAGCGCCGTGAGCGGCGTCGTCTCGGCCGGCTTGAGGACGACCGTGTTCCCGGCGGCCAATGCGGGCGCGATCTTCCACGCGAGCATCAGCAGCGGGAAGTTCCACGGGATGATCTGCCCCGCGACGCCGATCGGGCGTGGACGCTGATTCGGGAACGCGTATTCGAGCTTGTCCGCCCAGCCGGCGTAGTAGAAGAAGTGCGCAGCCGCGAGCGGCAGGTCGACGTCTCGGGATTCCTTGATCGGCTTGCCGCCGTTCAGGGACTCGAGCACCGCGAACTCGCGCGCGCGTTCCTGGAGGACCCGCGCGATCCGGAACAGGTACTTCGCGCGTTCCGACGGCGACACGCTCGACCAGCCGTCGTCGAACGCAGCGCGCGCCGCCGTGACCGCCTGCTCGACCTCCGCGGGCGTCGCCTGGCCGACCTCGGCGAGCGGCTCCTCGGTCGCCGGGCTGATCGTCGTGTACGTCTCCGCCGCGTCGATCCACTCGCCGCCGACGAAATGGCCGTAGCGCTCGGCAAGCGTGACGATGTCGCGAGCCTCCGGCGCCGGCGCGTACGTCCAGTCCTTCGGTACGAGCGCGCTGTCGCTTGTGTGCTCGAGGTCAGTCAAGAGTGAAGTAGTCGCCGCTCTGGTACGCGCCCGTTCGTTCCTTGCGCAACTGCATGAGCACGTCGTTGAGGAGCGACGACGCTCCGATCCGGTAGAGGTCGGGCGTGAGCCACTCGACGCCGAGCGTCTCGTGCAGCTGGACGAGGTACTGGACCGATTGCTTCGCCTGGCGGATGCCACCCGCCGGCTTCATTCCGACCTTGCGCCCGGTCTCCTCGTACACGTCGCGGATCGCCTCGAGCATGCAGAGCGTCACCGGCAGCGTCGCCGCGCCGGGCAGCTTGCCGGTCGATGTCTTGATGAAGTCCGCGCCTGCGGCCATCGCGAGCAGCGACGCGCGCCGCACGTTGTCGTACGTGCCGAGCTCCGAGACCTCGAGGATCACCTTCAGGTGCGCGTCGCCGGCCGCTTCCTTGACGCGGACGATCTCGTCGTACACCTTCGCGTACCGACCGGAGAGAAACGCGCCGCGGTCGATCACCATGTCGACCTCGTCCGCCCCCTGCTCGACGACCCAGCGCACCTCGTCGAGCTTCGACTCGAGCGGCGACTGGCCTGACGGGAACGCAGTCGCGACGGACGCGACCTTGACGCCGCTCCCCTGCACGCGCGCGACCGCCGTCGGGACGAGGTTCGGGTAGACGCACACGGCGGCGACCGACGGAATGTCTGCATTTGCCGGATCCGGCCGGATCGCCTTCGACGCGAGCGCTGCGACCTTCCCCGGCGTGTCCTGCCCCTCGAGCGTCGTCAGGTCGATCATGCGGACGGCGAGCTCGAGCGCGAACACTTTGGAGTCGCGTTTGATCGAGCGTTTCGCGAGCGATGCCGCCCGCTCTTCGAGCGCGACGGCGTCGACCGAGCCGATCCGCGGCAGCCGCGGCTCGAGCGGGAGCTCGAATCCGCGTGGGAGAACGGGTGCCTGCGCCACGTTGTGAGTGTAGCTCCGGCCCTTCTGCGGAACGTTGCCGCGCAATGGACGAGATCCGCGTCGAGAGCTGGGCCGTGTTACAGGAGGAGGTGTTCGCCGACTCGTGGAACGAGCAGCTCGGGCTGCATCGTTCGAACTACGCGTTCCGCGGGCGTTGGGACGCGGCGGACGACCTCTCCACCAGCCTCGCCCAGCTGGGCGGCGACTCGGCGTCGCTCGAGTCGAATCTCTTCCGCAACTTCCGGAAATACGCCGCGCGCGATGCCGTGCCCGTCGACACGCCGTGGAACTGGCTCGCACTCGGCCAGCACCACGGCCTGCCGACGCGCTTTCTGGACTGGACGTACTCGCCGTTCGTCGCGCTCCACTTCGCAACGTCGAAGGCCGATTGGTTCGATCGCGACGGTGCGGTCTGGATGATCGACTACGTGCGCGCACATGAGCGCGCGCCGGACGTTCTGCGCAAGTGCCTCGAAAAACATGGCACGAATCTGTTCACGACCGAGATGCTCGAATCGGTGGCCCACGGCCCCGACGACCTGCGCGAGCTCGGCGACGAGTTCGTCATCTTCGTCGAGCCGCCGTCGTTCGACGAACGGATCGTGAACCAGTACGCGCTCTTCTCGCTGATGTCGCGGCCCGATTCGTCCCTCGACGCGTGGCTGCGCGAGAACGACGATCTCGTTCGCAAGATCGTCGTCGCCGCGGAGCTGAAATGGGAGGTGCGCGACAAGCTCGACCAGGCGAACATCACCGAGCGCGTCCTGTTTCCCGGTCTCGACGGCCTGACGCGCTGGCTCGTCCGCTACCACCGGCCGCGGCGCTGACGCGACCTCAGATCCCGAGACGCTGGAGCAACGTCTCGTCGCGCCGCCAACTCGGCTTCACCTTGACACGCAGCTCCAGGTACACGGGATGGCCGAGCAGCTGCTCGATCTCCGGCCTCGCCCGACGACCGATCTCACGCACCATCGCCCCCCCTTTGCCGACGACGATCTGCTTCTGCGAGCCCGTCTCGACAAGCACGTCGGCCTGAACGAGCTTCTCCTCGATCTCCTGCACCTCGACCGTGATCGCGTGCGGCACCTCGTCCTTCGTCAGCCGCAGCGCCTGCTCGCGCACGAGCTCCGCAATCTGCGCCTCGACCGAAAGATCGCTGCGCTGCTCCTGCGGGAAGTAAGCAGGGCCGTCGGGGAGCAGCGCGACGAGCTCGTCCCGGAGCGCTGCGACGCCGTCGCCCGTCTTCGCGCTGACGGGATGGAGCGCGTGGAACTCGCCGAGCCGCGACGCGGTGTCCATCTGCGTCGCGATGTGACCGCCCTTCAGCCGGTCGACCTTGTTGAGCGCGATCACGACTGGAACGCCGACGTCGAAGACGCGGCGTGCGATGAACCGGTCGCCCGCACCGATCCGCTCGCGCGCGGAGAGGACGAAGAGAATCGCCTCGATGTCCTCGAACGCGGCGTCGACCGTGCGCTGCATGTGCTCGGTGAGCGCGTCGAGCGGACGCTGAAAACCCGGGAGGTCGGCGAGCACGAGCTGGTAGCCGGCGCCGTTCGCGACGCCGAGAATCCGCCGGCGCGTCGTCTGCGGCTTGTCGGAGACGATCGCGACCTTGGCGCCGCAAAGGGCGTTGACGAGCGTGGACTTCCCGACGTTCGGCCGGCCCGCGACCGCAACGAATCCCGACTTCAATCCGGAAGATTCCACGTGTCCGGTAAGAGGTCGGCGGCCGCGTACGTGACAAGTTGGCCGGCGCTGTTGCGGAAAGTGACTTCGTCGATGCGGAATTCATAGAGCCACTGCCTGCAGCCGCCGCACGGCGACGCGGTGATCCCGATCGCGTCGAAGTCGCCGGGACGGTACCCCGCGGTCACCGCCTGCACGAGCGCGGAGCGCTCTGCGCAGACGCCGAGCGGATACGCGGCGTTCTCGACGTTCACGCCCTCGAAGACCTTGCCGTCGCGCGCTCGCACCGCCGCGCCGACGAGGTAGTTCGAGTAGGGCGCATACGCGCGCCGCGAGACCGCGACGGCGCGTTCGTAGAGCTCGGTGCTCATAGCAGCTGGAAGACGACGAGGGTGACGAGCGCACCGAGCGCGCCGCCGTACGCGACCTCGAGGGCCGAGTGGACGCCGGATTCGACACGTGTCTGCGCCACGAGCAACGCCATCATGAACGTCAGCCCCGAGACGATGAACCGGTGCGAGTCGTTGACGATGTAGGTCGCTGCCATCCACCCGGCGAATCCGATCGCGGCGTGCCCGGAGGGCAGACCACCGCGGAGCGGCGTGCCCCGCCCCGTCCACGCCTTCGTCGCGATCACGACGATCACGGTCAGGACGAGTGCGACGAGCGTGATCTCCGCGGGCGCGCTGCGGATCTTGTCGAGGACGCGCGCCGTCTTGTCGGCGGCCTTCCCGGCGAACACGAGGTAGCCGATCGCAACCGCGTTGACGGACGCGATGAGGACTGCGCCGGCCGCAATGTCCTTCGCGAGCTTCGCCATCGGGTCGAACGACGTCGTCGCGACGTCGATCGCGCCTTCGATCGCCGTGTTGATCATCTCCGCGATCAGGACGAACGCGATCGCGAGCAGCAGCGCGATCAGCTCGAGCTTCGCGACACCGACGGCGACGGCGACCGCGAGCACGATGACGGCGACCGCGAAATGGATCCGCATGTTGCGTTGCGTGCGCAAGACGTGGATGACGCCTTCGATCGCGTAGTTGAAGCTCTCGAAGACCGACGGCCGCGGACGCGAGCTCATCGGCGGTACACGCGCTCGCGCGCTTCCATCGGCTCGCCGTGGTCGTAGCCGACGAGATGCAGTACCGCGTGCACGAGCGGCGCGTGCCAGGCGTCGCCGACCACCGCCGGACAGAGGACGATGTCGCCGAGCTGCCGAGGGAGACCGGCAGGCAGGTCGTCGCGTCCGTCGATCGGAAACGCGAGCGCGTCGGTCGCCTCGTCGACACCGAGGTGCTCGCGTTTGAGCGCACGGCTCTCGTCCGGTCCGACGAGCGCGAGCCCGACTTCGCCCTCGTCGATTCCTTCCGCGGCGAGGACCGCGCGAACGACCGCGGCCGCCTCGTCGGCGTCGAACTCGGTGCCGCTTCGATTGACGACCTCGACGTCGACCATCGCCCCTACTTCCGCCGCTGCGTTCCCGTCTCCTCCGCGTGCAGCTTGTACGCCTCGACGATCCGCTGGACGAGCTTGTGCCGGACGACGTCCTCGTGACCGAACCGGACGAACGCGATCCCGTCGATCGAGCCGAGGATGTCCTGCACCTGGATCAGCCCGGACGCCTGCTCGCGTGGCAGGTCGATCTGCGTGACGTCGCCGGTGACGACGACCCTCGAGCCGAAGCCGAGGCGCGTCAGGAACATCTGCATCTGCTCGGGGCTCGTGTTCTGCGCCTCGTCGAGGATGATGAAGCTGTCGTTGAGCGTGCGGCCGCGCATGAATGCGAGCGGAGCGACCTCGATCGTCCCGCGCTCCATGTACGTGTTCAGCCGCTCCGCGTCCAGCATGTCGTAGAGCGCGTCGAACAGCGGACGGAGGTACGGGTCGACCTTCGCGAGCATGTCGCCCGGCAGGAAGCCCAGGCGCTCACCGGCCTCGACAGCCGGCCGCGTGAGGATCACGCGCGCGACCTGCCGCTCCTGCAGCGCGGCGACCGCAGCCGCCATCGCGAGGTAGGTCTTGCCGGTCCCGGCCGGCCCGATCCCGAAGGTGACCGTGCAGTTCCGGATCGCGTCGACGTACCGCTTCTGCGTGACCGTCTTCGGCGTGATCTGCTTGCCGCGGTGCCGCCACACGACGTCGCCGAACACGTCCTGGACGTTCTCGGCCTGGTCGATCGCGTTCAGCACCGAGTCGACCGTCCCCGGCCCGATCTCCTGCCCGCCCTCGACGAGCTCGACGAGCTCGTCGAGCACTGCGCGCGCCTCGGCGACGTTGACGTCGTCGCCCTCGATCGTGACGCGGTTGCCCCGGAGCAGAATCGTGCACTCGAGCCGGTCGCGCAGCGCTTCGAGCACCCCGTCGCCGATCCCGCCGAGCTCGACGGCAACGTCGTTCGACACGTCGAGAACCTGCTGCACGCCGCTCAGTGTAGGCGGACGCTCAAGGGTCAGACCCTCCGGGTCTGACACCTTTTCGCACCGCGCTCCTCGCGCCGTCTACGCCAGTTTCTCTTTGACGAGCTGACTCACGACGGAGCCGTCGGCCCGGCCGGAGATCTGCGGCATCACGTCGGCCATCACGCGCCCGAAGTCGCGCATGCTCGTCGCGCCGTTCTCGGCAATCGCGTCGTCGACGATCTCCTCGAGCTCCTCCTCGCCGAGCTGCTCCGGCATGAACTCCTGCAGGACCTCGAGCTCACGCTCCTCGGACTCGGCCTGCTCGGGGCGGCCGCCGCTCCGGAAGGCGTCCGCCGCCTCGATCCGCCGCTTTCGCTCGCGTTGCAGCACCTGTAGCTCCTCGCCCTCCGACAGCGGCCGCTGCAGCTCCTTCTCCGCGGCGCGCAGGCTCGAGAGCAGGAGGCGCAGCGCGTCCCGGCGTTCGTTGTCGCGCGCGAGCATCGCCTGCTTCACCTCGTCCTCCATCCGAACGATCAAGCTCACTGTGGGACTCCGCTGACGCGGCCGCCGAGCACGTGCCAGTGCAGGTGGAAGACCGACTGCCCGCCGCCTTCGCCGACGTTGACGAGCACCTTGTAGTCGTCGAGACCCGCGCCTCGCGCCGTGTCCGCGATGAACTCGAGCATCCGCTTCGACTCGTCCGCCGAGAGCTCGCCGATCTCACGGAACGTCGAGATATGCCGCTCGGGGATCACGAGCAGATGCACGTCCGCCTCAGGGTTGATGTCGTGCAGCGCGGCGAAGCCGTCGGCCTTCGCGACGTGGTCGCCGTCGCGCGCGAGGCGGCAGAACAGGCAGTCGTCAGGCAGCGAGAATCCCCTCCTCCAAAACCGCGGCGCCACGCACGCGCACGAGCTCGCCCACCGGGGCATCGAGCAGCCACGGCGAGTAGTCGTCGCCGTAGCCGCGGCCCGGCCGGTCGACGAGCACGACGTCCTCCTCGCCGACCTTCCGCCGCCAGCGCGCGACGCACGCCGCGTGGGACGCCGCGCGCAGCCGCGCGCTCCGTTCACGCTTCACGTCGGCGGGAACAGGGTCGTCGGCCGCCGTCCGCGTGCCGGGCCGCGGCGAGTAGGGAAACACGTGGACCTTCGTGAGGCCGGCGGCGGTGACGGCGTCGAGTGTGTTGCGGAACGCATTCTCGTCCTCGGTCGGGAACCCGACGATCACGTCGCTCGTGAGGTTGAACTCGTCCCGCAGCGGTGCCACGCGCGCGAGATAGGAGGCGGCGGTGTAACGGCGCGCCATGTCACGCAGGACGCCGTCGTCGCCGGATTGCAATGGAACATGAAGATGGCGGCTGACGACCGGCGTCTCGCGGAGCGCGGCGACCAGCTCGTCGGTTACGTGATTGACCTCGATCGACGAGAGCCGCAGGCGCGCCACGCCGGGAACGGAACCGGCCTCACGCACGAGCTGCGCCAAGCGGTACCCCGCGTCGCGATCGCGGTAGCAGCCGAGATTGATGCCGGTGAGGACGATCTCCCGATGGCCTTGCGCGACGCGGCGTCCGATTTCCCGGAGCACGTCGGCCGCGCGCCTGCTGCGCGACGCGCCGCGGACGAGCGGGACGACGCAGAAGTTGCACGAGAAGCTGCAGCCGTCCTGAATCTTCACGAACGCGCGGACGCGGTCCAGGCGCGACTCTGCTCGGACACAGGCAATCGCCCCGACGTCTCCCGCGATCGCGTTCGGCGTGTCCTCGCTGCGGCGCGCGACGACCGTGACGTTCTCGGGAAGCCCCGCGAACGTATCGGCCGACAGGTTCGCGCCACATCCGGTGACATAGACCCGGCCGTGGGTTCGCGCGGCACGCGCCGCGGCGCGGCGAGATTTCCGAACGGCCTCGTGCGTGACGCAGCAGGTGTTGACGACCGCAACGTCACCGTCCGCGGCCACCTCGTGATGGCCGTCGGCGACGAGGCGCTCACGCACGAGCTGCGCGTCCGTCTGCGAGACCTTGCAACCGAGAAACTTGACGGTGAACGACGGCACGGGCGGATGCTACTGCCGCGCGAAGAGATCGGCCGCCCATCCCTCCTCGGTGACGCGGCGGAGATGCCGGTAACCGTCGAGTCGTTCCGGTTCCGTCATCAGGTACCCCGACGCGATGTACTGCGCCGCATCGAGGCGCGGCGCGACCGTCTCGACGAGCGCGCGCGTGATGTTCGCGACCGCCACATCGGTCGCCGGGAGGTCGTCGACACTTGCGTCGCGGCGCTCGACACGTATCTCCACGTCGTTCGCCGCCGCGTTTCGCGCCGTCGCCTCGACCGCAGCAGCCTCGGAGTCGATCGCGACGACCGGAGCGAATCCGAGCTTGGCGGCCGCGATCGCGATCACGCCGGAGCCGCAGCCGACGTCGAGGACGCTGCCGCGGTCGAGTCCGTCGAGCAGCAACAGCGCGAGCCGCGTCGTCGGGTGCGCGCCCGTTCCGAACGCGCGGCCGGGATCGATGACGACGGCGATCGCCCCGTCGGCCCGCGTCTGCCACGGCTGGCCGATCCACAGGCGGCCGACTTCCACGGGCCGGTGGAACTCCCGCCAGCGGTCCTCCCATCCGTCGCCGACGTCGGCCGCAGCGCCGCGGCCGAACGAGCGCCACATCCGCTCCTCGCCCTGCGCGTCGGTGTAGGCGACGAGCTCGACGCCGTCGGAGCGGTCGACTTCTTCGAAACCCCCCGGGAACAGCTCGAGCATCTGCGCCCGCGCCTGCTCCGCGCGGGCAAGCGGCACCTCGACGGAGACGCGCCGCGACGAGGTCAGCGGAACGCGCTCTTCAGCTTGTCGAAGAAGCCGTCGTCCGCGCGGTACGTCGCGTCGGTGGCGCTGCGGTCGAACTCCTCGAGCAGCCGCCGCTGCTCGTCGGTCAGGCGGCGCGGCACGAGAACGTTGACGAGCACACGCTGGTCACCGCGCCCGAACCCCTGCAAGGCGGGGAAGCCACGGCCGCGCAGCACGTGCACCTCGCCCGGCTGCGTCCCCGGCTCGAACGTCAGCTCCGTCTCACCTGCGAGTGTCGGAACCGAAACGGTCGCCCCGAGCGCGGCCTGCGCAACGGTCAGGTCGACCGTGCAATAGACGTCATTGCCTTCGCGGACGAACCGCTCGTCCGGGCGGACGTGCACCTCGACGTACATGTCGCCGGCGCGTCCCCCAATCGACCCCGCGTGGCCCTCTCCCGTCAGCCGGATCCGCTGTCCGTCGTGGATCCCCGCGGGGATGTCGACCTCGAGCGTGCGCTCCTCGATCACGCGACCGACGCCGTTGCATTCCGCGCACGGCTGTTGTATCAGCCGGCCGGAGCCGTGGCAGGAGCTGCATGCCTGCGTCCGGACGAACTCGCCGAAGACGCTCCGCGAGACCTGGCTCTGCCGACCCGTGCCCGAGCAGGCGGGACAGGCTGCAACCTCCGTGCCGGGCTCGGCGCCGTTGCCGGCGCAGCGGCCGCACGTGACCGCGACCTCGAACGGCACGTCGCGCGTCGTCCCGGTCGCCGCGTCGGCAAGGTCGATCTCGACGCGCGCGCCGATATCTGCGCCGCGGCCGCGGCCCGCCCGCCCGCCCACGCCGAAGAGGTCGTCACCGAAGAACGCCGAGAAGAGGTCGGAGAGATTCCCGAAGTCGAACGTCGACGGCCGGAATCCGCCGCTGCGCAGGCCCGCATGCCCGAAGCGGTCGTAGAGCTCGCGGCGCTCGGTGTTCGACAGCACCTCGTAGGCCTCCACGACTTCGCGAAACCGATGCTCCGCGTCGGGCTCCTGCGAAACGTCCGGGTGCAGCTCGCGCGCGAGCCGGCGGAACGCGCGCTTGATCTCGTCCTGGCCGGCATCACGCGCGACGCCGAGCAACTCGTAGTAATCGCGCTCCGTCGTCATCCGCGCAAGCGTACCCCCGGTCTCAGTTGTCCTCGTAGACCTCCTCGACGAAGCGCGAGAGCTCCTGCGCGGCGCCGCGGACCGAGCGGATCGCCTTGTCGTAGTCCATGCGAACGGGCCCGAGCAGGCTCACGGCGCCGAGGGCGCGATTCGTCAGGCCGTACGACGCTCCGACCAGCGCGACCGCCTGGAATGCCGGATGCTCGAGGTCGCCGCCGACACGCACGAACGGCCGGCGCGGGTCGAGCGTCGCGCCGAGGATCTCGAGGAGCGCCGCACGCTTCTCGAGCGTCGCCAGCACCTGGCGATAGAGGCCGAGCTCCGCGTCCGGCAGCTCGTCGAGCAGGCCGGCTGTCCCGCCGACGAACAGGCGCTGCTCGGCGTCGACGAGGTTGACGAATGCCGGCGCGACCACGTCGAGGAACGACCGTTCCGCGACCGACAACGATGCGTCGCTCAACTGCCTCCGCAGCTGGGCACTGCCGAGCCGGACACCGGCCAGTCGGTCGTTCAGGTACTCGCGCGCCCAGTTCGCGAGACCGTGGTCGACCGGCGTGTTGAACGAGAAGACGCGCTTCGTCACGCCGCCGGTCGACGTGATCACGACCACCATCACCGCCTGCGGCTGAAGCAGCAGCACCTCGACGTGGCGCACCGTCGTCGTCTCGAGCCCCGGGGCGGAAACCAGCGCGAGCAGCCGCGTGACGCTCGACAGCATCTCCGTCGTCGCCTGGAGCGCCGAGTCGACCTCGCGCCGGAGTGCCGACAGGTCCAGCGGGAACTCGCCGCCGCGCACCTCCGGCTGGGCGAGCGCCTGCTCGGCGTAGAAGCGGTAACCGCGTTCCGTCGGGACGCGGCCGGCAGAGGTATGCGGATGCGTGAGCATCCCCTTCGACTCGAGCTCCGCAAGCTCGTTCCGCACGGTCGACGGCGAGACACGCAGCCCGACCCGTTCGACAAGGTGCTTCGACCCGACGGGTTGCCCGGTCGCGATGTACTCGCGGACGACGTGCGAGAGGATCTCGCGCTGCCGCGGCGTCAGGGGGAGCGGCTCATCGGCCATTTGCAGGAATTTTACGTGAGGAGCTCGGCGGTCACGCCGCCGCCGAGCAGGCGGCCGCGCGGTGTGAGACGAACGGCGTCCCCTGCGCCCGCGTCGTGCACGAGCTCCGCAAGCCCGAGCGTCCTCATCCGCGCGAGGGCCGCGACGTCGAGCGCCGCGCGGACGCCGCTCAGCTCGAGCGGCTCGTCGAGACGGAGGCCGAGCATCACGCGCTCACGCCGCTTGACGTCGTGCGACAGCGGCTCGTGCTCGCGCGGGGGTGCTTCCCCGGCCGCGAGCGCCGCGATGTACGACGCAAGCCGCGGCGCGTTCCGCCACCGGCGCTCGCCGAGCGTCGAGACCGCGCCGATTCCGATTCCGAGGTAGTCGCGGCCGTGCCAGTAGCCGAGGTTGTGCCGCGACCGCAGATCGCGGTCGCCGGACCGGCGGCAGAAGTTCGCCGTCTCGTACCAGCGGTAGCCGGCGCCCGTGAGCCGGTCGACGACGTGTTCGAAGTACGTCTCCATCGCATCGGCTTGACGCTGCAGCTCCTCACCGTGCGAGTACGTAAAACGCGTACCCGGCTTCGCTTCGAGCTCGTACGCCGAGATGTGCTCCGGAGTCAGAGCGAGCGCGTCGTCGAGGTCGGCGTCGAGGTCGGCCACGCTCTGGCCGGGGATCCCGTAGATCAGATCGAGCGAGACGTTGTCGAAGCCAGCAGTGCGCAGCACGCCCACGGCGCGGCGGATCGTGTCTGCATCCGCCCGACGCTCGAGCGCCGCCAGCAAGTGCGCTCGGAACGTCTGCGCGCCGAGGGAGACGCGGTTGACGCCGTGCGACCGCAGGAGCGCGGCGAGCTCAGGCGTGACCGTCTCGGGATTCGCCTCGACGGTGACCTCGTTCGCGGGCGGAAGCGACTCGAGCACGCGCGCGAGCGCATGGGGCTCGGTGAACGTCGGCGTACCGCCGCCGACGAAGACCGTCTCGAGCTGCTGCGCGAGGACGTCGCGCTCGAGGGCGAGCTCGGCAACGAGCGCCGTCGCGTATGCGTCGTGCTGGTCTACGCGATCGACGAGCGTGACGAAGTCGCAGTAGCCGCAGCGGTGCGCGCAGAACGGAAGATGGACGTACAGATGACGCGCGCCGCTCACTTGCGGTCCCCATTCAGGTTGAGCACGGCGAGGAACGCCTCCTGCGGTACCTCGACCATCCCGACCTGCTTCATCCGCTTCTTGCCGGCCTTCTGCTTCTCCAGCAGCTTTCGCTTCCGACTGATATCGCCGCCGTAGCACTTCGAGAGCACGTCTTTTCGGCGCGCTTTTACTGTTTCACGCGCGATCACGCGCGATCCGATCGCGGCCTGGATCGGAACATCGAACATCTGCCGCGGGATCTCCTCTCGCAGACGCTCGACGAGCGCGCGGCCGCGTTCGTACGCGAAGTCGCGGTGCACGATCAGCGACAGCGCGTCGACCGGCTCGCCGCCGACGAGAACATCGACGCGAACGAGCTTTCCCGGACGGAACCCGACGAGGTCGTAGTCGAAGCTCGCGTAGCCGCGTGTCCGCGACTTCAACTGGTCGTAGTAGTCGAGCACGATCTCGGCGAGCGGCAACTCGTACGTCAGATGAACGCGCTCCTCCGAGAGGTACTCGAGGTGGTCGAACCTGCCGCGGCGATCGTTGTTCAACTCCATGACCGCGCCGACGAACTCCTTCGGGACGATGATCGACGCCTTGATGTACGGCTCCTCGACCTCTTCGATCTCGTCCGGCAAGTCCGACGGCGTATGCACCTCGCGCCAGGCCTCCTGGTTTGGCGGCTTCACCCGGTACGCGACGTTCGGTGCGGTCACGAGCAGGTCGAGATCGAACTCGCGCTCGAGGCGCTCGCGAACGATCTCCATGTGCAGGAGGCCGAGGAAGCCGCAGCGGAAGCCGAAGCCGAGGGCCTGCGACGTCTCGGGCTCGTAGAAGAGCGCCGCGTCGTTGAGTTTCAGCTTCTCGAGCGCGTCACGCAGCTCCGGATAGTCGTCGGAGTCCGTCGGGAAAAGGCCCGCGAACACCATCGGCTTCACGTCCTTGTAGCCGGGGACCGGCTCACTCGCCGGGCGCCGCTCCGACGTCAGTGTGTCGCCGACGCGCAGCTTCGAGACGTCTTTGAGGCCCGTGATGACGTAGCCGACCTCACCGGCGGTGAGCGTCCGCGAGTCGGTCCTCGTCGGCGCGAAGAAGCCCAGCTCCTGCGCCTCGAAGCGCGTACCGAGCGCCATCGCGCGCAACGGCTCCCGGGTCGAGAAGGAGCCGTCGACGACGCGGACGAAGGCGACCACGCCGCGATACTCGTCGTACGACGAGTCGAAGATCAGCGCGCGCGCCGGCGCATCCGGGTCGCCGTTCGGCGGCGGGATGCGCTCGACGACGGCGTCGAGGACGTCCTCGACTCCGATCCCCGTCTTCGCGGAGATCCGCAGCACGTGGTCCGGCGTGTCGCCGATCAGGTCCGCGATCTCGCGCGAGGCGGCGTCGGGATCCGCCTGCGGCAGGTCGATCTTGTTCACGAGCGGGACGATCTCGAGGTCGTTCTCGATCGCGAGATAGGCATTCGCAAGCGTCTGCGCCTGCGTCCCCTGCGCCGCGTCGACGACGAGGAGAGCGCCCTCGCACGCCTGCAGCGAGCGGGACACCTCGTAGGTGAAGTCGACATGACCGGGGGTGTCGATCAGGTTCAGCTGGTGGCCCTTCCACTCGACGCGAACCGCCTGCGCCTTGATCGTGATTCCGCGCTCGCGCTCCAGGTCCATCGAGTCGAGCACCTGTTCGCGCATCTCGCGCTTCGACACGGCGTGCGTGAGCTCGAGGATGCGATCGGCCAGGGTCGACTTCCCGTGGTCGATGTGCGCGATGATCGAAAAGTTGCGGATGCGTTGCTGAGGCATGGCTAGACGCGCTTGAAGCGCTCACGCAACGCTAGCAACGCGTCCATTTCGCGAACCTTGATCGCCCGGCACGCGAGGAAGTACACGGCGAGGCCGGCGCCGAGCGCAGCTGCGACCGAGATGAGCTGGGCGCCGAACGACCCGCCGAGAAGCCGATCGAGCCCGTACCAGACTCCGAACGACACCGCGGCGAGCGCAGCCGAGGCGGCAACGATGCGCCCGACCGAGTCCACGATCGCCCCGAGCTCGATCCTGCGCAGCCTGCGTCGCAGCAGGACCAGGAGGACTGCTGTGCCGGCGACGTTGACGAGCGTCGTCGACAGGGGGATCCCCCAGGTCCCGAAGCGATAGAAGACGGCGTCCAGTGCGGCGTTCAGACCGAGGTTCCCGAGCGCGACATACGTCGGGATCCAGTTCGACTGCAAGCTGAAGAACGCGCGGTTCAGCATCAACATCGCGCCGTTGAACGCGAGCCCGCCCGAGAACGCGGCGAGCGCGCCGGCAGTGACGGCGGTCTCGTGCGGCCCCCACGCACCGCGCTGGTAGACCACGCGGGTGATCGGCTGCGCCAGCACCCCGCAGACCACGCCCGCCGGGATCAGCAGGAATGCGATCTGCCGCAGCCCGAGCGAGACGGTGCTCCGGAACGCCGGCACGTCGCCTCGCGCCGCGAGTCGCGCGAGCGACGGAAAGAGGACCGTCGCGATTGCGACCGAGAACATGCCCTGCGGGAGCATGTAGAGCCGGAATGCCTTGTCGATCGCGGTCGGTGACAGACGCGGGTCGATCAGGCGCGACGCGAATGCGGAGTCGACGACCGCGTTGAAGTTGATGAGACCGAGCCCGAGCGTCACCGGGACCATCAGCCGCAGCACCTGCCAGACGGCGGGGTCGCGCAAGTCGAGGACGAGCCGCAGGCGGTCGTCCCGCCCGCGCAACCACGGGAACGGGAGCAGAACCTGGATCAATGTGCCGATCACGATCGACACCGCGTACACGTACAGCTTCGTGTCGATGGTGTCTGCGCGGGGCACGCCGATGACCAGGCCGACGATGATCGCGAGGTTCCAGAAGACCGGCGTCAGCGCCGGGATCGTGAACTCCTCGTAGCTGTTGAGGATCCCGACGACGATTCCCGAGACGCCGAGGAGCGCGACGATCGGGAACAGGATCCGCGAGAGCGTGACCGCGAGCTCGGCATCGCCGCCGGGATCGCCGAACGGCTTGAGCACCCACGGCGCGATCACGATGAAAAGCGCCGTCAGCCCGCCAAGGCCGAGCAGCATCAGCCAGAAGAGGCTCGACGCGACCCGCCACGCGCGCTTACGCTCGCCCTTCTCCAGCAGCTCGGTGAACACGGGCACGAATGCCGACGACAGGGCCGCGTCGGCGACGAGTGCGCGGATCAGGTTCGGGACCTGAAACGCAACCGTGAACGCATTGATCCGGCCGTACGCGCCGAAGTAGTACGCGGCGACGACCTCGCGGACGAGGCCGAGGATCCGCGAGATTCCCGTGGCAAGCGAGAAGATCGCCGTCGACCAGGCGAGCCGGCGGCCCGTGCGCTCGTCCACCGGGCGAGTATAGGAAGGGCCTCTGCTACCATCGGCGCGCCCGCGCTTGCGGGCCTTTTTCACGCCATGCCGAACATCAAGCAACAGGAAAAACGCGTTCGCTCGGCCGCACGTCAGCGGCTCGAGAACCTGCGTTACCGCTCGACCGTCAAGACGCTGACGAAGCGGCTCGAGACCGCTGTGTCGTCAGGCGAGGGGGAGCGCGCGACCGCCGAGCATCGCGAGCTCGTGCGCTGGATCGACCGCGCCGCTGCGCGAGGCGCCATTCATCGCAACACCGCAGCACGCCGGAAGGCGCGCGCGGCTCGGTTGCTGTCGGGCAACGGCTCCCGCTCGTAGCGCCGTCGGCTCAGGCGGCGTTCGCGGCGTCTCGTGCAGCCGTGATGTCGACGAGCGCACGCTCGAGCTCGAGGTCGACCGCGAGGCGTGATCCGCCCTTCACCGCGTGATCGAGCTGCGCGAGTCGGACGACCGCGCTTCGCAGCTCGTCGACGTCGTAGTTCCGCGCCTGCGCGACGAGCTTCTCGACGTAGAACGGATGCCGCTTGAGGCGCGACGCGACCTCCCGGCCGCTCAACCCTTCCGCGACGAGACTCTGCACCGACCGCACGCGCGCGACGTGCCCGACGAGGAGGCCGACGAGCGCCGGGACTGACCGCGAGACGGGGTCCCCCGATCGCTCGAGCAACGTCTGACACGCGGCGAGCGCGCCGCGAAGGTCACGCCGCCCCCAGGCGTCGGTCAGCTCGTAGCCGGGGATCTCCGCGCAACCCGCGGCGAGCCGTTCGACTTCCGGAACGCCCACCGGATCGCCGCCCGACCACGTCGCGATCTTGTCGACCTCGGTCGCGAGCGCCTCGGGGTCTTCCCCCACGACCTCGACGAGCAGCCGACATGCCTCGCCGTCGGCGGCGACGCCTCGATCGGCGAACTGCCGCGCCACCCATTCCGGCAGCCGCTTCTTGACGACGTCGTACGCAAGGACGTCGCCTGCTTTGGCGCACGCCTTCGCGAGCGCCGAGTCCTTCTTCGTTTCCTCGCCGACGAGCGCGAGGACCGTGTCCGGCGTCGGCGCCGCGAGATACGCCGCCACGGCCTTCGCGTCGGCGGCCTTCCAGCGGTCGACCTCGTTCACGACGACGAGGCGAGACCCGGCGCCGAACAACCCCGGCGAGTTGCATGCGGCGACCGCGTCGTCGCCCGAGGCGTCGAATGCGGAAAGGAGCTCCGTCGCGTCCTCGCCGACACGGTCGCGCAGCCGGCGGAGCGCGCGCTGGATCTTCGGCCGGTCGCCGCCGACGATCAGGTAGACGGGCTTCAGCTCTGTCGCCACTGGACCTCAACCGGGACGAGACGCACTGACGTAGCGTTCCTCACGACGTCCGCAAGCATAGGCCGCGACGATGAAGGCGCCCGCGACGAGCAGCAGGAGCGATCGCGTCGACTGGACCTGCGCTCCCGGCAGGCCGCCCGCAACGCGGGCGCACGCGGCGACGTACGCGGCGAGCCAGCCGTTGAGCCACGCGAGCGCCGTGGCGGCCGACGGCGCAAACGGGGCGACGGCGGCTCCTGTGAACGCGACCGCGAGCAGCGGCGCCATCGCCGGTGCCGCGACCGCGTTGGCCGGAATCGCGACGAGCGACACCGCATGGAACTGCATCCACATCACCGGCGCCGTCGCCGCCGCGCAGGCCGCGGAGACGGCGAGGCCCTCGGCCGCAAACGACGGAACCGGATAGCCCTCGAGAACGCGCCGAAGCCGCGGGACGAGAACGAAGATCGCGGCAACGGCCGCGAACGACAGTTGAAAGCCGGCGTCGAACACGGAATACGGGTTCCACGCGAGGAGGACGAGCGCGCCGACGAGCAGGAAGTGCCAGCGATCGGTGAGGCGACCCGTCAGCCAGGCGAGCGACGTCAGCGCGCCGGCGATCCCGGCGCGGACCACAGACGGCTGCGCGCCGACGGCGAGCACGTACGCGGCGATCGCCGCCAGCGCACCGATCTCGCCGACACGTCGTGACAGCCCGACGAGCCACGCGAGGAGGAGCGCACCGCCGCCGACGAGCGCCACGTTCTGCCCGGATACCGCGAGCAAGTGGTACAGGCCCGACGCGCGGAAGCGCCGTCGGAGCCCATCGGGGACGTCCGCGTCGTCACCGAGCACGATCCCGGTCAGGAGCGCGGCACGCTCACCGTGCTTCCCGCGTGCCACGGCACCTCGGACGCCGCCGCGGATCCGGTCGGAGATACCGCCGATCCCGCGGCGGTGTCCGACGACGACGTGCGTATCGAGGTGGAGCACGGTATGGATGCCGTGTCGACGCAGCCACGTTTGCTCGTCGAAGCCGTTCCGAGGCGGCTTCGGCGCCGCCAGCCGGCCGATACCGTCGACGACTGCACCCTGCGGCGGAGGGCGCGCCGGCGGCATCCGGATCAATGTTCGCTCGTGGACGGACGCCCTTCCGAACCGGACGACCTCGCCCTCCATCCTGACGTCGAAGCGGCCGCGCCTCGGCGGCGACGTGATCACGGCGCGGACACGCTCGGCGGTCCCGATCCGCGGCGCGAGGACGCTGCGGTCGAGCTGGTCGAGGCGCAGACCGCCCCACCACCACCCGGTCGCCGCAGCCGCGATCGCCGACGCGATCGCGGCGTGCCTCGGGGCGGACGCCGCGAACGCAACTGCCGCCGCGGCGGCCGCGAGGATCGACGTCCCGGGGCGCCCGACATTCGACAGTGCCACGCCCACACACGCAGCGGCCACGAGCACCTGCACGGGTCGTCCCTCGAGCACGCTCACGGCACGACGAGGCCCTTCAGCTGCTCGAGGCGGGCCGGGCCGATGCCGGGAACGGCGTCGAGCTCCTCGACCGATCCGAACGCACCGTGCTGCTCGCGGTACGACAGGATCTTCTGCGCCGTCACAGGCCCGATTCCCGGGAGGGCGTCCAACTGCTCGAGCGTCGCAGTGCTCAGCTGGACCGGCCCGGCGGACGGCCCGGCGCCTGCTCCACCCGCGCCTGCTCCACCACCCGCTGCCGCAGCAACTGCGCCGCGCCGCGGCACGACCACCTGCTCGCCGTCCGCAACGGGCGCGGCGAGATTGACCGCGTCGAGTGCGGCCTTCGGCGTGACGCCGCCGGCGCGCAGGACCGCGTCGGCGATCCGCGCGCCGCGCGCGAGCCGGTAGAGGCCCGGACGGCGAACCGCCCCGACCACGTCGACGACGAGGCGGGACGGCGACGCGGCCGCCGGCGCGCCCGCGTCGGTCGCGGTCGGAATCGGAGGAACGGCTGCGCCCGAGCGATGCGCCATCAGCTTGCCGCCGAGCACGAGGACGACGAGGACTCCCGCTGCGGCGAGGGCGGCATGACGCCGCGTGATCGGAAGGTCGCGCACACGTCGATGGTCGCGCGAGAACGCGCGCGTGTCTGTGCCGGATGTGTGCCGAGACCGTCGCTAGGCGACGACGATGTTCACGAGCTTGCGCGGCACGACGATCGTCTGGCGAATGTTCCTGCCGTCGAGCTGCGTCTGGACCTTCGGCGATCCGGTCGCGCGCGCGACCAGCTCCTCTTCCGACAGGTCGGTCGACACCTGGATCCGGTCACGGACGCGGCCGTTCACCTGGACGACGAGCTCGAATGTGTCCCGCTCGAGCAATGCCGCATTCGCCTCCGGCCACGGCGCCGACCACAGCTCCTGATGGCCGAGCCGTTCCCACAGCTCCTCGGCGATGTGCGGCGCGTACGGCTGGATCAGCGACACGGCCGTCTCCGCCGCGAAACGCGCACCTTCGTCGTCGGGTGTGCGCGTGATCTCGTTGACGAGCTCCATCACCGCGGCGATCGGCGTGTTCATCACGAACCGCCGGCCGATGTCGTCGGTGACCTTCGCAATCGTCTGATGCGCTTTTCGCGCGAGCGGTGTGTCGACGTCGGGCGACGGCGGCTTCTCGGCAGCGGCGAGCCCGGCGCGCCACAACCGCTGCAGGAAGCGAGACATGCCCTCCATCCCGTCCTCGTGCCATTCGGCGTCCTGGTCGACCGGACCGAGGAAGGGGCACCACAGGCGCACCGCGTCGGCGCCGAAGCGCTCGATGAACGGCTCCGGGTCGACGACGTTGCCTCTCGACTTCGACATCTTCGCGCCGCGGTAATAGACCATTCCTTGGGTGAAGAGACGGGCGAACGGCTCGCGGAACCCGACCAGGCCCATGTCGTTCAGCGCCTTGACGAAGAAACGCGCGTACAGGAGGTGCAGGATCGCGTGCTCGACGCCGCCGATGTACTGGTCGATCGGCAGCCAGTAGTCGACGAGCGAGCGCTCGAACGGCGCATCGGTGTTACGGACGTCGCAGTAGCGGAGGAAGTACCACGACGAGTCGACGAACGTGTCCATCGTGTCGGTCTCGCGTCGTCCCTCGCGCCCACAGCGCGGGCACGGAACGCGCACCCAGTCCTCGGCGGTCGCGAGCGGCGACCGGCCCTTCGGCAGGTAGTCCTCGACGTCGGGCAGCAGCACGGGCAACTCATCCTCGGGAACGGGAACGATCCCGCAGTCGTCGCAATGGATCACGGGGATCGGGCAGCCCCAGTAGCGCTGCCGTGACAGGAGCCAGTCGCGCAGCCTGAAGCCGATCGCCGCGCGCCCGGCCTGGCGCGTCTCGAGCCACTCGACGATTGCCCGCTTCGCATCGGGGCTCGACAGCCCCGAGAACTGCGCGGAGTTCACGAGCTTCTCGTCGGCAGTGTGCGCGGCGAAGACGCCTTCGTCCGCTGCCCCCTCGTCGGCCGCGGGAACGACGACCGTCCGAACCGGCAGGTCGAACCGGGACGCGAACTCGTAGTCGCGTTCATCGTGGGCAGGGACCGCCATGATCGCCCCTGTCCCGTACTCCATCAGGACGTAGTCGGCGACCCAGATCGGAATGCGCGCACCGTCCGCGGGGTTGACGACGAAGCGGCCGGTGAAGACACCGTCCTTCTCCTTCGTCTCGCGCTCGACAGACGAGTGCGCGGCTGCGACGCGGACGTAATCCATGACGTCACGCTCGTGCGTCGTTCCGGCAACCAGCCGCGGAACCAGCGGATGCTCCGGCGCCAGCACGAAAAACGTCGCACCGAACAGCGTGTCCGGGCGAGTCGTGAAGACCGGGATGTCGATCTCGTCGCCGTCGACGCGAAAGACGACCTCCGCACCCTCGCTGCGACCGATCCAGTTGCGCTGCATCGTCAGGACGCGGTCCGGCCACCACTCGAGCGTGTCCATCTCGTCGAGCAGTGCGTCGGCGTACGCCGTGATCCGGAACAGCCACTGCTCCAGGCTCTTCGACTCGACCAGCGCGCCGCAGCGCTCGCAGTGGCCGTCGATCACCTGCTCGTTCGCGAGCACGGTCTGGTCGTTGGGGCACCACTTGACCGGAACCTGCTTGCGATACACGTGCCCGTGCTCGAAGAACTTCAGAAAGAGCCACTGTGTCCACCGGTAGTACTCCGGCTCGTGCGTCGCGAGGACGCGGTCCCAGTCGATCGCCCACCCGAGCCGCTGCATCTGCGCACGGATCGACGTGATGTTCCGCTCGGTGACGTCGCGCGGGTGACCGCCCTCGCGGATCGCAGCGTTCTCGGAGGGAAGGCCGAACGAGTCGAAGCCCATTGGCCGCAACACCTGGAAGCCGTGCCGCCGACGGTAGTGCGCGACGACCTCGCCGAGCATGTAGTTCCTGACGTGGCCCATGTGCAGCTCCCCGCTCGGGTACGGGAGCATCTCGAGGACGTAGGTCTTCGTCGTGTCGCCGTCCCCGTCGCCGACGGGGTTGGGAACGTGGAACGCGTCGCGCTCGCGCCAGACGCTCTGCCACTTCTGCTCGATCGCCTGTGGGTCGTATCGGTCGGTCATTGCATCTCCGGAAACAAAAAAGCCTCTCGAATGAGAGGCCACGGGGAGCTGACGCGGCGCGGCCGCGGTGGCTCCCTGGATTACAGAAGCAGCTCCTTCATTCCGCTCGGACTGTAGCAAGCGGTTACCGTCGCGTCACCCTGCGAAGGAGAGGAGGACGTGGCCGTGTACACGAAGGTCAACCTCAAAGAGGTCGAAGACCAGGCGGAGCGCTTCGGGCTTTCGCCGAACATCGAGTTCCGGATGGGCCGCGTCCCGCTCGAGCTCGAGAACTCGGGGGTCAGCTACCAGCGCCTTGCGCCGAACTTCCGGATCCCCTGGGGGCATACGCACAACCAGCAGGAGGAGGTCTTCGTCCTCGTCAGCGGCACGGCACGGATGAAGCTCAACGACGAGGTCGTCGACCTGAAGCAATGGGACGCGGTCCGCATCCCGAAGGAGACGATGCGCGGGATCGAGGCAGGCCCCGACGGCGCGGAGCTCATCGCGTTCGGCGCGCCGAACACCGGCCCCGGCGACGCGAACCTCGAGCAGGGCTGGTGGAGCGACTAACCGGCGTCTTCCGCCACCGGTAGCCGGGCTCGCGTGCGGCGGGCAAGGGCTGTCCATCATCGCCGGGCGCTACCCTCGTCGTGTGCGGATCATCGAGCGCGTCTCAGCCAGACTGCAGCCTGAAAAGCGGCAACGGCGGGAGATCGAGAACTTCCACCGGCTGTATTACGAATCCCCACGTCAAACGTGGCAGAACACGCGATGGCTCGGCGTCAGCGCGTTCAAGACCCCGCTCGATCTCTGGGTGTATCAGGAGCTCCTGGTCGAGGTCCAGCCTGCCCTGATCGTCGAGACGGGAACCGCGCTCGGCGGCAGCGCATATTTCCTCGCGACCATCTGCGACCTGCTCGGTCGCGGCGAAGTGGTCACGATCGACATCGAACCCCGCGTCGACCGTCCGCCGCATCCCAGAGTCACGTACATCGTCGGGTCTTCGACCGCACCCGCGACGGTCGACGCTGTCTCGAAGCTCGCGGCGGGCAAGTCACCGGTGATGGTCTTCCTCGACTCCGACCACAGTCGCGACCACGTCCTCGCGGAGCTTCGACACTACGCCGAGCTCGTGACGCCGGGGAGCTATCTCGTCGTCGAAGACACGAACGTCAACGGCCATCCAGTCCTCCCGGACTTCGGACCGGGACCGATGGAGGCGTTGCAGGATTTCCTCGGCGAGCGACCTGATTTCGCCCCGGACGTCGCCCAGGAGAAGTTCCTCTTGACGTTCAACCCGCGCGGGTACCTTCGCCGCACGGCGTAGTGCGGCGTACGGCTCGACGAAGCTTCGAGCCAGACTCACCTGCGATAGCCACACTTCCAAGATGGAGTCGCCGCTCCCCGTTACTGCACGCATCGCGGAAGGAACGCTCTCCGTCGGCGGTGTCAGCGCGACGGCGCTCGCCGCGGAGTTCGGCACGCCGCTCCTCGTCTACTGCGGCGAGACGCTCCGCGCTCAGGCGCGCGCGTACCGCGCGCTCGACCGCGATGCGCTCGTCGCCTACGGGACGAAGGCGTTCGCGAACGTCGCGCTCCTGCGCCTGTTCGCGACCGAAGGCGTCGGTGCCGACGTCTCGACGCTCGGCGAGCTCGAGTTCGCGCTGCGCGCGGGCGTCCCCGCCGACCGGATCGTCTTCCACGGCAACAACAAGTCCGACGCGGAACTGGCGGCCGCCGCCTCGCACGACATCCTCGTCGTGCTCGACGCGGAGGAGGAGGTCGAGCGCGCCGCATCCGCCGGGATCCGCCGCGCGCTCATTCGGTTGACACCCGGCGTCGAAGCCGAGACCCACCGGTCGATCCAGACGGCACACTCGGAGTCGAAGTTCGGCCTCGACCCGGACCAGGCGCTCGCCACGGCGGCCGCTGCCCGGGCGTATCTCGACCTCGTCGGCGTCCACGTGCACGTCGGGTCACAGCTGACGCGGATCGACGCAAGCCTCGCGGCAGTCGACCGCCTCGTCGAGTTCTGCACCCGCGCGCGCGAGGAGCTCGGTTGGCGGCCGGAGATAGTGGACCTCGGCGGCGGCCTCGGCGTCCGGCATGTCCGCGACGAGGCGGTACCGGATGTGGTCGGGTTCGTCGGCGGCGTCATCCGGCGCTTCCGCGACGCGTGGACGGAACCGGCGCGACTCATCCTCGAGCCGGGCCGTTCGCTCGTCGGTCGCGCCGGCGTCACGCTCTATCGCGTCGGCGCGACGAAGCGGAGCGGCGGCATCGACTATGCCGCCGTGGACGGCGGAATGTCGGACAACCCGCGTCCGCAGCTGTACGCCGCGCGGTACGAGCCGCTCCTCGCGAACCGGGCGTCCGGCCCGGTCGACGGGATATTCCGCATCGCGGGGAAGCACTGCGAAAGCGGCGACGTGCTGGTCGACGCCGCCGAGCTGCCGCGGCCCGAACGGGGAGACCTCCTCGCCGTTCCCGCAACCGGTGCCTACACGCTCGCGATGGCGTCGACCTACAACAGCGTGCCGCGGCCTGCCGCCGTCCTGGTCGAGCGCGGCGAGGCGCACCTGATCCGTCGCCGCGAGACCGTCGACGACCTGCTTGCGTACGAGATCGGATGAGAGCGCTCGCCGTACTCGCCGCAGCCGCGTCCCTTCATCTGCCCGCCGGCTATCACGCGCAGCTGTACGCGTCGGGGCTGACTCACCCGACTGCGATGGCGTTCCGGCCCGGTGGAGCCCTGTACGTGACGCAGGACGTTGGGCGAGTGGTCGCCGTGCAGCGCGGCACGCGACGGGCGCACGTGGTGGCGCGCGGACTGCCGGTGCCGCTCGGCCTCACCTGGCTGAACCGGCGGCAACTCGTCGTGTCCGCCCAGGGCCGGCTCGTCCGGCTCGATGTCGCAAGCGGCGGCGGGGTCACGGCGGCGCACACGCTCGTGTCCGGGCTGCCGTTTGGATTGCACCAGCAGGACAACGTGCTCTACGACCACGGGCGGCTCGTGTTCGGCAGCGGGTCGACGTGCAACGCATGTCGAGAGAAGAACGCCAGGAGCGCGGCCGTGCTCTCCATTCGGCCGGACGGATCGGACCTGCGCGTCGTCTCGCGGGGGATGAGGAATCCCTACGGCCTCGTCCGCGAGCCGCGCACCGGCCGGATCTACGTGTCGGTGAACGGGCGCGACGACGTCGACCGACCCGGAGATCCCGAGCCCGCGGAGATGGTCGTCGAGCTCCGCTCCGGCCGGAACTACGGCTGGCCGGCGTGCTGGCCGAGCGCTCGGCTGCTCCGGCTCGTCGGCGCGTGCCACGGCGTCGCTCAGCCGATCGCGTTCCTGGAACCGCATTCCTCAGCCGACGGCATGGCGTTCTGGCACGGGACGCTCTACCTGGCGGAATGGGGTCAGTACGACAGCCACGCGTTCGGCCGCCGGGTCGTCCGCATTCGGCTCACCGGCCCACAGCGGTCGCGCGTCTCGGTGTTCGCGAGTGGCTTCGACCA